>ERZ772818.135-NODE-135-length-77937-cov-6.121581_pt1 | contig 77937 bp, 55 predicted proteins | sample MGYA00580837_ERZ772818 | MGnify/ENA primary metagenome ERZ772818 (study PRJEB29015, sample SAMEA2737671) | human gut metagenome | biome: human gut; feature: human-associated habitat; material: faeces | place: China | collected 2012 ...
CTGTTAACCCACATAAAATCAACATATAAAATAAAAACAAATTTACTAATCGTCTCATAAATCACTCCCTATAAAAGCCAAGCGGCATCAACCTTATTGGTATCAACCGCCTGACATTTAAAATATCAAAATAATTGTTTAACTAAGTGTTGTTTCACCATATATACTGATGTATAAATTTACACCTGTTACACCTATAATTGTACCGGTAGCATTACTTCTTATATCAAAATTTGCCCATCCGGTCGCACCCTCCGAACACTCTCCACTAGAATGTCCAATGTTTGTCTGATATGCCGTACAATTATTTCCACATGTAGCCGCCGCTGAGAACTGTGTTATTTTAGCGTAATAGCCATCTACATACTCATAATTCGCAACTGCTCTAAGCGTCACTCTAACATTATTTACATATTCTGTCTTAGAATCATTATATAATCCTGACGATGCTGCAAACACGTTTGTACATAGTATCAACATAAATAATGCTGTTACAACTAAAACCTTAAATCTTTTGTGTTTCATTCTAATACCTCCAATTTTGTTGTTTTCTCCCCATCCTGTGTTCTCACACAGTTCACTATTAATAGTATGACTTCATTATAAGCCGTTTTTTATATCGCACCATGACAAATGAGGAAAATAAACATTTTCCTCATTTGTCATGGTAAAATGTTTTTTAGTCACTTACAATATAACTATTAGAAAATCAAGGAGGACGCATTATGAAGTTCAAAAAAACTCTTTTAGCCTTTGCAACAGGAATTACATTACTGCTTAACATCCTTAATTTAACGGGTATTACAGGTAACAGCAGCAACACCGATGGTGAATCGAATAACTATTCAATCAGCGTATGCTCGGATGATGATACCTGTATAGAATGCGAGAAAAAATAATTATTGTTTTTCCAGCCATTTGCGATATAACTCCATTCTTGCATTTTGTTTTTTTAATTTTGCAATTTCGTATGCACACCGACAAAGTTCTTTATCACTCTCCGAAACATTACCTCTCTCTCCATCATTCCATGCACGGCAGTACAGCAATGTATTAAGGCAGTGCATTCTTTCGCATTCTACCTCGATTCCGATGCCCTCTTCGGCAATTTTATCCGACTCCTCATAACGTCCGGCATTCCCATACCAATTTGCATATCTCATATCTAAGCTCTCAACAGCACTTGCAAATTGTTTTTTTGAAAGCTCATCCGTTATCCATAAGGTCATTTTATCGTAATCAGGTATAGCTTCGTATTTTTCCATCTTACAAAGGCAATCAATATATACCATAAGAATCATTCTCTCATGTTTAATAAAATATTTGTACTTCCCTATTTCACTATATTTAAATGGAAGCAGTCTTTCCAATTTCTGCACCGCCTCTGAGGCTTTTGTTTCACCTTTCAACATTTGAAGCCATATTTCAAGATACTCCAACACAATGTTATTGATTTCTACATTTGAATAAAGCATCGTCCGTAATTGTGAAATCAGCCTTTCCGCATCTTCAAATTTTCTCATGGCAATATAATCAAAAATTTTATCCAATGTGTCATACGCCGCAATCCCGCGTCCCACAATCAAATCACTTCTCAGGACTCCTTTCAAGCCCAATCTGTCCAAAAGCTCCTTTGAAGTGTTATAGCTTGGTGAGACCTGCCCCATTACAATTCTCTGGACATTTCTTGAACTTTGAATATTCCCTGCAAGTTCCTCTATAGACATGCCTCTCATGTTTCTTCGCTCAGCGATAAGTTCATTCACGCAGTAGAATCCACAGTCAACATAATAAGGATACCACTCAAACAATTCACGTTCATGTCCATACTTATGAAACAGCTTTTCTATAGCAGCCAACAGCTCCTTGTAATCCTTGATATCGTCATCATTATTACCAAGTCTGCACTTAAAACTGATGATGTTTCTAAGTATAGGCCGGATATAATAAAGTCTTGATGTATCTACGAGCATGTTAAGTGCTTTTTCGCAGTGCTCCAACATGTCATTTACTCCCCTGATACCCACCTTGTCAATTCCGATAATATCTGTCATCTCACATATTGTCTTAGGATATATGCAGACAAGATTCCATTTCTCGACTTTTGAACCCATGCAATACATAAGAAGCAACTTATACAGCTTATAAGCCTCTGCTTCATCTCCAAGCTTTCTCTTTATCCTCGCCACGCCGAACATCATGTACGCCTCATAGATTGTCATGCAGGAAATACGTTCTCTTTTTTCATATCCCGGCATGGTCTGATGAATGGCATTCTCATAATATTCAAGTGCCTCTGTGTCACTTCCTCTAAGCTCCGCAAGCCGACCTCTCATAAATGAGACATACTGCCTGTTGAGAGGAATATCCTTATACATTTTTTCGTAGCATGCCAGACGTTCCCGAGCACGGTCTGTCATGCCGTCCCTGATATCTTCAAGAATGTAAAGCCTGTCCATCATCTCATCATATTCCGCCTGTGCAAGATATGTGCCACATCTGTCCTTATTAATTCCAATTCTCTCACACAGTGCCCTGAGCACATGAATTCCCCCGGCATATTCCCCACATTCAATCTTAGAATACACTGCCACACTGCATATCCCATAACACACATCATTTACGTTAAGTCCAAGACGGAGACGTCCATTTCTTATAGTCCTGCCTATATAATTTTCGTATGTATCACACAATATTATCCGTTGCTCCTTTGCGACCATATTATGTGTTTATTATACTATATTCAGATCATTTTTTCCAACTCCTATCTACATCATATACGCGCCTGCTTGTTCTTTCCACATCTTTGCATATAAACCACCCATTTTTAATAGTTCCTCATGTGTTCCCTCCTCTATCAGACACCCATCAGAAAGAACGATTATTCTATCTGCCAGCCTCACTCCTCCAAGCCTATGTGTTACAATGATCCCGAATCTATCCTTCAAGTTATTTTTAAACTCTTCATACATTTCACTTTCTTTCAGCGGATCAATTGCAGACGTAGGCTCATCAAGTACAAGTACAGCACAATCTTTGTTAAAACCTCTCATACATGCTATTTTCTGCCACTGTCCTCCCGAAAGCTCAATTCCACCAAATTCCTTTCCTAACATTTTTTCCTTTTCTATTTTGTTTTCACAGCAAAATTGCTTAATTGCATTTTGTGTATATGTTGAGTTTTTACTTTCATCAGCACTTATAAAAATATTTTCCTTTAATGACATATGATATCTAACAAAATCCTGAAATACTGCAGATTGATTAATATGTAGTAAATCCTCTCTCACACTTGAAATATCTACATCCGAGTATATAACCTTTCCATGTGAAGGAATATAAAGACCCAGTAAAAGTTTTACCAACGTACTTTTTCCTGAACCATTTTCTCCAACAATTGCCAATGTCTCACCTTTTTTTAAAGCAAGATTAATATTTTTTAGTGCAGGACGTGTCTGACCCGGATAAAAAAAAGACACGTCTTTCATCACAATATTATTTGTCGTTTCAGCCAAAGTATCATTTCCATTTCTCTGACCTAAAGACATGAATTCAAAAAATGACTGTAACATCAAACCATATTGCTTTCTGTAGCCATTCATGCTTAATAATTGTTCAATTCCTGTCTGAATAGTTTGATAAGCAGCAACACTTGCTGTAAAAATGCCAAAATCAATTATACTATAATACATCAAGACAGCCGACAATATAGTACATGAAGACCTGCCTATAATTTCCAATACAATTGTTAATATTTTAAACCTTACCTGTTTTTTTAATCTTGTATTTTCTATAACAACCTTTTGTTTTCTGCTTTCTATCCATTTTTCTTTCAATATATCCTTTGCAAAAGACGTTCTTGATTCTTTGGCTGCCGTATCACCAAACATAGCTTTCTCGTATTCTGCCTGTTCTCTTTCGAGTTGTGAAATGGTCTTTATTTCTTTCTTCCATAATCTGTCATTATAAAACTGATTTAACAAGCTTGATAAAAACGAAAATGGCAAAAACAATAAATACCATCCACTGAAATAAGATATATTCAATGCAACAAATATTACTTGAAGAAATGCCGAAAATATATTTATCCATATTTCCGCATATCTGAACAGAGCCTGCCTAGCTCCATTAGCCTGTCTGATGACTCTCAGTATGTCCGACCGTTCAAACTCATCATTTGAGATTTTCTGTGTCTTATCAAACAGAACTTCCATTATCTTTTTTTCAAAATTCGGGATTGCGCAAAACTGTATATAATACCTTGTATAAAAAAAATTGAACGAAGCCATGAAAAAAATATATATGGAATACAGTAAAATTCTTATTATGATATCTGCATTATTATATGACGATAATTCCTGCACTCCTTCAAATAGCCATTTTGTTACATATAACCCAAAGACAGACACAAAACATTTCAAAATTCCTACAAATATCATGATTATAAAATCTTCATGATCCACTCTGAAAACAAATTGCAAAATATGATACTTTTCTTTTTTATTCATCATATAATCCTTTTTGGGTGTTGTAAAGTTTTGCATAGTATTCACACTCCTTAATCAACTTGTCATGTGAATCATTGCCAACAACACATCCATCTTTTATAACTATTATTTTATCTGATACTCTAACTGCGCCTAACCGATGTGAAATAAATAATGTGGTTTTCTCTTTCAGCATTTCCCTATATGCATTATAAATCGTGCGTTCCACAATCGGGTCAAGTGCTGCATTAGGCTCGTCTAAAACCGCTATACCAGCATCTGATGCAATGCATCTTGCAATTGCAAGTTTCTGCCACTCACCACCTGACAGATTCGCGCTTTCCTCATTTAGCGGAGTAAGAACAGTATCTAATCCATTTTTTAATTTTTCAACCAAATCATTCATTGATAAATCTTTTAAGATACTAATGATTTTTTCATCCGAAATATCAGCAGTATGAGAGCCTAACAAAATATTCTCGCGAACAGAGATCGGATATTTGTAATAATCCTGAAAAACAGGTGAAAAAACCTGATTTAATAAATTTCTGGAATAATTTTTCAGCGGAACGCCATTAAGGAGAATACTACCTGATGTAGGCTCATACAATCCAAGCATTAATTTTACAATTGTTGATTTTCCGCTGCCGTTTTCTCCTACTAAAGCATAATGAATTCCTGATTTCATTACAAAACTAATATTTTCTAAAATCTTACGCTCCGAACCCGGATAAGAAAACGATACATTACAAAACTCTATTTTATACTGTAACGGAACCTGAAAAACTGGTACATCTTCTGTATCATCAATTGGCATTGCAAGCAGCTTATAATATGGTAATACCTTATTTTTGTTTACTTTTATATCATATATACCCGCAACAATTAAATTAATATTCGTCAAAAGTGTATTAGCTGTATAAAATATAGATGTAAAATAACCCAAGGATATTTTATTTTTTAATAAAGCCTGCAATAACAATATAATTGTCGCTACTGCATATACTGCTTGTGTAAAATGAATAATTCCCTCCGACTTAAAACGCCGTCTTCCCAAAGTCTTATTAACAGTTGTCGCATGGCTGAATTCTTTATTAAATTTTTCTTCTATATTCTTTCTGTATCCCCACAATTTTCTTTCTGCAGCAAATTCACGATTTATGAGTAGGCTTGAAAAATAATTACTTTTTCTTATATTTTCCCGATAATAATTCCATATATCCCCTGTGTTTTTTAAAAATATATGGCTGACCATATAACTTAAAATCAAAAAAGTAACAATACCAATACAAATTTTATAATCCACTTTTAAAACAATAACAAGAGGAGCAATAAGCTGGACAACATTTTTAACCAGTGAGTTGATTGTAAGATTTAGTTCTTTTAAAGCGGAGGCTACTTCTGTTGCACTACTGCTTAACTTGTAGAATTCTGGACTTTCCAAATCCTTGAAAACAATTTGATTACAATGTTCTATTCTGGTTTCATCCTTTTTATATCCATCGATTATGCTTTGTTTTTCTACAAGATAAAATAAAATATAATTACCGCCTACGCCCGTTAAGGTGACAAAAATCATGGCAATAATCATCTTATACACCCCAACATCCCTATTGAGTGCATAATCAATCAAATTTCCCTGCACAATTACCATTATGGCAGGTGTCACCCCAAGTATAACTGAAATGATTATTCCAAGCCCCAATATTACTTTTGATGAAAACATCTTTGAAATTTTACACTCTGTCAAACCTCTATACCCCTATTCTTAAATTTCAAACAGTTTAATACTTAAAAACTGATGATAAACTCTTGCATGAACCACACTTTCTGTTTTTAGTCAATGCATAATTTTTAATGCATCCTCCAAGACAATCTGGTGCAATAGAGCATACTTTGATTCAAATGGACACAAATAACTTATCTGTTTTCCAGCCATTTTCTGTATATACCCATCCTTTTTTCATTTTCATTCAGTTTAGCTATCTGATATGCACATCTGCATAAATCTATATCTTTTTCTGTAACTTCTCCACGCTTCCCGTTATTCCATGCTATGCAATATAACAGCGTACTTAACGGGCGCATTCTTTCGCATTCAATATCTACCCTGACACCTTCTTCAGCAATTTTATTTGACGTATCAAATTTTCCCGCATTGCCATATAAATTAGCACATCTGACACTTACTTCTTCAAAACAACTTGCAAATCTTTTTTTTGAAAGAGAATCCTGCATATCCAGCGTTAGCATGTCAAAATCGATTATCTTATCATATTTTTTCAACATATCAATGCATACTATATAATCATATATGATGACTTTTTCATGTTTTATCAGAATCCTGTACTTTCCGATTTCGTCAATATTGAATGGCAGAAGTTTTCCAAGTTTCTCCATCATATCTGAAGCTGTTATTTTATTTTCACAGAAATCCCAATATAATCTTATATACTTTAATGCTATATCATTTATTTCCACCGAAGCATCAAGCTCACATCTTAATTGTTCAATTATATTATCTGCACGTTCAAAATCCTGTTTCTTAATGCATAATTGCAGTTCATCCCACAACTTATACACCTCAAGATTACGTCCAACAACCACATCGCTTCTGAGAACTCCCTTTAATCCCAACTTTTCCAAGAGTTCCTTGGATGTCTTATAGCCCGGTGACACCTGCCCCTTTACTATTCTCTGGACATTTCTCGCACTCTGCGTGTCTCCCGCAAGTTCCTCTATCGACATGCCATGCATGCGCCTGCGTTCAGCGATAAGCTCATTGACACAGTAGAAGCCACAGTCGACATAGTACGGATACCACTCGAACAATTCGTGCTCATGACCATATTCCCTGAACAGGTTTTCCATGGCTTCCGATAATTCTCTGTAATCTCTGTTATCGTCGTCACTGCTCTTAATCAGAATTTTAAACTGTATAATATTCTGAAGTATCGGTCTGATATAATGAAGTCTGGATGTCTCTATAAGCATGCCGAGTGCATTTTGGCAATGTTCAAGCATAGCTTCGGCTTCGCGGATGCTCATCTTATCTTTTCTGATAATTTTCATTAGTTCACATACTGTCTTAGGATATATGCACACAAGATTCCATTTCTCGACTTTGGAACAGGTACAATACCTTAGCAGCAGCATATACAGCTTATATGCCGCTGCTTCATCTCCAAGCTTCACTCTCATTCTCGCAGCACCAAGTATCATGTATGCCTCGTATATTGTCATACAGACAATATTCTTCCTGCTTTCATACTCAGGTATTGTCAGCCGAATGGCATTTTCGTAGCATTCCAGAGCCTTGGCGTTATCTTCCTTAAGCTCAGCAAGCCTGCCTCTCATAAATAAAATGAACTGGCTGTTAAGGGGAATATCCTTATACACTTTCTCATAGTGTGAAACGCGTTCCTCCGCACTGTCTGTCCGCCCGTCCCTGATATCTTCAAGAATGTAAAGCCTGTCCATCAGCTCATCATATTCCGCCTTCGGAAAATACATCCCACACCTGTTCTGATTGAGTCCAAGTCTCTGACACAATGCTCTCAGCACATGTATACATCCTGCATATTCACCGTTCTCTATCTTAGAATACACGGGCACACTGCATATTCCGTCGCACACATCATTTACATTTACCTCTAGCCTTAGGCGTTCATTCCTGATAACCCCGCCCACATAATTTTCATAAGTATCTCTCAATATTATCCCCAACTCCTTCGAATCGGCATTATTAGTCTATTATACTACATGAAAATCTTATTTGCCATGACATATAGAGAAATTACCGGAAAGTACTTATTTTATCTCGAACAGTGCCTCTTTTACCCATGAAAATCTTTCCTGTCCCGATATACGGTTGTGCAAATTTAACAAATCCGCAAGCAGGTACTATGAAGCCGCCGGTACTTAGGCAGTGTATTTTACTGCGTTATGTACCGTTGCGTGATATAGTTTCGCAATTGCCTAAAAGCAATAATGCGCCAGACATTTTCATACAGCTTTCTGCCGAAAATGCATGACGCATCTTAATTTTTGTTCTTAATTCTGTTATGCCAGTACTCTTACCTTTACAACGCCCTCCATGCCCTTCATCTTATCGATTACGTCGGCTGAAGGTACACTCGCAACATCGAACATTGTGTAAGCGTAATCACCCTTACTCTTGCTTATCATGTTGTCGATGTTGATTCCCGCCTCACCTACGATTGTGGTGAAGCTGCTTATCATTGCAGGAATATTCTTATGGTTGATAAGTATTCTCGCCGTACTCTTGCATACACCCATGTCACATGCCGGGTAGTTGACGGAATTCTTGATATTTCCGTTCTCGACATAGTCCATGAGTTCATGCACCGCCATAGCCGCACAGTTGTCCTCGGACTCCTCGGTTGAGGCTCCGAGATGAGGGAATGCAACCACCTTCGGCTGTCCTGCAAGCTTGGCTGTAGGGAAGTCTGTCACATAGCGTGCAATCTTCCCCGATGCGATACCGGCGAGTATTGCATCATCGTTCACAAGAAGGTCACGCGCGAAGTTCAGGATGACAACGCCATCCTTCATCTTCTCAACTGTGAGGCTGTTAATCATGCCCTTAGTGTCATCAAGAAGCGGAACATGAACTGTTATATAGTCACACTGCTCAAATATCTCATCCCTTGTCTTTACAAGCTTAACCTCCCTTGAAAGATTAAGTGCATGCTCCACGGAAAGGAACGGGTCGCATCCGTATACTTCCATGCCGAGCGAAATGGCAGCATCCGCCACAAGGACACCGATGGCACCAAGACCGATTACGCCGAGCTTCTTGCCCTTTATCTCATGACCTGCAAATGCCGATTTAGCCTTCTCCATGGTCTTTCCGATATTCTCATCCGTCTTGTTATCCTCAACCCATTTCATTCCGCCTACAAGGTCTCTTGAGCCCGTGAGAAGTCCTGCAACCACAAGCTCCTTTACACCGTTGGCATTCGCACCCGGTGTATTGAACACAACTATGCCCTTCGCCGCACACTTATCAAGAGGGATGTTGTTCGTTCCGGCACCTGCTCTTGCCACTGCAAGCAGGCTCTCGGGAAGTTCCATATCGTGCATTGCGGCACTTCTTACGAGTGCCGCATCTGCCTTCGCAAAATCATCAACTATCTCATAATTATCCGTAAAAAGCTTCATTCCCGCCTTGGAAATCTTGTTAAGACAATTAACCTTGACCATTATGCATTCTCCTCCTCGAACTTCTTCATGAACTCGACAAGCTTCTCAACGCCCTCAATCGGCATCGCATTGTAGATGCTCGCTCTCATTCCGCCGACTGTCCTGTGTCCCTTTAGGTTCACGAAGCCTGCTGCCGCAGCCTCCTTGACGAACTTTGCATCAAGCTCCTCATTTCCGGTTACAAAAGGAACATTCATGAGCGAACGGTCCTTAGGAACCACCGTTCCCTTAAACAGCTTGCTCTGGTCGAGAAAATCATATAAAATCTTAGCCTTCTTCTCATTGCGCTCCTTCATTGCCGCAAGACCGCCCTGCTTCTTTAACCACTTGAACACCTTGCCGCAGATGTATATGCCGTATGCAGGAGGTGTGTTGTAGAGAGAGCCGTTGTCCGCATGAATCTTGTATCTTAACATTGTAGGCGTACCCGGAAGCACATCCTCTGTTATCAAATCTTCTCTTATTATAACAATTACGACTCCGGCAGGTCCGATATTCTTCTGGACACCGCCATAGATTACACCGTATTTTGTGACATCGACAGGCTCAGATAAAAAGCAGGATGACACGTCAGCTACAAGCGTATGTCCCTTCGTATCAGGTAACTCCTTGAACTTTGTTCCGTAGATTGTGTTGTTCTCACAGATGTATACATAATCCGCGTCCTCAGGAATGTCAAGGTCGGAGCAGTCAGGTATGTATGAGAAGGTCTTATCTGCTGATGAAGCTACCTCAACGGCATCACCGTAAAGCTTTGCCTCCTGGTAAGCTTTCTTAGCCCACTGTCCTGTCACAATGTAGGCTGCCTTCTTATTTTTCATAAGATTCATAGGTATCATGGCGAACTGCTGTGAGGCACCGCCCTGTAAGAACAATACCTTGTAATTGTCAGGGATATTCATGAGTTCCCTGATGTCAGCCTCAGCTTCCTTAATAATTGTCTCGTAAGCCTTAGATCGGTGACTCATCTCCATAACGGACATTCCCGTTCCTTTGTAGTCAAGCATCTCGTCAGCAGCTTCTCTTAAGACCTCCTCCGGTAATACAGCAGGTCCGGCAGAAAAATTATACACTCTTCCCATATCATTGCCTCCTATTGTCACCTCATGCGGCGCGTTGTATTTGTATAACATCTTCCTACTTATATGCGAATAATGTCAAAATATTCACAAGATGTTAAACTGAATTCTAACTCATTGGCATTAATAAGTCAATACTTTAATGTGGTAAAAAGTAATTGTGTGAAACTAATTTACCATATTTCATGTAACTTTATCGCAACTGGTATGGTCAAATTATATAAAACTGGCAGTTTTATATAACCACCTTGAATGATATTGTATATGAAAGCACTGAGACAAGGAGTATCTTATTTATGAACAGACACAGCGATAACCAGAATACAAGGCAGAAAAAAATCGCACTAATCAACGATTTCTGCGGCTTTGGCAGATGTTCACTGACTGTATCGCTCCCTATCGTATCAGCACTCGGCATTCAGGCATGCCCCGTCCCGACCGCGGTATTTTCAAACCATACTGCTTACAGAAGCTTCTACAAGCATGACATGACAGATGCTTTGGACAGTTATATTGCAGAATGGCGCAAGCTTTCACTCAGCTTTGATGCAGTACTTGCAGGCTACCTTGCATCCCCCGAACAGATTGACATCACAACCGCATTTGTGCACGAATTTCAGAAATCCGGCGGTGTCTTTATATTAGACCCTGTTATGGGAGACAACGGAAAGCTTTATCAGGCCTACGCGGGCACCATGCTTGAAAGAATGAAGGAACTCACCAAGATCAGCGATGTACTTACCCCGAACCTCACGGAAAGCTGTTTTCTGACCGGCACCTCTTATGATGCCGTAAAACAGCTCAGAGGAAAGGCTCTGACCGATAGGCTCCGTGATATATCGGCAAAGCTGTCAGAGAGCATGAGCAAAGGCAGCGGACGTGTTGTCATCTCCGGAATTGAGTCGCAGCATTACATAGGAAATTACATCTATGACCATGATTTTCATGAACTCATAAGAATGAAAAAAACAGGACCTTCAAGATGCGGAACCGGTGATATATTCTCTTCAATAATAAGTGCTTGTCTCGTAAACGGGGACAGTCTCAAGGATGCAGTAGTGCTTGCTGCACGCTTTATCGGACAATGCATTACGGTGAGTGATGCTTACGAAATACCGCTTACCGACGGGGTTGCATTCGAGGATATGCTCTGTATGCTGACGGCACACAGATGCCAATCAGGCGCAAAAAATAACCATTAAGAAATGGAGATTACATTATGAAAAAGAACATGAAATTAATCAGAATCGTTATCGCCGCTGTTGTATTCATCGCAGGACTTGTTCTCGGCATCAACGGCTACACCAAGAGAATGTCGGACAGCTATGCAGCACTCAAGGAGGCAGGAACCAACGGTTCCGTGGATATGCTCTACGCAATCGGACTCGTGCTTGCCATCATCGGTATAGTAATACTCATCACTGCGCTAACTGCTCCTGCGGAAGCTAAAAAAGTTCCTATTGTAGTTCTCGCCCAGGCAGCACTTCTTGCCGCTCTGTGTTATGTAGGTGCCGGTTACTTAAAAATTGATATCCCTGTCGGAACGGAAAAGACCATGTTCCACCTCGGAAATGTATTCTGTGTACTCGCCGCATTACTTCTCGGCGGTATGTGGGGCGGCCTTGCCGGAGCGGTCGGAATGACACTCTCAGACCTCATGACAGGTTATGTGACAAGTGCTCCTAAGACATTTCTCCTTAAGCTCTGCATCGGACTTATCGTAGGTCTTGTGGCACACAAGATATTCAAGATTACCAAGGAAGGCTTCTCCGCAAAGAAGCTCCCTCTTGCAGTCGTTCTTTCATGTGTAGCAGGTATGGCATTCAATGTCGTTGCAGACCCGGTTGTCGGCTACTTCTATAAGACATATCTTCTCGGTGTACCTCAGGATCTCGCTAAGGCACTCGCAAAGATTAATTCAATCACAACACTTGTGAACGCGATCATCGCGGTGGTGGTTGCATCGGTTGTCTACCTTGCACTCCGCCCGGCACTCAAGAAAGCAGGATTATTCCGCGAGATATAATTAACTGATTTTCAACGCTTAAAGTCAATTATATCCGCAATCTGCTTCGCTGCCTGTATAAAATAAAAGAGAGAACCCATCACTAAGCGGTAATGTGTTCTCTCTTTTATTCTGCATTCTATTATCTTGCCAGTCTCATTGATACAAGAATATCTGCCATCTCCTCCGGAGTCTCCTTGTAGCCTTTAAGTGCCCAGCTTATATACAGGTTGTACAACGCCCCGGCAAAAGCATGAAGACAGTACTCTTTCTCCCGTCCGTCACCGCGCTTCCACCATGTCGTCATGACATATTTATCCACCACCGACAAAAATATATAATCAAATCCTCTGCGCATTACCGATTCAAGGAATTCCCTCTGCTCATAAAAGTACTCAAAGCAGTGTATTATATTCTTTTTATCATAGTAATTACCCTGACCATGTGTCTCACCTGTATCCTTTTTGTATTGAATAAGCACATCTTTAAAATATTCGGACAAAATGTCCTCCTTGCCACGGTAATTCCTGTAAAACGTCATTCTTGAAATTCCTGCCATCTGTGTAAGCTCAGATATGGTTATATCCTCCATAGGCTTCTCGTCTAAAAGCTTGAGCAGTGAATCGACGACACGCTGTTTCGTTGAACCTAACATAATACACCTTCCTCAAGATAAATATCTCCGTCTAACTCCTGAAGTCCATAGAGAGTCTGACGCTTGAACTCACTGTATCTGTGCTCCTCAATAGCCGTCCTGATATCCTCCATAAGGTGATTATAAAAATACAGATTATGGAGCACACACAGACGCATTCCAAGCATCTCCTTGGCTTTTAGGAGATGTCTTATATATGCCTTGCTGTAATTCTTACATGCAGGACAGCCACAGCCCTCCTCTATAGGCTCATTGTCAAGCTCGTACTGTGCATTGAAAAGATTAATCTTTCCTCTGTGGGTATAGACATGACCATGTCTTCCGTTTCTTGACGGATATACACAGTCGAAGAAATCAACTCCCCTGTCAACCGCCTCAAGAATGTTAGCGGGTGTTCCGACACCCATAAGATATGTCGGCTTGTTCTTAGGCAGATATGGTGTTGTCTTTTCGATAATATTGTACATCTCGGCATGGCTCTCGCCAACGGCAAGTCCGCCAAGCGCATATCCGTCAAGGTCAAGCTCAGAAATAACCTTTGCATGTTCTATTCTTATATCCTCGAAGGTACCACCCTGATTGATTCCAAAGAGCATCTGGTGCTTGTTGATTGTATCATCAAGTCCGTTCAGGCGATTCATCTCAGCCTTACATCTGTGAAGCCATCTCGTCGTTCTGTCAACGGAATTCTGCATATACTCTCTGGTTGCAGGATGCGGAGGGCACTCGTCAAATGCCATCGCGATAGTCGATGCAAGATTAGACTGTATCTGCATACTCTCCTCAGGTCCCATGAAAATCTTTCTTCCGTCAATGTGTGAGTTAAAGTATACGCCCTCCTCCTTAATCTTTCTCAAGCTCGCAAGTGAGAATACCTGAAATCCGCCCGAATCGGTCAAAATCGGTCTGTCCCAGTTCATGAACTTATGAAGTCCTCCCATCTGCCTGACTATCTTATCTCCCGGTCTTACATGAAGATGATACGTATTCGACAGCTCCACCTGAGTTCCTATCTCCCTGAGATCCGTTGTCGCAACTGCTCCCTTGATGGCTGCAGCCGTACCGACATTCATAAAAAGCGGTGTCTGCACCGTTCCGTGAACAGTATGAAACGTTCCTCTCTTTGCCATTCCGTCCGTTGTCAATAATTCGTACATAATGTTATTACATTCCTCCAAAACTTACTAAATCTCTTATAATAATTATCTCTTATAAAAATCCACGATTCTGTCAATTCTTGATGTCATTCCCATAAAAAGCAAGTCAACAAGTGTTACTGCCGTCATGGCCTCCACAACCACAACCGCTCTCGGAACAATCATAGGATCATGTCTGCCATGTATTGATATATCAATCTCCTCACCCTGCCTGTTCACTGTCTGCTGCATGGAAGCTATCGATGGTGTCGGCTTTATCGCTGCCCTGAGAATAATATCTGAGCCATCACTCATCCCTCCAAGAATTCCTCCGGCATGGTTTGAAGCTTTCACAACCCTGCCCTCGTGCATTCTGAACGAGTCATTATTGTCAAGTCCCGTGCTCTCTGCCACCTTAAAACCGTCACCGATTTCAACGCCCTTCACGGCACCGATTGACATCACTGCCTTGGCAAGGCAGGCATCCAGCTTGTCGAATACGGGCTCGCCTGTTCCGGCAGGGATGTTTTTGACAACGCACTCAATAATTCCTCCCATTGAATTGCACTCACGAAGCTTCTCGTCGGCATACTCCCTGATGAGTTTTGCCGCCTCAGCATCCGGCATTGCAAAAGGATTGTTATCCCTCTCCTCAAGCGAGAAATTATCTCTGTTCAGGCTGATTCCGCCGATGGCACTCGAATATGCATACACCTCAATGCCCATTCTGTTAAGAATCTTCATGGCAACCGCCCCTGCCGCAACTCTTCCAATAGTCTCACGCCCTGACGAACGTCCGCCTCCGCGGTAGTCCCTGAAGCCATATTTCTCATCAAAGGTATAGTCGGCATGTCCCGGTCTGTAATACCCGGCAATCTCCGAGTAATCCCCGGAGCGCTGCGACTCGTTTCTCACGATAAGCGAGATTGGTGTTCCGGTCGTCCTCCCTTCGAACACACCTGAAAGAATCTCCACCGTATCGCTCTCTTTTCGCTGTGTGACATACTTAGACTTTCCCGGCTTTCTCCTGTCGAGAAGCACCTGTATGTCCTCCTCGCAAAGTTCAAGTCCCGCCGGGCAGCCGTCAATCACAACTCCAAGTGCCTTTCCGTGTGATTCGCCCCATGTACTTATCCTGAATATATTTCCAAATGTTGAACCTGACATATATTACTCCAATCAAACAGATTTGCATTAAGTATACCATACTTGTTAATTTTATGAAATCAAAATCTGGCAAAAATCACTTTCTATTCTTCTATTGTTATGACATCTTTCAGAATATAATTAAATGAAGGTGCCGAACGGTCACGGTTTTCCTCATAACCTTGGGATAAATCATAAATATCCTCCGGGTCGTCCACATTCACTCCCAGATAATCTCCCTTAAACACATAAAGCTCACCTCTTTTAAGCTTTTCGATTACCTCATCAAGCTTCTCTTTTGTTCCATCTGCCGCAATAACTTCATTAAGCTTGAGCATCTCAACCCAATCCTCGTCAAAGCCTGCCCCTATATCATTGCCGTTAACTTTTCCTCTGACTGTCTTCTCTATATTGCGTCCTTCCAGAACCGCTCCGACAGCACCTGTGACATAAGGCTTCCAATTAATTTTGCATCCTGTTATGTATGTCGTCGGTGCAATATCCGCCATACTCTGATTGTAGCTTATAAGGTATACCGGTGTACCGGCATCCGTCTCTTCACAAGCTATAGCCGGACCGGCCGTGTCGGAATGCTGTGATATAATAACACAGCCCTCGTTAATAAGCTCCGCCGCATATTTTTTCTCAAGAAGATAGTCATTCCATTTGTATGTATATTTCACAGTCATTACGGCATCCGGCACAACGGAACGCACACCCAGAAGAAATGCCGTGTAGCCCGAAATAACCTCAGCATAAGGATACGCTGCCACATATCCTATTTTCGCATCATCCACCGTGATTCTGCCATTTTCAATAAGCTCCTTGAGCTTCATTCCCGCCGCAACGCCGGACGCATATCTGCCCTCGTATATCGCGCCCATAAAGGTATGATAATTTTTCAGATGCGGCTCCTCATTGGCATTGTCACAGGTTGCCATGCAGAACTCAATATCCGGGTATCTCCCGGCGAATTCCTTTGTCGTCACTCCGTAATTGTAGCTTGTTGAAAATATGATGCTGCATCCTGCATCCACAAGCTGCTGCAGATAATTTTCCTCTGTTCCCTCAGCCACATTATACATCGCAATCACCTCGACTCTGTCAGGATACAGCTTTTCAAGCTCATTCTGTGCATCAATAAAATTGTTCGTGTATCCTGTGCTTGCATCACCAACATACATAAATCCTACTTTTATTACCGCATCATCATCACGCTTAAAAACAAATGTCCACAACATGGAAAATGCAAACACACAGATACACGTCAAAAATGTTATTATATATGTCCTTTTCATACGTTTCTTCCCTCCACATCACTGTTCATGCTGTGATACATGCTCTCAACATCAATTCTTCCGACATCAATAAGCTCCAGCAGAATATCAACCAGCTTCGGGTCAAACTGTGTTCCTCTCCCCTTCCTTATCTCCTCAATCACATGCTTCATGTCAAGCTGTTTTCTGTACACTCGGTTGGCAGTCATCGCATCGAATGCATCAGCTATTCCTATTATTCTGGCATTAAGCGGAATTTCTTCCCCCTTAAGTCCATGAACATAACCTTTTCCGTCATATCTCTCATGATGATACAAAGCCCCATCCTCCACATGCTCTATGAGAGTGAAGCTCTTTAATATCTCTCCGCCCTTAACAACATGCGATTTCATGACTGCGTACTCATCATCCGTAAGCCTGTCCGGCTTATTCAGTATTCTGTCAGGGATTCCGATTTTACCGATATCGTGAAGCAGTGCCGCCTTTTTAAGCTGTTCACACTGTGTATCGTCAAATCCCAGCTCCTTTCCGATAAGAACGGAATACTCTGCAACTCTCGCTGAATGCTGACTCGTATTCACATCCTTAGCGTCCACTGTTCTTGCAATCGTGAGTACCGTCTCATTTCCAAGCTCAAGCTGCGTCTTTGCAAGTTCAAGCTCCTTCTTTTGGAGGCTCAGCACACGTTGTACCTGTGTTCTGAAGATAAGCCATGTAAGGTATGCAACCGCTATGGCAAAAACAGCCACCATATAAAGTATGAACCACCAGTGATCGTATATCTCGGCTTCCTTAATAATGGTATATGTATTCTCCACAATCGGATTCTGTCCCTTGCTATCCAACACAGAAAGGTGAAAGGTATATGTGCCTATAGGCAGCCCCGTGTAGATAATTCCCGAAAGTTCACTCTGTGGCATAACTCTCGGCTTATCGTCATAGCCCTCAAGGTACACGCTGACATAAGGCACATTGACCGAATAATTGATTATTTCAGGGAATATTTCAATCTTCTGTACTCCGCTTGCTATTCTTATGTCCTCTCCGCTGTCAACAATATACTTCACATTGTCCAGCTCAATTGACTTCATCTGCATTCTGTAAGAACGTATTGATACCTCATAGTTATTTAGATTCATGCACATGACACCGACATCCGTGGACAGATACACATCTCCATCCTCATCAATGCCATTCCATGCATTAGGCGTAAGCGCGGCATCCAAACCTGCTCTACTGTCTAACAGCTTATACTCAATATCTTTTCCCGCCAGCATTTCATTCTTATCTACGACATATATTCCGGCAGAACTCAACACAAACAGCGTATTATCACTTCCGACCACCACATCATAATTATTATAGTACGGGAAATTGTCGAGTATTCTTATTCCTTCATTATCCATATAGCAGATATTGTTGCTTGTTACAACAAAGATGCCTCCATTCTCCTCATCCTTCACCATTCTAAGCACTACCTCAGAACTTAAGCCGTCGTCTTTCCCCAAGTTGCCAACCACTTTTCCGTCTTTTATGACATCTATTCCGTTTCCGTCGGTGCCGGCAAGTATCGTTCCGTCCGATTGTTCAATCGCACAGAGCACCTTTGGGTTATTCATCCCGTCCTGATAACCGACAATATTCTTAACCTCACCGTTTTTTATAAATGTAAGTCCCAAATCGCCTGCCGCAAGCATCTCACCGCCCTCTAGCTCAACCATTGTCCTGAACTTGCTGCCACCGGCACCGTTATTGCTGTCATACACCAAAAGTTCTTCATCTGCTGTAAGCTCGTACACACCTTTACCTGACGTGCATATCCACATATTTTCATGCGTATCCGTATAAATACACCTAATTCTTACCCCGTCCAAAGCTTCCGTCAGTTCATTTTCACATACTGTATCCGCCTCTTCGTCATATATCACAAGCCCTCTGTCCGTTCCGATATAAAGCACGCCATCCTTGACAGCCGTAGAATTGACAACCTGCTCCTCATCCTCAGAACTATAATCAGCCCATGAAAATATTGACTTACACATTCTCATTACACCAAGCCTTGACGACGTAAACCACAGATTTCCCTGATAATCGACAAGCATGTGGTCTATCGAGCTGTTAAATGCTCCTGTGTTAATCAACTGATAATTGCCGTTACAGTCAAAATATGCTGCTCCATTATCAGCACACACAAACAGCGTCCCGTCATCATAAAAATACAGCGATTTTATGTTCTGAATACCTTCACACACCAATGTCCTCTGATACACTACGGCATTACCCGCAAGTGAATATATCTCAATTTCGTTGTCCGATGTACCCGCATACAATGTATCTTCAATAAAAAGACAACTCGTATAGCCAACACCATCATCGTTCACAATCTTTTCTGTTATAGTGCCTGAATTAACCAGATAAAGAGAGCCCTCATCCGTCACAACAGCGACATTTCCCACTGAATCTGCCGATATGCTTCTGGCATAGGTTACTTCATGAATCGTCTGCTTCACCGATAGACCTCCTGCCAATGTGAGCACCGAAAGCTCACCCGTCGTACCGACATAGTAATCACCATCCGCACTCTGTGTAATACAACGCACCGAGTCAGCCGCAAGTCCGTCCTCATGTGAAATAACATTGCTCAATGTATCTTTTATAATTATCGATACACCGCTGTCGTTCGTTCCTATCCACAATCTGCCCTCCTCATCCCTGTAGAGGCAGTTAACGGTCTTTACAGACTCATACTCGTCAATCCACTCAAAATCAGAGCCATTGTATCTGTACAATCCGCCGTAGGTTCCAAACCACAATACTCCGTCATTTGTCTGCGCAATATCATTGGCAAGTCCTCCCGGAATGCCGTTTTTTCTTCCATATATGGTCTGGAGATATTTATTGTAATCCTCAGCAAGCTTTCCTTCATCCTCACCGCCCGTCGTCTCGGTATACTCCTTCGCCTGCACACCCTGAACAAGCATACCGCACATTAGAACAATCGTAAGCACATGCGCCATAACCTTTTTGATATTTGATTTCTTTTTTGTCCTATCCTTTTTACCGTAATACAGCTTGATTAAAAGATACAATGTGAAAACCGTGATGACCTTGTCAAGAAAATCAAGATAAAACTCCCCCATACAGCAGCTTATAAGATTGTTAAAGCCAATCTTTTTCATGGCGTTGATAACCCCATCCCCCCATATGTTTTGCGTATATCCGCCAAAGAACCTGAAATTGAGCGGCACAGAGATAAGAACTGACATAACAGTCACAAGAAAGCTTACCGACAGAACCCCAAAAAGACTTTTTAAATATCCTTTCTTAGCGCACAGACCGACCGCGATTCCGACCATCGCGCTGACACAGGCATATATCACATAATCCCACGAATGCGTGGCGGCATAGATGAGATTCACGGTCACACCAACCATCGCACCGCACACCGGGCCTGACACATACGCGGCAAGCATCGTTCCAAACGCATCAAGCCACATCGGCAGCCTCAAATTGAGTGCAAAAAGCTTACCCACATAGTTAACCGCAACACACCCCGCCACAAACATGGCAATCACATACCACTTTCTATTCTTCATCCTGCGTTCCTCCGGCATTTATCGCATATTATGATGTACTCATTTTTGAGATATCATATTATTTTTTACTTTAATACGCTAAATCAAATATATCATATAACAGAATGAAGTGTTTGTAAATCGGACTAATGGGCGAGTTTTAAGGATACCATGATATTATGCTGACATTGTTATATGTATGAATGTTTTATTTATCAAATAACACATAAAAAATACCGCAGTGAGTGTACCCATTCACCGCGGTATATATTTTCAAACCTATATAAATTGCAAAGCCTCCAACAATCAATATGTAAACGGAATATAATGTATTGCCTGTATGTACTACAACGCCTTGAACATTTAGTTGTAGTGCATACTTGCAATACATTATATTCTTTTAATACACATTGGATATCCTACATCCACACCTTACCCTCAATCTTGCCATTGATTACATAGTATGCCGTGTAATCCTGCGGCTTTACATATACATCAAGAGTCTTGATAGTGGATAATCTGTGACCTGCTGCAACCCACTCGTCCTTAATCTTTGCAACTATATCATCAACCTTGCGCTGTGTTCCGTTGAACTCAACAACAACATTAACGCCCGACGCTTCTTCCTTATCTGCCTTTGCAGTCTTCGCTGTCTTAGCCGCTGCCTTATTGCTCTTAGCTGCCGGCTTCTTCTCTGTCTTAGCTGCCGCATCCTGACTCTTACGCGGTCTGCCGACCTTCTTAGCCGGCTCAGCCTTAACTTCTGCTGTCTTTATCTCTGCCTTGGCTTCCTCTGTCTTAATTTCTGCTGCCTTTACCTCAGGCTTAACCTCTGCCTTAACTTCCGCTGCCTTTACCTCAGGCTTAACCTCTGCCTTAACTTCTGCTGCCTTAACCTCTGCTGCCTTTACCTCAGGCTTAACCTGTACTGCCTTTGCCTCCGCTGCCTTTGCTGCCTTCTTAGCTGCTCTTGCATTTGCCATCTTGATTTCCTCCTTCTTTCTCTTCCTTGTAAAGCGGACATTCGCAATCCGCTTTCGCTGCTTGCTCATGAACGCAGTCGCTTTGCGAACTGTCAGTGGGAGCTTTTAACTCCCACTGACATAAGCATCCCCCTTACCAACTGCTTAGTGCTCTGCACACTTGAAGCGGGGGATTGCTCATTCTGCGTTCATGCTTTCTTTTTCCATCTGCCGATGCCGTCACTTCTACGGATGTTTTGCAAGCAGATATCTGACCTTTTTACCTTCCACACGAATGTCGACATTCGTCTGGTCACCTCCGAATTCCCCGTCTAATACCCATGGTATCGGCTCCTTGCTTGTAAAAGTAATCTCCTTACATTTAAGATGCTTAACCATACTGTTGTCATTCTGAAATATAAAGCCATTGAACATGGTCTGGAATTCAACAGGATTCTTCGGTCCCCTTATTAGTATAACCTCAAATAATCCGTCGTCAAGCTTAATTTCTTTTCCGGCAATCCCCTTCATGCCGCCGACAGATTTAGAGTTAGATACCATGCCGTATATGAACTTGTCCTCTAAGGTTTCTCCGTTTACCTCTATCTTGAGTTCGTAAGATTTAAGACTCGCAAAGCTCTTCATACTCTCAATTATATACGCCTGATGTCCCAAAGTGTTTTTAAGCTGCTGAGGTGTTGCATACGACACCTCTGTAAATAATCCGAAGGCTGCAACATAATTGAACCATCTTCCGTTAAATGAACCGACATCACAAAGATATTCCGTACCCTCAAGTATATTGCCCACCGCATGAGTGACCGTCTTAGGTATTAGCAGACTTGACGCAAAATCATTCGTACTTCCGCTCGGAATATATCCCATAGGCTTGTCAAGCCCACTGTCAAGCATTCCCGAAACTGCCTCATTGAGGGTTCCGTCGCCACCACTGCATACTATGACATCATAGTCCGCCGCATTATCTCTTATGTATTCGTAGCAATCCTTCTCACGCTTTGTCGGATACACCGTAACAAGATATCCTGCCTTTGAAAATTCATTGGTAATTTCAAAAAGATGGTCCTTAACATGAGCCTTGCCCGACCACGGATTAAATATAAACAACAATCGGTTCACAAGAATCCTCCTTTTTATCAAGCCTCAGGTGTCAATCAATTTCTGTAAATTAATAATTTCGTGAATTACTTAAGCAATCCGGAAAGCACACCTGCAACCACATCGTTCTCCTCATCAGTCTTAACAGAAAGACGTATATAATTTCCGCCGTTAAGTCCTTCCTTGGTTGAGAGATCCTTAATTAAAATATTGTATTTGTTGAGCATTATGTCGGCAAGCTTTCTCGATGACATGCCGTTTTCAAGATGGCACATAACGTAGTTAGCCTGCGATGGAAATACCCTGAGTGCCGGAATGGCTGCAAGCTTATCAAGATACCTCGTCCTGACATCCATAAAGCGTCTCATGGCCTCCTCATAATCAGCCTTATACTTCTCAATTATCTGCATGTAATACTCTGCAAACGAATTGATATTCCATATCGCGACATCCTTCTTCATTGCAGCTATCATCCTGTCATCCGCTGATGCAATTATTCCAAGTCTGAGCCCCGGAACACCGAATGACTTAGATATGCTCTTTAACACAATAAGCTTTCTGTGATTGTCAATTATCTCCTGTGTGAGAAGCGTCTGCTCCGGAATATCCGCAAAATCCACAAAGGACTCGTCAACAATTATATTAATATTTCTCTTTGCAGCCCACTCCTCAAGTCTTAAGATGTCATCCCTCATAATAAAATGACCTGAAGGGTTGTCCGGATTTACAAGTACAATCGCCTGAATGTCCTTGTCTTTGTAAAATTCCATTATATCATCGACCGTGTAGGTGAAATCCTCATTTATTACCCAAAACGGAACAAGCTGCTCCTTCTTTTTTCTGTGAGGGTACTCCTCAAATGTCGGATATATAAGTCCTATATTTCCGGAAAAATTCTCCATGAGGGACTTGATAAGCTCCGCAGTTCCGTTACCTACGCACACCTGCTCCGGTCTTAACTCAAAATACTTTGCGGCAAGCAGGCTGTTGACAGCCATTCCCGACGGATACTCTCTTATAAGTGTCTCAAAGTTAGCCTTCATCTCATCCATAAAGCGCTGATTAGGAAAAAACGGATTTACAAGGTAACAGAAGTCATACATTCCCTCATATCTCCAGTAACCTCCAAACCGTCTCATATACCTTGTAAGCTTCTCATCTCCCTCGGCAAATATGCTCTCGGCAATGTCTATATCCTGTATATCATTAATCTCATACCACTTCTCATTTTCAAGAACAAGTGCCTTTAAGACACGCTGCTCCTTAAATGCAACGACCTTAAGAGCTGACTCATAATGGGTCTTATTGCCCCACGCCTGTACATACGCCGCGAGAAGCGGAAGATATACCTTATTCAGATAATTCTTAGAGAGCTTGTACATGCTGACAGTCTTATAATAACTGTCCATGTCCTGAAAAGCAAAATTATCGGCACCTATGAAATCGTTGATATATCCGTCCTTATCCAGCGTCACAATCGAACCGTCCATCCATGGCTTCGGTCTTGATACAAAAGTAAGACATTCCTCATCCGACTCTAATATTCTGTCGACAACCGCACTTTCATAGAGGATATCCGATTCAATTATCAGTGTGTCGTCGGCTTCCAGGTACTCTCCTGCAAGACTTAATGAATAAAGGTTGCTTGTCGTCTCATATTCATCATTATTAATATATACCACCGGTGTCTTAAGTCCAAGTGAGTCGACATGTGCCGTAAGTCCTTCATGCTTATAGCCCGTCACTATAACAATTCTCGAAAAATTCTTATCATCAAGAATCCTTAAGCCCCTCTCTATTATGGTCTTTCCACCTATCTTAACCATACATTTTGTCTTGTCACTTGTATGTTCCTTAAGTCTTTTGCCCATTCCGGCAGCAAGTATAACAGCCTGCATTGCAAGTCCTCCATAAATTTATCGATTATCAGTCAGCGTATCCGCTCTTAACCCATGCAACCGCATGCTCATAATCGGCCATAGTATCTATCTCTTTTGTTCTTATAAGCTCCATCGGCAGCGGAAGAAGCGGCACCATCATATCACATACATGACGGTCTCCCGGTGTCAGTCTTGCCGTCTTTACCTGAGCAAGACCTGTCCACTCATATTCACCCTCTTCTCTTGAGAAGCCCACTCCATATATCTGTCCGTTCTGCGTGAGCGTCTTCATAAGCATCGGATCCTCAGTGCACGGTATCGCTCCGCACACACACTCCTTATCCGAATCAAGCACTCTTCTAAGGTCATCAGGATGAACCAGAAGGTCGCCGTCAAGTGACACAACCATATCTGCCGCATGCTTGATGGCTAGTGAAAAGCTTCCACCTGTACCTGTGTTTCTGTAATTGTGGTTAAACACAAACAAAATATCCTTGCGATAGGAATTAACCACCTCAATAACCTTCTCCATCTGATATCCGACTACAATACGAATATCATCAAAGTCCTTCAAAAGCTCAAGCTGTCTTATAATGAGCGGCTTGCCATCTATGTCTATAAGTGCTTTTGTGGAACCTATTCCAAGTCTTGTCCCCATTCCCGCACAGCTTATAACAATCGTCTTAGAAACTGACATAATTTTTCCTCCGAATATGTTGCATGTGTTGCACACTTTAAAACTGCCGGCGCAATATCCCTGACTCCTCCGAAGCCGATTCCTACCTCTGCTGCCGCAATCATCTGCGCATCATTGTTCCCATCACCTATAGCTGCAAAAGGTCTGTCCTTAAACTCACTCACGACCTCACCCTTGTCAACCACATAGTCGACACTCACAATCTTATCGTTCTCAACGGAAGCCTTAGAACAGAAATAATGTCCGTCCATCCCAAGCCCGGTCATAAGATCCTTAATCCATATATCAAGGTTGCCCGTCACCACATAACAGCGTTCCTTATTCTCTCTTATAAACTGAACTAATTTCTCGTTCAGCGGAACTCCTGCAATAATACTTCTTACCGTACTCACGGGAATCCCGGACAAAAGCTTTACCCTCTCAAGAAAACTGTGGTCAAACGGAATCTCTCCCGCCATGGTTTTCTCCGTAAGCTCTCTCATCTGCTTTTCCTTATTTATCTTCACTGCTATCTCAGGCAGTATCTCGGCTTTCGTTATTGTAGCATCAAGATCGAACAAAAATACATAATCACTCAAAATAAGCCCTCCTCACGACAAATTATACATCCGCACAAATCATGGCAATATATTAAGATATTAGCACGTTACAGACAAATGTGCAAGATAGCGGATTTTTTGATGTCATTGATATTTGCAATCCGTTTTGCCGCTTGCGGGCTTTCTCTGCGGCGGACGCTTGCGGCATCTGCATTGTACGCCGCAGTGTGCATCCCCGCGGAGCACAAAAACAACCCCGCAGACTCTCGTTAACGCCTGCGGGGTATTGACCACCTTCATCACCGCAGGAAGCCTATTCCTGCTCATCATCCTCATCTACACACTCAATTTTGCTCACCGACACTTCGTAAGCCGTTCTCTTAATCTGGGTATCCTCATCAAGCTTCTTGGTATATTCCCTGCTCTGAACACGTCCCCATATACGGATATGTTCGCCAATCTTGAAGCCTGCAGCATATCTTGCGTTACGTCCCCACGCTATGCAAGGTATGTAGTCAGACTTGCCGTAAGGACGGTTGACGGCAATAAGAATATCCGCTATCTCTCTTCCGAGAGGAGTCTTTCTGTAAACAGGCGGCTTACAGATATATCCGTCAAGGAATATCTGGTTGGTATTAGTTGCCTCCTCTGTCTCCTCGGCAAGAGCGAATTCCCTCGCAAAAATGGAAAGTACAAGACGGTTGTGATTCTCCTCATGGCGGTTATACGAACGGAACTGTCCTGTAGCCTCGATAATCATTCCACGGTAATCCTCCGTCACATCGACAAGTCTCTCCGACACCATAAGCGGTATGATGTCGACACTGTTACTCAATCGATTCACTGCAATGTCAACCATGTAGAATCCCTCCCCAAAGACCTCATGGCTGTAGGTGAAATCCGAAACAACCTCACCAATGATTGTTACCCTGTTGTTTTCAATTACTTTGTCAAGCATTCTTCTGTTTCTCCCTTCATTTTTGGCGGCATCGTATTCCTTAATCACGATACTGTACGCCTGATAATATCTTTATCCCTAAATATATATGCAAAATGTGTTCAAATATTCACGAAAGCATAAAAAAAATATAAAAAATTTTAAAAATCGCATTAAAATCTGTCACATATTTGCATTTTCTTCTTATAAAATGTAAATCAGGACTTGTTTTTATCAAAATATGTGATAAACTGGTAAAGTTGAAAATTTAGGTTTACGTTTTTAGGAGCGCAAATGTGCGCAGAAATGAGGAAATTTATGAAAACAACCCGTAATGATGTCAGAAATATTGCGATTATCGCCCATGTAGACCATGGTAAGACAACATTAGTAGACGTGATGTTAAAGCAGAGCGGAACATTCCGTGAAAATCAGGAAGTGGCAGAACGAGTGATGGATTCCAACGATATAGAACGTGAAAGAGGAATCACAATTCTCTCTAAGAATACTGCCGTATATTATAAGGACACAAAGATTAACATTATTGATACTCCGGGCCATGCAGATTTCGGCGGCGAAGTTGAGCGAGTTTTAAAGATGGTTAACGGTGTGGTTCTCGTAGTTGACGCTTACGAGGGTGCAATGCCTCAGACAAAGTTCGTTCTCAGAAAGGCTCTTGAGCTTGACCTTGATGTAATTGTATGTGTCAATAAGATTGACCGTCCTGAGGCAAGACCTAACGAGGTAGTTGATGAAGTGTTAGAGCTTTTAATGGACTTAAATGCCAGCGACAAGCAGCTTGATTGTCCGTTCATCTTTGCATCTGCAAAGGCAGGCTTTGCAAAGTACAGCCTTGACGATGATTCAACAGACATGACTCCTCTCTTCGAGACAATATTAAAGCATATCCCTGCACCTGAGGGCGACCCTGATGCAGACCCACAGATTCTCATCAGTACAATTGATTACAACGAGTATGTGGGAAGAATCGGTGTCGGCAAGGTCGACAACGGTACAATCAAGGTTAATCAGGATCTTATGCTTGTCAACCACCACAACCCTGACAAGAAGATGAAGGTTAAGATTGGTAAGCTCTATGAATTCGAGGGACTTAACAAGAAGGAAGTAAATGAAGCAACCATCGGTTCAATCGTGGCAATATCAGGTATCGCAGAGCTTCACATCGGTGATACGCTTACTTCAATCAATAACCCGGTAGCTATCCCTTTCCAGAAGATTTCAGAGCCTACAATCGCTATGAATTTCATAGTTAACGACAGCCCTCTTGCCGGCAAGGAAGGAAAATATATCACATCCCGTCATCTCCGTGACAGACTCTTCAGAGAGCTCAACACGGATGTCAGCTTAAGAGTTGAGGAGACTGACACGACAGAAGCATTCAAGGTATCAGGACGTGGTGAGCTTCATCTTTCCGTTCTTATCGAGAATATGCGCCGGGAGGGTTATGAGTTCGCAGTAAGTAAAGCAGAGGTTCTCTACCACTACGACGAGCGCGGTCAGAAGCTTGAGCCTATGGAGATTGCATACGTTGATGTTCCTGATGAATTCTCGGGTACGGTAATCCAGAAGCTCAGCAACCGTAAGGGCGAACTGAACGGTATGTCCCCTGCCAACGGAGGCTATACAAGACTTGAGTTCTCAATTCCATCCCGTGGACTTATAGGCTACAGAGGCGAGTTCATGACAGATACCAAGGGTAACGGTATACTCAATACAACCTTCGACGGCTACGGTCCGTACAAGGGAGATATCCAGTACCGTAAGCAGGGCTCTCTCATCGCCAGTGAAGCAGGTGAGACCGTAACCTACGGTCTTTACAACGCACAGGAGCGCGGTCTTCTCTTCGTAGGTCCGGGCGAGCAGGTATACGGCGGTATGATTGTCGGTCAGAACGGCAAAGCAGAGGACATTGAAGTCAATGTATGTAAGAAGAAACAGCTCACAAATACACGTTCATCAAGTGCGGATGAGGCACTTCGTCTCACACCTCCTAAGATACTAAGCCTTGAGCAGGCACTTGAATTCATTGATACGGATGAGCTCCTTGAGATTACTCCTAAGAATCTTCGTATTCGTAAGAAGATTCTCGACGGAACAGCAAGATATCGCGCTAAAAGAAACGCATCCAACTAAAGAAAGTCAAAAATGGCGGGAATAATCCCGCCATTTTTGGCTTCTCTTTATCTTACAAATATACCATCAAGACACAAGGCTCCCCATCCGGTTCTCTTAGAGGGTACAGGTTCACCCGGAAGATGTCTTGCACTTTTTATCAGATATGCTTTGATTTTTTCTCCATACAGATATGCATCGTTTCCCTCAACTATCCCCCACTGCATCATAAGCGCCGCACTTCCGCTCACAAAAGGTACTGCCATCGAGGTTCCGCTCCTCATTGTATATCCTCCATTTACAGCCGTTGATATGATATCAACTCCCGGAGCGACAATATCCGGCTTCACATTATCTCTTAATCTTGTATAGCCTCTTCCCGAAAAATCAGCATAGGCATCCGTTCTTGAATTGTATGCCCCTACCGTTATCACCTTATCCGCAGCCGACGGAACGGTAAGAGTCGTCTCCTCAACGGGAAAGAAAAATCTCGTATCTTCGTTCAATGTGCTGCTGTCGGGAAGCCATAAATCATATTGTCCGTCGACAATTCTAATGGGCGTGAGTGTGATTTTCCACACTCCGGGTGCAATATATCCGCTGCCCGGCATAAGCTCAAAATAAATCTGCTGATACCTGCTGTATGGTGTTGGTTCACCGTAATACACATATACTTTCGTCCCGTCAATCAAATAACTGCCCGCTCCATAAGTTCTAAGCTGTCCACTGCCGGCTCCCGAAGGTGCGGTAATTTCAATCCCGTACTCATCGGCATAATTCTTCCATAATTGAATATTCAAACCCGTCTCATATTCACCGATTGCAAGTTCAACTATATCCACCTGAGTTTTTTTCAGTACCCCGCCCGTATGTATTCCTCTGCCTGCCTCGTTGCCGCTGCCACAGACAATCACATTCTTCCAGACATCCGCTGCCGCATTGAGGTACGTCGACAGAAGGTCTGTTCCGTCATGTGACCCCTGATTGTTGCCAAAGCTCAGATTGACTGCTACAGGCTTTTTTAGTCTCTGCGCCTGCATTATACAGTAGTTAACCGCCTCCATAAGCCTCGTTGTTCTTGGAAACTGACTTTGACGTGAATCTCCCAGCTTGACAATCAATAGCTCACTCTCATAGGCAACACCTCTATAAATTTCCGATGAGCCCCTTCCATTACCGGCAGCAATCCCCGTAACAAAGGTTCCGTGTCCTGAATAATCCCTTGACAGCCGAAGCGACCTCATAGCCGTCTCATCCCCCGAAAGTGCACTGTCAATAATCTCCCTTGTATACTCAGTTCCAACATTGTACCCATCGGGCGGTTCATATCCGGAGTACTCGGATGATACGGTCTGATCCCACAGTCTCACTATTCTGGTACTTCCATCTTCATTTTTAAAATCTCTGTTATTCCAATCTATTCCGCTGTCAATTACGGCTACAAGTGTATCCCTTCCGCTTAACTTATATGGTTCATTCCATGCGTAATAGATGCAGGAGCGCGCAGCCGCCTGACTTATCGAATAGAATAATCTTCGTGGTTTCTCGACGTATTCCACTTCAGTGAAAGCCGCAAATCTATCTATCATATTCTGCGGCATCGTGACAATAGCATATCCGCCCAACAGTAACACCGCACTTCCGCCAAGCTCCTCTGCGCGCGCTGCCACATCTCCATTGTACTTTACAATGAGCTCCCATGTATCATTGAAGGAATCGTATCCCACACCAAGCTCAGATGACTCCGCACGCACATCATTGCCAATATCTATGGCAAGACTTAAATCATCCGAAAGCTTCTGATTTCTCTTATCCTTAAATTCACGCTCTTCCGCATCATTGATATTGTCCATAAAAAATTATACTACCATTTTTCTGCTCTCTATAACATAGCATAATACGGAAAAAAAAATTACCGCAATATGCTATGTTTATACCGATAGTTACGATTTATTATAATAATCGTAAGTGTTTTATACACTTTCGATTATCTGAACAGTATTTCATGGTGCCGCCTGCCACGGCGTTATGGAGCTTATTCTTGTACAAAGGAGGTCAAATGTTTTTTAATTCTATCATCTTTTTTGATTTTCTTGAAATCATGTGGGACTGTTAAGTTCAGACATTCCTATACATTCAAGATCCCTGTTATAAAATTCCAACAGATATGAACGAAGCTTTGCGGCATCCTCATCAATTCCCATATTTTTGAACATAATATAGGCACTTATATACTCTTTTATGACCTCTTCTTCATCATGCTTAAGCCCTTGAAGAACGGTCGCCATACAGCAGCACAGATATGGAAGCATTCGGAATTTTCCGCTTTTTATGCATACATCACGTCCAAGTTCTATGTACTCCTTCGCCTCCTCGAAACGAAGCTGTTCATTAAGCCACTTGGCGAGATTGCACAGAATCATCGGGTATCTGATACTGCTGACTCCGGTTACGGAATACTGTTCTCTCAGTGCATCCGTAAGATTTATCATAAGGTTGAGTGCCGTGATACGCTTTCCGTTCCTCCAATATGATACAGCCATCACGTTAATGACATTCACTTCCATATCAGTCATAAAAAATCTAATTTTCTTCGATTTATCAAACTGCGGACAGGTATACCTGATTGCTTCCTCCGTCATACTGATTGCTGTCTCATATTGTCTGTCTATAAAACACTTCTTAACTGCGGTTATGGTATCTGACAACTGCCTTCTGAATTTATTCTTATCCATCAGCTTCTTCTTATCCGTCACATACTCATACGCTTCAAGATACTGTCTGTTTGCCAGCATCCCTCCTACATTCCGGCTTATCTTATAAAATTCGTACTCCTCATTGGAAACAAATGAAAGATAAGCACTGCCCTCAAGTCCAAGCCTGTCGAGCAGTGCCATTGCCTTTTCCATGGTGGGGGTCTGTTCACTGTGTTCAATTCTTGATAGTGTACTCACCGCACATATTCCAAAACACAGCTCCTCCTGCGATATTCCGCGTTTTTCACGTTCATGCTTTATAACCGAACCAATCGTGTACATGATATTTTCTCCTTTGCCTAATCGTAATGTCTGTCACACCCGTCAGGCGGAAAAAAGATAATATCAGAAATATTTGTAAAACACCATACAAGCTTGTTACAGTTTTATTTCACGATTAACTGATACTGAATAAATTGTACATTCCTTTACCTTCACCCTGCTGATCTGCTCAACAGCCCGCGCATATAATTTAAGCTGTTCGCTGTAACGTGCCTTGAGTATATTCTCAGCATTTTCTTCGTCAACTTTGTCCGTCTTGTAATCTACAATAACCATCTCACCATCTTCTTCAAAACAGCAGTCAATAATACCCTGTACAAGAATTATATCCCGGCATCCGCTGTATTCGCTCTTTAACGTCTCTGCCGGAAATCCGGTTATGAACTGTCTCTCCCTGTACATTTTGCCTGATAAAGCTGCATCTTTCATTCTTTTACCAAGTCCGGTCTTTAAAAATACAACAAGTTTATTCGGGTTTACAAGTTCTTCGTACTCCACGTCCATCTTTTTATCAAGAACAAGACTGTGAATAAATGCTTTCATCGAGCCGTAATCCGGTGAAACCCCATAATCTAAAAGCTCAAATACCTTATGGTAGGCATTTCCCCTCTCTGCACCCGGATTTCTCTCCTCACTATCTTCCAAATTCATTACAGGCTTGTCAGCCTTGACACTCACAAGCCGGACAGCCTCATTGTCTGCTTCATCTATGGCTTCATGCTTTAACTCGGATACTGAAAACTTACCCGGAAGATGTACCGCTGCTTCATTTGCATATTTAAAATTAAAGCGTTGTCTGAACTCATTCTCCAGCTTTTCATTCTCAACCTGAGCCTCTTTATTTTCATCAACAGCCTCAAACGCTGTATCACATGAATAGAGCTTATCTATGTTTTCAACAACCACAACGCTCGTCTTTGCCGTGCCGCTCTTAAAGAATGCGGGTGCCGCAAGGTCAAGATAATTTGTCGAATCATACACATAGCCGTAATCACCGCCATGAGACTGTGCCCTTGCTCTCCAGCCTGCCGTCGAACTCCCGGCATCCTTAACCGCTCCGACAAGAATAAGCTTCTCCACAGCTCTCGTCAATGCAACATACAGAATTCTCAGTTCTTCACCTATGGCATTTATCTTCATGCTTTCCGCCATCGCACGCTTATGAAAGCTCTTTTTTCTGACCCTTGATGTAACATCAACCATATCGGTTCCGATGCCGTAATCCACATGAAAGCCCACTCTCTCCGACAAGTCCCTGAGATTATACTTTTTTTCCATGTCAGCCACAAAGACAATAGGAAATTCCAAGCCCTTACTCTTGTGAATACTCATTATTCTCACGACATCATCGTTCTCTGAAAGAGTGTCCGCCTCCCCCATATCTATCTCATATTTCTGAATCTTGTCAATATATCTTAAAAAATTAAACAGACCGTGAAAGCTGGTGCGCTCGAACTCTGCCGCCTTATCCACAAGTATGTCAAGATTTGCCATCCTTCTCTTTCCGTTCTCCTTGGATGCGGCATATACAATATATCCGGTATTATAGACAATGCTCTTTATAAGCTCATGAATTGGTGTGAATGCTGCTTTTCTTCTGTATTCACCTATAAAATCAAGGAATTTTGAAAGCTTTGCGGCAAGAACTTCATCATAATTCCCGCTCTCCGCGTTCTGTATATATTCAAGCACTGCCGTATACAGGTCACTCTTAGGAGAGCAGGCCTTCACATACGCAAGCTCCTGTGCCGTAAGATAGCAGAAGTATGACCGCAAAGCTCCTGCAAGTGCAATATCCTGACGCGGATTATCTATGACTTTAAGTATATTTAATACCTGTGCAATCTCATAGGTACTGAAATATCCGTAAGCCGTACTGCACACTGCCGGTATTCCCGCATCATTTAATGCCTTGGCATACTCAGGTCCTGCCACATTGGCACTTCTTAAAAGAATAACCATATCACGGTACTGCGCTCTTCTGTAGCCCCCGGCACCGCCATTTAACGTCTCATCAAAAAGCATCTGCGGCTCATCCCCGGTGAGCTCCTTTATTCTGCTCACTATAATCTTTGCCTCAATGCTCCTCTTTCCAAGCTCCTCCCTGTCAGCAGCATCTGCGTTCACTGCAAAACTATTCTGTTCCTGCGCATCCCGTGCCAAATCATCTTCCTTCTGCGGACCATTCTCCTCCACCGCCGTTGTATCACACACGATAAGCTCAACCGCATCGTCCGGCGTGTCAAACATCTTACCCGGAACCAATGCCGCATCCGCATCGTATTCCACACCTCCCAGACCTGCATGCATTATCGGCGCAAATATATCATTCACGGCATTTAACACATTGGCACGGCTTCTGAAATTCCTGTGCAGACATATAAGAACATTCCCGGCATCAGGACGCATCTCATAGGTATTATATTTCTCAAGAAATATTCCCGGATCTGCCTGTCTGAAGCTGTATATGCTCTGCTTTATATCACCAACCATGAATATATTGTTACCGCGCGAAACCGCTGTCAGTATAAGCTCCTGAACCATATTGCTGTCCTGATACTCATCAATATATATCTCCTCATACAACGATTGGAGTTCCTCTGCCGCATGTGTGATTCCCTCCTCCGAACGCAGCACCTTGAGAGCAAGATGCTCAACGTCCGAAAAGCTCAGTATGTTATTCTCACTCTTTACCTCGGCATACCTCCCGGTAAACCTCAGAACAAGCTCAATAAAAGCCGTTGTCGGAGCGCTCATGCACTGTATCATATTCACATTCTGCTCGGCACTCCACGCAAGAAGCTCACTCCTTACCTTGTCGATGCGGCTCTTTAGTCTCTTTCTGGTATCCTGTGCTGTTTTTTTAAGCTCCTCGTCCGAACCCTTAGGAGCACTTGCAAGCTTTTCAAAATTAAAATCAAGCTTATCTCTCAGTTCATCATAGCTTTCTGCCTCGCACACGCGCTCAAGCATCTCACAATCCCTTGAAAAGGCGGAAATATATTTCTCTATGCCCCCCGGTGCTTCAAGCATTGCGATAACTTTTTTGTGTTCCTCAACCGATGCCTGTATAAGACTCTTTACATGCGCCACTATAAATTTCACCACTGCTGAATTGTTGAATTCCTCAACCGATGAAATCTTATACCATTCCATGCATTCGGTAAGCCATCTTTCCGGATACGGGTGGCTCTGTGAAAATGTGTACAGCGATATTATCCACTCTGACAGGTTCTTATCGCTTTTTGCCGGGAGCTGTCCCTCCACAAACTCGATAAATGCAGGATTTTTTTCGGCATAAGCTTCCTCAATCACCTCATCGGCTGCATCTGACATCATGAGTGTAAGCTCACCTTCATCACCGATTCTGTAGGACGGGTCAAGGTCTATCGTATTGAAATAATTTCTCAGGATATAATTGCAAAAGCTGTCTATAGTACATATAACCGCATTGTCTAAAAGGGCAAGCTGGCTTCTGAGTCTCCTCACCCTGCTCTCATTATGTTCTGAGGCAAGCACCGATGCGAGAGCCGCTCCTATTCTCTCTCTCATCTGCGTTGCGGCAGCCTTGGTGAATGTAACCACAACTATCCTGTCAATGTCCATCGGATTATCTTCATCTAACACTCTTCTGATTATTCTTTCAACCATTACTGCCGTCTTTCCGGAACCGGCGGCGGCGGCAACAAGAAGGTTTGAATTTTTCTGTTCTATTACCCTTATCTGTTCATCTGTCCAATTTCTTGCCATCTTTTTTTACCCTCTCATTAAACATCTCATAACACTCATCATCGTTTTTAAGCTTCGTCGGCTTTCTGTATCTTCCCTTATCCGGGTCAAAGCCGCACACCAGCTTGTACGGACAATAATCACAGCTGTCCGGATACGGATCAGGTTTCACCTTTCCATCCGCAATCTGACCGCCAAGCTCCGCAAGCTTCATGGCAGAATATCCACCAAGCAGTCTCAGCCTGCTCTCCGTAGTCGCTGACGACGTCTTTGCAAGACTTCCGTCCTTGTTATAGGCAATAGGAATATAGCTTGATTTTCCGGACTTAGTAATATTGTCCAGAAGTGCTATTGATGTAAGCTCCCCATTAACTATACCCTGTGGCTTCAGCGCCGCAAGAATGTTGTCCTCCGGATTCTCACCGTCCGCATAGTCAACTATCGGGTTGTCGATATTGTAATACATCGCCGCCCCGGGTATATTCTCACCCATCAGGCTTTCAAGATATATCATAAGCTGCAAGGACAATCCATCGTATATTTTTCCAAGGTCCAGCGTCTTCTTACCTGACTTATAATCTATAATCTTGACATAGCTCTTGTCAGCATCATGTGCATAGTCTATTCGGTCAATCTTGCCTGCTATCTGCATACCCTCATGCTCAAACACAAAGCTCTTCTCAAACTGTGACGGCACAAAGCTTCCCGCCGCGAGCTGTTTTCCCAGAGCCCACGCCGTGCGCTCTAACATTGAGAAAATCTTCTCCCTCATATACTCGTTACGGCTGCTGTCATAGAACACGGAATTATTGTAGTCCGTCATCGCGTACTCCACAGCCTCACGTATATAATCCTTCCGCTTATCCTCACCCACACTTGCAAAGTCAAGCTTCTCTTTCGCAAGCCTCATGGAATACGCCTTAAGTGCCTCATGAAACAGTGTACCAAGGTCGGCTGCTCCTATCTCATAGAGCTTTCTCTCCTCAAGAACCAGACCGTACTTTGCAAAATGAGCAAATGCACATGAGGCAAATGTCTCCATTCTGGATACACTTCCACAAAGCTTCTCCCCGTACAACAGCATTGCTGCCTTGCGGCTTATCGTCTCGTCACTCACACTTCTGAGCATGGTGTCCGCAAGCTCCCTGTACTTTTTTGCATACTCCGTATCGGTTTTCAGTACATTTAAAAGTGCATTCTCCTCATCGCCCAGCTCTTCTCCCTCATTAAGGCGCGAGAAGATATATCTGAATCCCTCGGTGCTGTTGTATATAAGCTGTGTCGGCTTCACCACATCATCCGACTCATACACGGCATCAGGAAACATTCTTCTTATATCCGCAATGAGCTTTGAGGGCTTTCCCTCGCGGTTGATTGTAAATGTAAGAAGCTCTGATGGCTTGGTAAGTAAAAGATATAAATAAAAGCTCTGCATGAACGCCTTCTGCCTTGATGTAGGTGACAGTTCAAGCCGCGCAGCACTTAAAAGCTCCCTCTCCGCCTCTGAAAACAGACCATGATTGGTATTCACCTGCGGCACAAGCCCTTCATTCACCCCGACAAAGAAAAGTGCCGATATATGGTCAAGTCTCGTCCTCTCGATGTCTCCTACCATAACCATGTCTATCGTCGGTGGAATGATTCCAATCTTAATCTCATTAAAACCGGCATCAAGTACATCCGAAAAACCCCTTATGCTCATCTTTTCATCGCCCAAAAGCTTCCTTGTCTGCTCGAAAAGTTCTATTATATCACCATAACACTGCCCATATTCCTTCGCTGCCGCCGCCTGATGCTCTGTCTCCATCTGCTCCTTAAGATCAAGAAGCTTCTCATATACACCGTTCTCATCCAAAAAAGTATTGAGCGCATCAATGTAATCTGCCACATTACTGTTCTCATCATGAAATACCTTATACAGTGGTTCCATGAGTTCACAGAGCTTTGTTCTTACGGCATTAACCATATCCATGTCCATCTCTCTCTTTGACGGAAACCTTCTTCGAAAAGGTTCATTATACCTTTTATATCCTCTTATTCCAAGCGCAAGCACGTAGTTCTCAAATATATCAACCTCATCCCTGTTAATTGAGCACATATATCCTTTCAGGAGACGAAATACAGCTTCGTAGGAGAAGTCCTTCTCAATTACCGCAAGTGCGGCTCTTATGTATTCAACCGCCGGATTTGCGAGAATTGCCCTCTTATTATCCATAAATGCAGGAATATCGTTCTCAGCAAACACATTGGCAATAATTTCTCTGTAATCCTCCATGCTGCTTGCTATTACGCCTATCTGCTTGTACCTGACTCCGCTCTGCGCAAGTCTTTTTATGTTCGCGGCGACATACTTCACCTCAGCCTTCTTTCCGAGTGCTGAGTACACCCTTATCTTCTCCGTGTGACCATCATACCGTTCAAGCTTTCTGTAAATATTTGCCTCAAGGTGGGCAAGCTCCGGACTGTTGATAAATCTGTACGGAACATCCTGACCTATATTCTCTCTTATAACCTTAACATGATTCTTATCCGCGCATTCGCCTATACGCCTCATCATATCATAGCTCATGTTAAAGAGCCACCTGTCACCATCCACGGGCAGTGTCACGGTAAAATACATGCTCTCCGCCTTATCAAAAAGCAGCTCAATAAGCCGATACTGCACGGGCGTAAACCCCGTAAATCCGTCAAATGCGATTACGGCATTCTCAAGCAGCTTCGATTTATCCGCATAACCACACAGTATTCCCGTGATCTCCTCGGTCGTAATATATTTGTCCGATATATATTCACGAAATTCACTGTATATAAGTGAAATGTCATTTAACTTTCTTCTAAGCCTCTCATGGTTGTTAATTCCCCCCTCATCCAGCCTTGTGCATGCATCTCCAAGCATCTCCGGCGTTACTGAATACTGTAAAAGCTCCGATATAACCGACTTAATCTCACTTACGAAGCCCTGGCTGTCCTTCGGTCTTATTATCGTGAGCTTTTTCTTATTCTCATCAATAATTTTTCTGAGTATCAGATTCTTTCCCGTATCATCTATCGGTGTGGGAATTTCTATTCCAAGTTCTTCAAACACTCTGTATGCAAGACGGTTGAAGCTGACAATATCTATGCTGAAGGTTCCATGTCCCGCGCTGTTCTCAACAATATTTCTCTGTGCCTGCATTGTAAACTGTTCAGGCACCACAAGAAAAAGCCTTCTGTCAGGCTCTCTCTCCGAAATATCAAGAAGCGTATCATATAACCTCTTCGACTTGCCGCTTCCGCTGCTGCCCGCAAGAAATCTGATTTCCATATTCGATAAAATCCTCCTCATCCGACACTGATAATGCAAAACATATACATAAATAATATCATGTTCACGGTGCATTATGGTAGAAAAATTTTTATTCTGTAATATTTCTCTCCCCGCCTCATACACTATACAAAGCAGTAGTGCAAGGAGCCTATAATGAGTTCTGCAACCAAAATAGTTGTTTTTAAACTAAAGGAGCTGGTCATCACCGGTGTGCTCGCCCTGTTGGCAGTCATTCTGTTTATTCTTTTCATCATACATATCACATCAGGCTCGGCAAAAAAAAATGCCGATGACACGTTAAGTACCTTCACACCCGGCATATACACGGCATCAATCATGCTGTCCGGAAATACAATGGACCTTGAAGTCACCGTCGATTCCGACAATGTAAAATCAATCCGCCTTGTGAATACGGCAGAGACTGTCGAGACAATGTATCCTCTCCTCACCTCCTCCGTAAAAGCCCTTGAGGAGCAGGTAAGACAAAAAGGAAGCACCGACGGAATAACCTACTCCGCCGATGCCAAATATACTTCTCTCGTACTTATAAACGCCATAGATACTGCGCTCGACAAGGCACGAAAATAACATCATTTATTTTTTAACTTTTTTAATTGAAGCCAAATCATCAAGCCATAATGTCCTGACCGCATCACTCGGCATACGAAGGTCCCCCCTCGGAGATACTGCAACCGAGCCGACCTTCGGACCGTCAGGCAGGCATGAGCGCTTGAACTGCTGAGCAAAAAATCTTCTGTAAAATGTATCAAGCCAATGATATATCGTCTCCGTGTCGTACTCTCCCTCAAATGCATGACAGGCGAGCCTGTAAACCTTGTGAGGCATATATCCGAACCTCAATATATAATACAGGAAGAAATCATGAAGCTCATAAGGTCCTACCAAATCCTCCGTCTTCTGTGAAATCTGTCCCTCTGACGGCGGCAGAAGCTCCGGACTTACAGGTGTGTCAAGGACATCCTCCAATATCTCGCTCAGCGACACATCCCCGCATGTATCGGCATAGTACTTTACAAGATGTCTTACAAGCGTCTTTGGCACAGAACAGTTCACACCGTACATTGACATGTGGTCGCCATTGTAGGTCGCCCAGCCGAGTGCGAGCTCCGACATGTCACCCGTTCCGATTACCATTCCGCCCGACTTGTTGGCGATGTCCATGAGTATCTGGGTTCTCTCCCTCGCCTGTCCGTTCTCGTAGGTCACATCGTGTACATTCTCATCCTGACCTATATCCCTGAAATGAATTCTGACTGCCTCTTTTATATTCACCTCATACAATGCCGCCCCAAGTCTTTTGGTGAGTTCTACGGCATTATTATACGTTCTGTCAGTTGTCCCAAAGCATGGCATCGTCACCGCGGTTATGTTCTTTCTGTCGATTCTAAGACTGTCAAATGCTCTTGCAGCCACAAGCAGTGCAAGCGTGGAATCAAGTCCGCCTGATATTCCAATCACCGCGTTCTTACATCCTGTATGTGAAAGTCTCTTCTTAAGTCCCATCGCCTGTATGGATAAAATCTCTTCACAGCGTATATCCCTGTCCGATTTTGATGACGGAACAAAAGGTGCTCTCGCGTATAGTCTGTTAAGCTTAAGCTCGTACTCCTCAAGTCTGAATGTCACCACCTTATAACCATCATACGAGTGTACCTGATAGGTGTTCATTCTTCTGCGCTCATTCACAAGTCTCTGCAGATCAAGCTCAGCCACGGCTGTACCGTTCTTGAATCTCTTTGTCTCTGCAAGAATATTTCCGTTCTCACAGACGATATTCTGACCGCCGAACACGAGATCCTGCGTCGACTCTCCTTCTCCTGCATTCGCATATATATATCCACATACAAGTCGTGCAGACTGCCCCTCTATCAATGCTCTTCTGTAAATATCCTTGCCTGTCGTCTCATCACTTGCAGAGCAGTTGACAATGAGCGTTGCACCCGCCTGTGCATGGTATGTACTTGGCGGACATGCAACCCAGACATCCTCACATATCTCAGCAGCTACTACAAGATTTTTCACATTCTCACATGCAAAAAGCATTCTGCTTCCCATGCTCACCCCCAGTGCCGTCTCCACACACTCATCCATACCGGGCGTAAAATGTCTCATCTCATAGAACTCCGAATAGTTGGGAATATTCTTCTTAGGAACAAGTCCGAGAAGTCGTCCGTCACACAAGGCTGCCGCCACATTGTAGAGCTTTCCCTGATGTACATACGGCATTCCCACAAATACAAGCAGCTTCATTCCTCTGCTGTGCTCGACTATATGCTTTAAGCTCTCCTGAGCCGCATTAAGAAGCGCATCCTGTAAAAATAAATCTCCGCATGTATACCCTGTGATACAAAGCTCCGGAAAAACAAGCACTGATACCTGCTTTTCGTACGCCTCATCCATGAGCTTCATAATATTGTTCTCATTGTATGTGCAATCCGCAACCTTAATGTCTGGCGTTGCCGCACACACCCTTATAAATCCGTCCTTCATGTAGACCTCCTAATTGATAAGAAAAGAAGAAGTAAACTTTTTTAGAAGTCTCCTTCTTCCCTTCCCATCACAGCATGTAATCCACGCTATCTCATTCTAGAATTATTTCCGTTAGCATTGTTTCCATCGATGTCATCGATGACAGTCTCAATCTCATCAAGCCCGTCATTAATCATATCGCCCACACCGTCTATGATGTTGCCATCGCCGTCGGTGTTAGTCTCTTTTTCATTATCTGTTGTACCGTTTCCTTTATGGCTGTTTCCGTTGTTGGAATTGCCGTTCTGAGTTGTACCGTTGTTGGTATTACCTGTTGTTGCATTGTTATTGTTTCCGGTTGTTGTCTGGCCGGTTGTATTTCCATTACCAGTTCCCTGTTGGCTGCTCCCATCATTGAAGCAGCCCGTCAGACCGAAAACGCCGATTACCGATATTACGGTGCATACCAAAAGTAATTTCAGCTTTTTCATAATAATCTCCTTTTCATACTTGATTGATGCTGCGTATCCTAAATAATACAAATGCGCAAATCTATTCATAACAGGAGCAATATGCTGACGCAATTTGCTGAAACAGCATGCTTCTGATACTCTTAGTATGTTCGGAAATATATTATAATAAATATGCAAATTTTGTTAAAAACCTAGCCGATAACTTCCTTCATTGTATATCTTCCCGCCGGCTTTCCCGCAAGATACTTTGCAGCTTCGATTGCTCCCTTGGCAAACACGGCCTTGGAGTAAGCGGTGTGCTTTAACTCAATTACTTCATCCTCACCCGCAAAGATAACCTCATGCTCTCCGACGATTGTTCCGCCGCGCACCGCACTGATGCCTATCTCATTGTCGGTTCTCTTCTCTCTTACCTGACTGCGGTCGAACTTATAGGTGTACTTATTATCATTGGATGCATTGATGGAATCCGCAAGTGCAAGAGCCGTTCCGCTCGGTGCATCCACCTTGAGTCTGTGATGCTTCTCAACAATCTCAATGTCAAAGCCTGCTGCTGAGAGAAGAGGTGACACATCCGCAAGAACCTTAAAAAGAGTGTTGATTCCAAGTGACATGTTGGCTGACTTAAGAACAGCAACATCCTTAGCCGCCTCCTCAACCTTGTCAAGCTGCTCCGGTGAAAGGCCGGTCGTACATAGTACAACAGGAACCTTCTTCTTAACGGCATAATCGAGAAGGTTATTGACTGCTCCTGCCGCTGCAAAGTCAATAATGACATCCGCATCTATTCCGCACTCAAAAATTGAGCGGTATACAGGATACGCATTGTGTCCGTCATCATGCGGGTCAATTCCCGCAACAATCTCTATATCTGAATCAGCTGCGACAAGATTGGATATAACCTGCCCCATCTTGCCGTTACAGCCGTGCATAATTGCCTTAACCATTCTTTTTTCCTCCAGGTAAATTTTTTATAGAATCCCGTAGTTCTTCATCGCTGTCTTGAGCTTCTCAACATTAGCAGGCTCCATAGGCGAAAGAGGACGTCTTAGAGGTCCTACATTCCATCCCATCAGATTCATGGCTGTCTTGACCGGAATAGGGTTAACCTCACAGAAAAGCGCATCCACAAGCTCTATGGCCTCAAGCTGCAGTCTGGCACTTGTCTTTACATCTCCTGCAAGATATGTCGCAACAATGTCATGTGTCTTCTGCGGTGCAACATTAGAAAGGACGGATATGACTCCCTTACCGCCAAGTGAAAGAATCGGCACTATCTGGTCATCATTGCCTGAATAGAGGTCAATTTCTCCGTTGGTGAGCGACATAAGCTTCGCTACCTGTGAAATATTGCCTGTGGCTTCCTTTATTCCGACCACATTGTCAATCTCCTTGAAAATTCTTGCAGCAGTAGGTGCTAAGATATTGCAGCCCGTTCTGCCCGGCACATTGTACATAATAATAGGGAGGTCAACGCCCGCTGCTATCTCCTTATAATGCTCGTAAAGACCGTTCTGTGTAGCCTTGTTGTAATAAGGTGTTACAACCAAAAGACCATCAACCCCTGCCTTCTGTGCCTCTGTTGAGAGATATACGGCTGTCTCCGTACAGTTAGAGCCTGTTCCTGCTATAACAGGAATTCTCTTGTTGACTCTCGCACTGCAAAAACGTATACATTCAAGATGCTCCTCATGTGTAAGTGTGGAAGCCTCACCTGTTGTTCCACATATTATGATGGCATCAGTGTGATTCTTAATCTGGTCGTCGATAATCTCTCCGAGCTTGTCAAAGTTAACCGACTTATCCTCATTCATAGGTGTAATGATTGCAACTCCCGAACCTGTAAATAATGACATATTTTTCCTCTTTTCCGCACTGCCATATGTGTCAGATTCATGCCGCAGTGCTGACATTAAATCTGCTTTAACTGACTTTCGCTAAAAGAATGTGCCTTGGCACATTCCTGCGCCTGCGGCGGCCGCTTGCGACATCTGCATTGTACGCCGCAGCGCGCATCCACGCGGAGCGTTTTTTGTATAATAGGAACGAAGTTTCCTATTATACAAGAAAAGGACTGACGAAAAGCCAGTCCTTAAGGTTCCATTCCATGTAACGGACTATGTATGTTCCGATACAAACAAAACTTCAAGTAGCTCTCCATCAAATCAAGTATGATGACAGTCACATGGTTCTTAACCATATGCCCAGTCGGACAGTCCACAGACTCTTCTGTCCGCTTCGGCACCGCTTCCTTTCATTCATCTTCCTCCATGTCTGTCATGTCCGATGAAATACTGATAACCGGTGCAACCTCTACCATAAATATATTGCTATGATACCATTATATGTCGTATTAGTCAATATGTTCAGAGAAATTTGATTAACGTCTCTTTCTCTTCGGCTCCTCGTCATCCATGCTCTGACGGTTCTTATTCTCTCTCTTTTCGAGGCTTTGATTGTATCTGTTATTTTTCTTAATTGACATTGATGCAGCAACTATGAGTGCTATCATCAGTACAATCAGTACAAGAAGTACTGCTATTATCCAATCCATTGATTTTTTCTCCTTCTTTATATCAGAACTGTCCGTCGACTGTCCTTCAGCCACATCACTCTTTTTCTGTGAATCAACCGATGTAGTGTCATTGGTTGTTGATACGGTTGTCTGCGTCTCTGTATTTCCTGCATCTGTCTCCGCCTCAGATTCGCTCTGAGTCTCTGTTGTCTCAGACTGTGCCTCGGCTGTACTCTCGGCTTCCTGCAGGGTTGTTGTCTCCTCAGCGGCCGTCTCCGTCTCAGACTGTGCCTGTGTTGTTGCCTCAGGCTGCGTCGGCTTCTCACTGTTCTCAAAACCGTTGCTCGTATAAGGTGAGCCGGACACACCTGATATTGATACCAATTCAGGATATGTAAATATGTCGGCATAGTCGCCTCGTATCTGGTAGAGATAATCCGAATAATTTCCCGCATCGGCACCCGGATCAAGTCTTATGAGAAGCGAGGCACTAAAGCCGTTGTGTGATACATTCACATACTGTCTGCCCTCATAATACGGATCTATGTCACCGATGGTGTATCCTGATGTCATCTGTCTGCTTGTTCCGTCACTATATATTGCCTTTACGATAACCTTGCTCTTATCTATTGCTGCAATCTGCTCAGAGCTCTTATAGACTGTAGGATTAATTCCTGCCGATACTCCCACCTGAACTACCGGCTTCGTCGTAAACGTACAGCTTCCGCTTGTCCCGTCAGCGTATGTATAAGTGACAGTCGCCGTACCTGCGTTCACTGCCGTGATAAGCCCGTCGCTTCTTACATGTGCCACATTCTCGTCAGAACTTGCAAAGCTTATGCCGCCGTCCTTCTGATTGGCAGGTATAAAATATGCACTGTAACTTCTGTCAAGCTCGACGCTCTGACCATCGCTTATCGTTCTCTTAGACAAGCCGAAATACTCTGCAACCGCCGTCGCATCAGCGACTCCTACCTTTCTCTGATTCTCTGTCTCATGTATGAATGCCGCATCCGATGAGTTGCTGAGAAAGCAGTGCTCTGCAATTATCGTTGGAATGCCTGACTTAACTCCCTCATCGATAACAGTATAATAATCCATTGAAGGATTGGCTCCGGAAGGTCTTGTAAGGTATCCGTTGCTGAAAAGCCCAAGCCCCGCTGCCTGTGCATAGCGCGCCATATTGAGACACAGGTTTTTGGTTGCATCAACATATCCGTCGGCCACCGAACCATACGCTACAAAACCGTTCGTCGAAGCAGTCGAAGATGAATTATTGTGAATGCTTATGACAAAATCTGCTCCGACTGACTTTCCCATGTGCGCTCTTGCGGTGTTGGTGTTCCACTCATTATTTGCTCTGGTCACATACACACGGACTCCCGCGTAGGTCTCAAGCTCAGCCTTCATGTACTTTGCTATATTCCAGTTCAAATCACTTTCATTGTCACCGGTGCTTCCGGCATTTGCTCCTCCGTCATATCCGCCATGTCCCGGGTCAATGACAATCACTATGTCTCCATTTGAATCCTTTGCATATACCTTTTCGCCCGGTCCTGCAATACCGCCGGCTGCCGTCAGAACAAATACCAGCAGCATTGCCGTTATCCTGTTTAACTTTAATCTGATTCTGTTCATTGCTATCTGCGTCTCCTCTTGTTTCTTCTCGAATGTCTCCTTCTGCTCGTTCTGTTTTCAAGAATAAAAATAAACGTCGCCAAAACTATGACTATCACGATACCTGCCGCCATTTTCACAACCATCATGATATCAAAATCCGTTGTCTCCTCCCCTGAATTATCCGATGTCTCAGGATGGATTACAGGCTCCGTCTCCTCCGTACTGTCAGTTATGCTCTCTGTCTCGGCAGTTGTCGTCTCAGGCTCTGTCTCCTCCTTAGATGTCACCTCAGGGATATAATCCTCAGTCTGGTATATCACTCTCAGCAAGCCATCAACAGCACCATATCTTATGTCCAAATCCTGTATCCCCGGCTTGCCGTAATCAACGCTTCCAAGAATATCCGGCTTCACCTGCATCACGGAGCCATCACTGTACACTATATTCGCTGAAGCATTGTCAAGGTTAATCGCCGTGAACTCTTCCGCCGTCTTATAGAAGGTCGGGTCAATAAATCCGGTGATTGTGAGCTGTTCGGGTATTCTAACGGTTACATCAATGCTTCCCTTAGTTCCGTCGGAGCATGTATATGTCACTGTCGCCGCTCCGCTGTTAACCGCCTTAATATTACCGTCCGAATCCACCGTAACCGTGTTGTCGTTGCTGCTTGTCCATGTAACACTTCCTGAAAGTGATGAAGTATCAACATTCACATAATAGCCCTTTTCAAGCTCCATTGTATGTGTATCTGCGACATCTGCAATATTCTTTTGAAGATTGAAGTATGTCACAACAGCATCGGCATCAGCCTTTCCGATAAGCGCAATCTTCTCATGGTCAAGGCTTCCATCCTCGTGTGATATGAAAAGTACGTCCTCCGGATTGCTCATAAAACAATGCTCTATAAGCACCGTCGGAACTCCGGCGCGCATGCCTTCTCCCATAATAGTGTAGAAATCCTCTCCCACATACTCTGTTGAATTTCTTGTCTGTATTCCGTTGTTCTTAATTCCAACCTCGGCAAGATTATTGAGAATATAATTACCCATATCCGCCGTCATCGTGCTGTATAGAGGCAGAACCGATGTGAATACTATCGCACCTGAACTTGTGTCTGTTCCACTGTTATTGTGAATACTTATTAAAAAGTCCGCATTGAGCGATGCCGCAAGCATAGCCCTTCCGTTCTGTGTAATCCACGCATCCTCAGGTCTTGTAAGATACACCCTTACGCCGTCATACTGCTTTAATGTATCCATCATCGCCTGCGCAATCTCATAGTTGGCATCCTTCTCCTGAACACCATTAACACCTATCTTTCCCGGGTCGCTTCCTCCATGTCCGGGATCAATAACTATCACAACATTACCGTCTGCATCCTTAGCAGCCACATCAGTACGCAACGCGGCATTTCCAAGTATGAACGCCGCCGCCATAACTGCCGCGTATGAACATATTTTTTTAAATCGTCGTATCATTTTTTCTCCAATCTTCCTTTACAGTACAAGTATATACTTAAAAATAAATTTTTTTGTAAACCCAAGACGACAATACACCATGCCGCGCACATTGTCAACATACGCCATCACCTGCATTACCTCGTCCTCAGAAGGCTGTCTGTAAGAGTACATTGCCTTATCGACTATTCCAAACGCTTCCTCGGCTCCATCAATATCACCGAATACAGTCGCGGAAATCTCAGCCATCGTCATGCTCTTTACATCCACCGCCTTTACATATCTAAGCAGTCTTGCATGGTAATTCATTATACGCCTTATACGTTCATCAGGCAAAAGACCGCATTCCTTATTATATAACTTTCCTCTCTTTTGTTCCATATATTTCTGCCTTATCAGCAAAAGCAGTGCGACAATTAACGGAAGCAGAACAAGCTTTAAAATAAACCACATAACAGCAAAAACAGGCTTTAAGATGTCTCCCGCCTTTCTCATAATATCACCAAAGCTTATGCCATCCGCTTTTTCCTTCTCCGATGCAGCCACACTCTCTACATTCCGTCCATCCGTCGCATCATTGCCATTACCGTCAATTAAAGTGCCCTGTTCCTGCGCAGTCTCGACAGTCGGTTCCTCAGAATTGCCTGTTTTTTCCGTCTCCGAAGGGTTCTCTGCCCCTTCCGTGATACTCTCATCCGCACTCTCGCCTTCCGTCTCCTCAGTGCTTTCCCCGGCCGCATTCTCATCACCCTGTGTGCCTCCACGTCCGGTATATTCATCCTGCCCTCTAAGATACTGCTCTGCGTATCCAGGTGTGGCATCAACTGTAATCCAGCCGATTCCGTCAATATACACTTCTATCCATGCGTGTGCATAGCGGTCGGTCACAGTCACCTCATAGTAATCCCATGTGTCTTTATAAAACTCACCATTACCCCTGATTGACACCCCTGATGCTGACACCGGATTTCCCGGATACAGACTTTCAGGTACGACATATCCCTCCACATACCTTGTCGGTATCCCGGCACTTCTTAGAATCATAGCTGCTGATGAGGCAAAATGTGTACACAGTCCTTTCTTTTTTTCAAACAGAAAGTACTCCACGTAGTCCTTTCCGGACGGGGTTGTACCAGGTGCCAGCGTATACTCATAATTACCGGCTAAATAATCCATAACATCCATAATGAACATCGCTCTGCCCGCGGTGGTGTCCAAAGAGTAGTCACTGCTCATTATCTTCGGGAACAATTCTCTTTTTATCCTGTCATCGCACGCCTCATCCGTTCCGAGATAATGCTCGTACACAAAACGTGTGTAAGCATCGTCTGCATCAGCAAGGACGCCGCCGTTGACCACAAGCTTATAAAGTGATGAGAAATTTCTCCACTCGACAAGTCTGTAGCTGTGGGTTATGTTATCCGCTCCACTGTCGTCACCCTCAAGCACAACAACCTTGTCAGCATCAGCAAGCTCGTCCAGCGGCTTTCCATCTGCCTGAACCGCAGAAGCAGGAACATAACTGTTGCCATCACCTGAATACCAGGTGATATCTATATCATAGGCTGCACTTCCGATTCCCACGGCACCCATCCCCGTAAGCTCCGATACCGCCCTGTATCCTGCAAGCAACGGTGTTTTTCCGGCAGACGACATTGCATCAAACATTGCCATGTTCTCAATGTATGTCGATTCACCGATTTCCTTCCACCTTCTCTTGGTGTAGTCCGCAGCCTGAAATGCCTTCAGATAAATTATACCTCCCTTTTTCGGTGCCTTTATCTTAAACACAGGCTCATCCGAATAACTTACCGTGTCCACCTTTCCTATAATTCCGGTTCCTACACTTGCATTGCTGCTGTCGGCAGTTCCCCTGTAACCGTCGATTGCAAGCTGAACATCCTTCGCCGAGAAAAAAAGTTTCCCCTTCATGCTGTTAAACAGCCCCGGCACTTCATAATCCTTTGCCGGAACCGCTGCCATATATATCGCCGATATTCCTATAGCCAGCACAAGCAAAGGTAATCCTGCGTACATTACCGATGTTCTCTTCGCCCCGGTACATCCGCTCCTCGCTCTCTCACCTTGTATAATCATGCATACCACAAGGCTCATAACCCCAAGCAGAATCCATTCCGACGGTCCCGCCTCAAGAGTTGCCGGATAAACATATGAAAAGACCGCTAGAAGAGAAGCTGCCGCAACACCTTTTCCATTTAAAAAGACCGACATATACCCATATCCTGCCATACCACATGCGATATACGCAAAAAGCGTCTGATCCGCATGTTCAAGCATCCCCTCTGTGATGTATACATAGTACATCCCAACACCATAATACTCATTGAGCTCATCAATTGAAAAATTGACAATATAAGCCATTCCACCGGCTATCTCATCAAATTTAAGCCATACAGCCAAGGCAAGACCGGCTATAATCGCAATCCGTGCCGGAATGTGCCATATCAGCTTACATTTACACTTTATAATATACATGGCAATTGCAATCAGTGTTCCGCATACTGCACCTAAAATACAGTATTCCACAGGAAGCGTAACCGTCGCATATATCTGCATGAACTGCCATGCCGTGATTATGGATGCGGCAACGGAAATTGCACACAGGATAAATATTGAGCCTGTCTTCTTCAAACTCTTCATGCCATATCACCTCCTGACGATACAAGCACAACCTCGCATGAAATCATCTCAAGCTTATCACGGCAGTCATCCGGCACATACAGAACTATCTGCCTGCCGGCTGTCCGTGCACAGCACTCAACAATTTCCTCCGTAACATCAGGTGCAAATATTCTTGCTCCGTTTATACCGTACATGCTCATTGTGGTACGGTTAAATCCGTCCATCAGCCTCATAAAAAATATATTAAGCTCATTCTCTGATGAAATAGCACACCTTTCACCACTTTCATCGTTACCGTCCGCCGGAAGATATCCCGCCACCTTTCCTTTTTGTTTAAGCTTTATGTACATCATATTGTACATAAGCTCAAGCATATTATCCATCCTGTCCGCATCCTTCACAATCGCCGGATAGAATATATATACATTTTCGTCATCCTCCTCTGACATATATTCTTTCACCATAAGAGTTGACATTCTGCTGCTCAGCTTGTGATGAATATTCCTGATACTGTCACCATCTGAATATTCTCTTATCGAGCTTATCTCACTTCCGCTCTTTTCTGCCGTATTTCCTTCATTCTCCTGTATTCCGGTCATGGAGTATATATAATCCCCGGTATTGACGTCAAATAAGCGTGGCAAAGACACTATCTTTACCACGCCCGGATTTTTAATTTTAAATCTGAATACACGAAAAAAATCATACAGGCTTATCTTATTAACCTCTATGCTGTAACAGCCACAGTGCTCCATCGAAGCTTTTTTTGACACAAAAGTCTCACATCGTCCACCGACCGCAAAGGTGAGTGCATTTTTTTTGTCACCTGACAGCATCTGTGCACTCATCACCGGAAACGGTGCCACATTTTTAATGCGATACTTTACCTCAAACTCATTCTTGCGACGAACATATACCGTATTATGCTCATATCCGCATTTTAAATTAAATCCGCATATCAGCATCATTGCAGCCGAAGAAATCGATGCTGCGGCAAAAAATATCAGCATAACCATTCCGTCATGTGTCTGATACAGAACATTGTATGTCAGTATCGCATACAACATAATAAAATAGACTATTCTTCTTAATGCCATCTGCTCAGTCTTTCCCCTTTTTCAGTCTCGGAACTGCCGTCTCATTTAATATCTCAACAGCCGTCTGAATCTCTGTAATCTTATTTATTCTCGCCTTTGAATTTAAAACCAGCCTGTGGCTGACAACATCGACAAACACATTCTTTACATCTGTCGGTATGCAGTAATCCCTGTCTTCACAGAGTGCATACGCCTTAGCCATTGCCGCGAGCGCAAGCGTTCCCCTCGGGCTCACCCCAAGTGCAATGTACTCATGCTCACGCGTAGCTCGTGTAAGTCTTACAATATAGTCATATATTGCATCATGTATATAAACATTCTCAGCCGCAGTCTGCAATGACAAAATGCTATTTTCATCAGCCACCTTCCTAACCATATCCAGAGGATTTGCGCATGCTCTCGCCTTGAGAATGTTAATTTCCTGTTCTTTATCCGGATATCCCATCGAAAGCTTAATCATAAATCTGTCAAGCTGTGATTCCGGAAGCTGCATCGTTCCGATTGAACCTATCGGATTCTGTGTTGCAATGACCGTGAACGGATTCGGCACCGGTCTGGTCACAGAATCGACTGACACCCTGCGCTCTTCCATGACTTCCAAAAGCGCAGAGTGAGTCTTGCTTGAAGTTCTGTTAATCTCATCGGCAAGTAAAAGATTGCACATTGCCGCTCCGTTTCTGTACTCGAACTCCTGTGTCTTGGGATTATATGCCGAAAATCCCATAATATCCGACGGCATTACATCCGTCGTAAACTGCAATCTGTTGCATTTACATCCCATAGCCTTTGCAAATCCCATAGCCATGGTCGTCTTTCCCACTCCCGGTATGTCATCAATGAGGATATGCCCCTTAGCGATTATCGCAAGCATGACCTTCAGGATAACGTCATCCTTTCCCGAAACCGCCTTTTTAACTTCATCAATAACAGCCTGTATTGTTCCCTGCATTATTTATACCCCCATCTTTAATTTTCGTGCTTATTCGGTGACTGACTGCATATCCACGATAAGCCACTCACCGTTAATTTCAGCATAGTAATATCTTGTATTGTTTATATCCTGTCTGCTCTGTCCGTTGAGAGTAAGTGTCATATTCTTGACAAAATATACCTCAACCGAGAACAGCTCCGGTGTGTAGACAATATAGTTAGAAACCGCTTCATCGGTGAATACCGGCGTCTCATGTGCACTGTACATCCACATATCGTTAAGCCGGTAATTTTCCGCAAGCTCAAGATAATAAGAGTTGTCAGGAAACATATACGCTATAGGCGCAACGCTCTCACGGCAGCCCTCTATATCACGCGAAAAGAAATTGGAGTAGTTCTTTGCGTTAGTGAGCACCATTGATGAGAGTTCACTTTCTATGGCGGATGTCGTGAAGGTATCAATCGTAATATCACCATTCTCATCCGCACTGTACATAATCTGTTCACCCTGATTATTGTATATCACAACAGAAGGCTCATCAAAAAGTCCCTCCACATGGTACTTCACAAGCTGTGGCACAGCAACATAATCGGCTGCATACTTAAGTGAATCAATCTGAATCGTCTCACCTGTAAGCTCTCTTGAATCGAGCTTGACATTATTGATGAACACGCTGTATGTGTCAGGTGCCGTTATTGTTATTTCCTTGCTTCCCGTCTTATATACAGCCTCAAGTTTCTCAACCTCCCACTTCTGTTCTGAGAGTATGAACATGAGCTGTCTGTTTGAAGCTTCATTAAGTGTGAGCTTTGCAACAAGAGTATCATCCGCATATATATTATATACAGGCCGCTTAGCATCATAGCTTGCCTGAGCTTTCTCGTAAGTTATTGTCTTTCCCTCTATATCCTCTTCGTATCTGCTCTTATATATGTCCGCATTCTCAAAACGGTTTCCGCTCTGCTCGAAATCCATGACGTCGAACACGCTTCCGTCATCAAATCCCTTTAAGAAGCTTTCAACCGTGTATTCCGGCTGTGAATTTTCATAAATAACAAGGCTTTTCCTGACATACGATATTACAAATACCCAGAACAATACCATAACTGCAGCAAATATTGCAAAACCAATCCAAAAAACAGGTACTTTTTTCTTCTTCGCCATCGCTTATTCCTCCCTCTCTTCCACTACAAAGGCAGTCGGCAGACGCCATGAGGAAGTGGAATAATACAATGTAACGCTTGTCATCTCATATGCACCATTATAATACATCGCCGATGAGCTTCCACCGTCAAGGTTAGCTGCATTGACTGCACCATACTCCTGCATAATTGATATTAAATCCTGTGCCGTGGCTCCGAGATGTCCCGCTGCTCCTCTTCCATCCGTTACCAGCATCAGCACTGTTCCATCCGCACGCTGACCGATGGCTGTACGCGGGTTAGCCCCGCTTCCGTTTCCTGAAAGCTCTGTTGCCGTCCCGTTGATGATAAGCTTGGTAAAATGATTATTGTCACCATCATCAATATCCTTGAAGCTTACCGCATCCCTTATTTTATTTTCCGCAACAAGTGCCTGAACCTGCTCCACACTCATGCTTCCGATGTCCATAATCATAAGAATGTTGTCCTCTGTAAAGCCCACCATTACATCGCCGGCCTGAGGGCTGTTATACTGAATCTCACCGCCGCATACTACAAGCCCCTTAGGTATTCCGCCCCAGTTGCCTTCCGAATAATACTCTCCACCGTTAATTCCGGCAGCATAATTTCCACGCTGTACAAGCTGTTCGAGAGTCTCGCCATACTTGCTCTTGTTAAAATCAGACCATGGATATATTGTTGATAGCTTAACTCTTGCCGGGTCATTTATTATGAGCATCTTTGCAAAGAATGAACGACCTGAAATCTCCACAATCTCCATACCGTTTATGTCAAATTCCGTGCTGCCGTCATCTTCACCTGCCGTAGGAATCTCAATAAGGTCAGGATTGACATTCTCCTCATTTCTGACCATTCCGTTCCTGTTCGTGATGGCAAGAATCTCATCCTCATCAAAATACCATGATGCAAGAAATTTCATCTGACCTGTCTCAAGAATCGTGGACACAAAAAGGTCTCTTGCCGCCTTGGACGGTCCGTGGCATATCGTCCATAATGTCATATATGCACCGACAAAGGTTACAACAAGGAATGTAACCATACAGAGGCACACCTTTCCCACAATGTTAAGTACCTTGTTCTTCTTTTTGGTCTTTTTAGGTGATGTCTTTCCTGATGGTTCGGAATTTTTCCGTATCGGCTTTCTTCCGGCTGTATGTGCCTGTGTTCTGTCCGGCTGCACTTTGGCAGCCTTTACACCTTTGTCCGTCTCATCCATGTTGACATCAATAAGTTCTATATCCTCTTTCATTTAGCCTCCTTAAATACCCATCTGTGCTGTATCTGAAAGCTTATCATAAACAACACAATATCAACCGCGAGCTTTAACACAACCTCAAGGAATGAGCCTGCCCTGCAGAGTGAACTTAAAAGAAAAACAAGTCCATAGGAAGCTGCGGTCTGGAAAACACATAATATATAATATCTTGCAAGCGAACGTCCCACCGATGCCTTCGACTTAAATACCGCCTTCTTGTTCATCGTGTAATTACATATTGAAGATACAGCCCTCGCCACGAATGTTGCAATGAAAAGTCTGAAACCCCTCTCTAAATTTTGCCCGATTAAAAATACGAGAAGCGTATATAGCCCGTAATCAATCAAAAACGAAGCCCCTGAGCTTAACATGAACTTAAATATTATCCTGTATATCTTAAGCGAATCCTTAATCGGATTGAAGTGAGTTGATGCATTATCCTCAAGATAGACCGTCTCTATCCTGACCTCCTCCATACCGATATGGTTCTGCTTAATCGCAAAGAGCATCTGAGTCTCATACTCGAATCTCTCACCCTCAACCTCGCACATAAGCGGCAGATACCGTGACGGGATAGCCCTTAGACCTGTCTGAGTATCTGAAATCTTTATTCCACAGAACAATCTGAATACAAGGCTTGTACTTACATTTCCCACTCTGCTCTTCCAAGGTACATTCTTCTCGGAAAAATCACGACAGCCAAGTATAACCTTGTCACGACACTCCAGCAGCTTTACGGCGCATGCCTTGATATCCTTTATCGTGTGCTGGTTATCACCGTCAACCGTTATGACTCCCGCCGTATCCTTCCTGTTCTCAACAACATAAGAGAATGCCGTCTTAAGTGCCCTTCCCTTGCCCTTATTTACATCATGTGTGAGAAGCGTAACTTCCTTGTTCGCCGCTGCCAGACGGAAAGGCTCAAGATGAGTCTCATCGCTTCCGTCATTAACAAGCACTATATCCTTAAAGCCTGCCCCGATAAGTCCGTCAACAACCTTGTTAAGCTTATCATCCGGATTAAGAGACGGCAGTACAATCGTTACGTTCAAAAAATCCCCATTCATATCCATATCTTATTATCCTCTAAGGTGAACAAGACGTTCCTTAACCTGTTCCATCATCTGGGTATACTTTTCGAGCTTATCCTTCTCCTCCTGTATCTTAGCGGCAGGAGCCTTGCTGACAAAGCGCTCGTTAGAAAGCATACCGTTAACTCTTGCAAGCTCACCGGTAAGTCTCTTTTCCTCTGCCTCAAGACGCTCTATCTCCTTGGCAATATCGACAAGCTCCGCAAAAGGCATATAAATTGTTCCGTTAGGTATGACAACCGATACAGCATCGGAATCTATGCCATCCTTGCCGTCCTGTATAATTACCTCGCTCGCATATCCTAAAGAAGCAAAGAACACCTTACCGTTCTCAAATATTTCTCTGAGTGCCGCATCCTGTGAAACAACATACACCTTTGCCTTGCGGCTTGGAGCAACATTCATTGAAGTTCTCATGTTACGAATGCCCCTTACGGCCTCCTTTATTGTCTCGATTGCATTCTCCTCAACAGGGAAATTGTATTCCTCCTTGTATACAGGCCACTCGGAAATCATGATTGACTCCTCATCATCCTGAAGATTGCAGAATATCTCCTCAGTGATGAACGGCATATATGGATGGAGAAGCTTAAGTGATTCTATGAGAACCGTCTTAAGTGTGTAGAGTGCCGCTGCCTTGGTGGTATCAGCATCATTGTATAGACGAGGCTTAACCATCTCTATATACCAGTCGCAGAACTCCTCCCATATAAAGTCATATATCTTACCTACGGCAACACCGAGGTCAAAGTTCTCCATGTTCTCCGTAACATCCTCTGCGAGAGTGTTAAGCTTAGAAAGAATCCACTTGTCTGCCGGTGTGAGTTCATCAAGGCTCACCTTCTTATCCTCAGCCTTATCAAGATTCATCATGATAAATCTTGATGCGTTCCATACCTTGTTAGCAAAGTTACGGCTTGCCTCAACCCTCTCCCAATAGAAACGCATATCATTTCCCGGAGCGTTTCCCGTGACAAGAGTGAGTCTTAATGCATCCGCACCGTACTTGTCAATAACCTCAAGAGGATCAATTCCGTTGCCGAGCGACTTGCTCATCTTGCGTCCCTGTGAGTCTCTCACAAGACCGTGGATTAAAACATTCTTAAACGGTACTTCTCCCATGTGCTCAAGTCCCGAGAACATCATTCTTACTACCCAGAAGAAAATGATGTCGTATCCTGTTACGAGCACATCGGTAGGATAAAAATACTCAAGCTCAGGTGTCTTTTCAGGCCATCCGAGTGTTGAGAACGGCCAGAGTGCCGATGAGAACCAGGTATCGAGCGTGTCGGGATCCTGTCTCATAGGCTTGCCGCACTTAGGACATACGGCGGACTCCTCCTTGGTTACAACCATCTCACCGCACTCATCACAGTAGAATGCGGGAATTCTGTGTCCCCACCATAACTGACGTGATATACACCAGTCCTTGATTCCCTCTAACCAGTGGAAATATGTCTTATCAAAATGCTCCGGAACGAACTTGGTATCACCGTTCTTCACAGCTTCAATTGCAGGTGCCGCAAGCTCCTTCATCTTAACGAACCACTGCTTTGATACTCTAGGCTCGACAGTTGTATGACAGCGGTAGCATGTACCTACATTATGGCTGTAATCCTCTATCTTAACAAGCGCTCCCTCAGCTTCAAGATCCTTGACTATAGCCTCCCTTGCCTCGTAACGGTCCATTCCGGCATACTTAGGATAATCGTCAACAATCTTTGCATCCTCAGTGAGCACATTGATTACAGGGAGGCTGTGTCTTAAACCTACCTCGAAGTCGTTAGGGTCGTGTGCAGGTGTAATCTTAACGACTCCGGTACCAAACTCCATCTCAACGTACTCATCCGCAATAATAGGTATCTCCCTGTGAACGATAGGAAGGACAACCGTCTTTCCTACCATATCCTTGTATCTGTCATCATTAGGGTTTACGGCAACCGCAGTATCTCCGAGCATCGTCTCAGGTCTTGTCGTGGCCATCTCGATATATCCGCTTCCGTCCGAAAGAGGATATCTTAAATGCCAGAAATGTCCTGCCTGATCCTCATATTCAACCTCTGCATCTGAGATTGATGTAAGACACTTAGGGCACCAGTTGATGATTCTCTCTCCCTTGTATATCTGTCCCTTATTGTAGAGGTTAACGAATACCTCCTTAACAGCCTCAGAACAGCCCTCATCCATCGTAAAACGCTCTCTGTCCCAATCCGCCGATGAACCAATCTTCTTTAACTGGCTTACGATTCTCCCGCCGTACTCAGCCTTCCAGTCCCATGCACGCTTAAGGAATTCGTCTCTTCCTATTTCTTCCTTGGTGATTCCTTCCTTTCTCATCGCCTCAACAATCTTAGCCTCTGTCGCTATTGATGCATGATCGGTTCCGGGAACCCAGAGTGCCTCATAGCCCTGCATTCTCTTAAATCTTATGAGAATATCCTGAAGCGTATTGTCAAGTGCATGACCCATGTGAAGCTGTCCTGTAATGTTAGGAGGCGGCATAACGATTGTGAAAGGCTTCTTATCCTTGTTCACCTGTGCATGAAAATACTTGTTGTCAAGCCACTTCTGGTACAGTCTCCCCTCAATCTCCGAAGGGTTGTAATTCTTTTCGAGTTCCTTTGCCATTTCTCATTCTCCTTTTTTTCTGCAATGCAGATAAATTTTTCTATCTGCGAAAAACAAAAGCCCTCCGCAGAAAATACTCTCTGCGAAGGGCGATTAATCTTACCGCGGTACCACCTTCATTGACCCATAATGAGTCCGCTCTGTCACGGCGCGGATATTATCCGTTCACCATGTCTGTCCTTGTAACGGGAACAAATCCGTCATCAGCTAATCGGTTATATCGCACCTGATTATTGCATTCGACCTTTCACCGATGCTGCTCAAAAGCTACCTTCCCATAAAGCAGATATCCGGAAGCGCTTCCAGCAGTGTGTAATAAACATTCACTGCGCTCCCTCTCTGTAGGTCTGCATCGTGGTACTCCTCTTCGTCATAGCATTTACATATCCTTAATATATACGTTTTCCCAAGGATTTGTCAACATTATTCTGCTTTTTTTCTTTTTTTATCCACAACGTATGCCCTGTACAAGCAGGGCGATGAATAATCCGGCAGCACCCAAGTATCTCCATGAATACTGTATAACCACAAGCTGCCGTGAAGAAAAGCCCGAACGCGGCAAGCTTTCTATTTTTCTTTATCTTTTGAATAAGAACCTTCATAATTGCTACCCTCCGGCTTGTCAGTCTTTCTGTCCTTAAATACAAAATACATCAATATTGAAAAACCTGCTCCGAGAAGCAGCATTTTCACCCAGAGCTTTTCCAGCATAGTCTTTTCCTTGTTGATTGTGAGAACAATTCTCTGTACCGCCACGGCATTGCCGGCCTCGTCTGTCTCATCTCCTAACAGCTCGAACCAGAATATGTGGCTTCCGCCTTCAAGTTCTTCATACAAAATGTGCTGAAGTTCACTAAGGCGCATAACCGTATACTGCTTATCCACACCATGCATAATGTAGCGCACCTGAGGGTCCGCATTGGAAAAATTGAAAACCGAGCAGAATATATCTATATCTTTTGCATCCTTGGCAAGACTGACCTCGTATTCATTATCGCCTTTCTGAACAACCTCCACCTGACGCCCTGACTCTTTAACGCTCTGCAGCATGACCTTCAACGAGCTTATGTCAACCTGCTCATCGCTCTTTACATAAGAATATATTTTCCTTCCGCAAGGAATAAATACTCTTCCCGACTCATCCATAAAAGCCTGTCCGCCATCAGTCACCGTCCCGAAAAAGCCCGACTGACTGTCATAAAACTGATATGCCGCCTCACTTCCGGTTTCGCCCTTCTCAAAAAGCTCCGAAAGCCCTATAACACATACGGCATCGCTGCACACCACATACAGGCTGTCATCCTTTATAAAAAGATTCTCACATTTTTTTCCGTCAAGCACTTCCGGTAGTTTCTTTAACTCCGTAAGCTTTCTTCCGTCATAATATGCTATTCCGTTGTCCGTCGCTATAAAGAAACCGTTCTTATACTCCGCAAAATCATTAACATTCTTTGATGGCAGTCCCGAGTTCTCATCTATTATCTCCTCAAGCTCTCCGTCCTTAAGCACATATATGCCCGCGCCCTCACTTGCAAGATACAATCTCGCCTCAGTCTTTCTGCCGAACATTCCCGCAAGCGCACCCGTGATATGCGTGTTGTAGAGTCCATCCTTCTCCGACAATTCACTGACATTGCCATCACTATATAATATAATGCAACCGGACGCGGTAAGTATATACAGGTCATCGTCAATCACCTCAAGTCTGTTAACCCTTGTGCCTTCATATACACAGCTTCCTTCCTCATCGTACACACCCTCACCATACACGGCTGTATAGAGTGCTCCGTTCCAATATGCCATGTCGGTAATCTTTTTTCCCTCATACAGGCGCGTCATATCGCTTTCCACACAGACATTTTTTTCAGTATCCACAATGACAATTCCGCTGTCGGCAGCCGCATAGAGAAGCCCATCCTTCTCATACACGGAATTGATACTGTCCATGTCATACTCAAGCTGTGAAAGCTCATCCACAAACTCGGATGTTCTTAAAAGCAGCACGCCTCTTTTTGATGAACTGATCCAGTAATTTCCCTGATAGTCCATCATCATGTCGGTAAATCCGCTCTCAAAATCATCAAATGTACATTGGATAAATCTTGAATTTTTAAGGTCCTCAATTCCGTTATCCAATATATAATATCCGATTCCTCCATCCGAGAGCACCCACAATCTCGCATCCTTCTCATAATAAAAATTATTGACTGCACTTCCTGCTCCTGCCGTGCCTTCTATCGGTGCCTCAAGCTTATAAATTATTCCCCCGTCGATATTATTCTCTGAAATCAGCCCGATGCTTCCGTCCGCCATTCCGACAATAAAATATCCGTCCGCGTATTCCACACTTGCCTGACCGACCACAGCATGCTCAATTCTGCCTGCCTCCTCATCACCTGACAAAAAGAATACATCACCGTCTATCGTTATTCCGCATACCATATCACTTCCGGCTGCAAGCGATGTTGTAAAAAAGTAATCCTCTCCGGTAAGTTCCGTCCTGGTATATCCCGCATCAGGGTCAATAATAAGCATACCTCTGAGCGAGCCTTCATATATTCTTCCATCTGCCCCCTGTACAATCGCCGTGGCATAATTAGACACCGATTCACTCACATCATCAAAATGCTGAAAGCGGTTTCCGAGATAAACCGCTGCGCCATAAGTCGTTGTAGCGCACCATATTCCTCCCGCCCTTGTCTTTATAATGTCATTCACACCGTCGAAATGAAAGAACGGTCCGTACTCCATGAACTCACTTCCGTCAAAGCCTACAAGTCCTGCTCCCGTTCCAATCCATACAACTCCGTCATCCGACTGCACCACTGAGCTCACCTCATTCGACATAAGTCCATTGGTGGTATTATATATATACTGGCTGTAATTCTGCCATTCCATGATGCCGTCATCCTGTGCGTCGGTCTCCTGAATGTTTTTTTCGGCATTAACCTTATACGGAACCGCTGTCACAAAGACCAAGGCAGCCAGGGTAAATGCAATGGCTTTAAACATCCTGTTATTTTTCATACAAACACATCTCCTTATACATCTCCCATATCGTAGCTGTCCACAATCTGCATGATTTCGTTCGCATATTTAGGATTATTCTTTATATAATCGGTCACATTTGCCTTTGCCTCTTCAATCCTCTTCATGTTGTACTCCATCTGCTCTCTGAGCTTCTGCCGGCGCACATTAAGCCCGTGGCGCACCTCGACCATCTCCTTCGGATTGAACAATGCCTCAAGCTGATTCTGCCATATTTCAGGGTCATGAAGCCCGAGTCCTGCCAGAATAACCGTCAGTTGATCCGTTGCCCTTCCGAGCATACCTGTAGTACGCGCGTAGTGCTCTCGTTCCTTCTTGTCATCCAGATACATCTGATATGCGTTGGAAAATTCATAGGAATTCTTTACTCCGAACTTAGCATACTGATACTCTATATTATTGACCATATTTATATATTTAATTTTGACCTTATTCTGCAGCACAATTGCTCTGTTAAGCTTCTTTTCCGACAACTGCATAGTATAGACTGCGTTTCTGTCGAGAACAAACATAAACACCACGAACACCGTTATGAGAAAAAGGACAACCGTAAGTATGTAATTGTCTGCATCCGGGACTATTTTCCCCATAAGTGCGAGAACCATGAACACGGCTATCACAACAATTACACCGATAATCGAGATATTTCTCACGTTGCTTCGTCTGTTGACACAGTTCTCGATATCATCCTTAAGCCCTGTTTTTTCTGCTTCAAGTACATTTAAGTCATTTCGTATCATCTGAAAGTACTGCTCGTCATTCTGCATCCTCTTTAATGCATCCGGAAGCTCGTCCTCATGCATGCTGTAATAATTGTACTTTGATGCCGGAAGCCTCATCTTCCTTCTTCTGCTCTCCACCCTGTCATGGTTAAGCCCGAACATATCCTCCGCCGTCTCGGCAATAAGCTTTCTCGGCTCCTCCTCAAGCTGGTCTAATATCTGTATATCGTTGAGATATTCCGTGACCGAAGCATACTCTTTTCTGGCATCCTCAATATACTTCGACGACTCAATAATCTGCTCACACTGAATGCCTACATACTGTGACCTCTCCACTGAGTCAAACATCTGGTCACTCACGTCATCACTCGATAAAATCTCCTGCATATCCATATCGGATATATCATATTCTTTTTTCCTTTTCTTTTTTCCGAAAAGTCCCATAACGCTCCTCCGACTACCTGATGTACCTTAGATATTCCTCATGCCAGCCGCTTATGAGCTGACCTTTATCCTGCCCTGAAGCATCCTCATAGGCCGGAAGTTCTCTGACTGCCTCAGTGAGTTCTCCGTATTCTCCGTTAAGAAGCTTCCATGCAATACCGGCATTCTTCATGGCATCATCGCTTCCGCTAAGCTCAAATGCCTTTGCAAAACATCTGTGTGCCGTCTCATAGTTGAACAATCCTGCATATGCTATTCCCATGTTATTCCAGATTCCGCCGTAAAAAGCATCGCCAAGCGTCTCATCCTTACTGCCATATACAATCTCCTCATAACAGTTGATTGCACTGTTGTACCGCTCATTCTGAAGATAATTGTCCGCTCTCGCCTTGAGTCTTTCAAACGGATTCTGTGTATCAAGCTTTCCGATAAGGTCTCCAAGCCCGGATATCTCATCCTCAGTATAAAAATCTACATATCTTAAAACAGTAAGTACGAGTTCTGAAAGCTGCGCCCCTTTATTTTTCAACGTCACCAGACGCTGTGCAAGCTCCGGCTCCTTTATATTCTTCTCAATAAAAGTAAAAAGCTCATCACGAAAAAAATCCGCACCGACAAGATATATATCGTGATACAAAAAATAACTTATCTCTTCTATCGAGTGGACATTGATGTCCGCACCCTCAATATAATACGGAACCTTAGAATATTCACTTCTGCACAGAATCATTCCACTCATAGCATTATATCCTCTTCAATTATTTTTCCGCTGCTTTTTACAAATTCTCCAAAGCCCATGTCCGTTATCTTAAGCTTACAGCATGAATCGCTCTTAAAATCAAGCGTGACATTTATTCTCGAAGCCTTGTCCTCCCTCACCGGAAAATCCGTAAGCGGAATCTTAAGGAGCTTCTTTCCTTTTCCGGTTACAGGTGATAAGAATAATTCGACCTCACGACAGTCATCAACAATAAAATCATACGAGCAGCCCGCCTTGTACCAGTTGACTCCCGGCCTTACAAGTCTTAAAATCTTATCCACGCCTCTGTCGCATATCTTCATCTCAATACCTGTTGTAATTCTCTCACTGCAGCCTATTATAAAATCCTTCAGTTTTCCACCCACTCTTGTCTCAAAAGCCTGATAGCATGCGCCCTTCGCATAGAGGTTCTGTCCTGCGAACACACGCCTCCTGTTGCAAAGGAAATTGATAAAGCGCTCACACGAGAAATCCCCTTCAAAGCCTTCGCCCGTAAGATATACCGTTGTTATAAGCTTTCTGTCAAAAAGCTCCCTTGAAACCGAAAGCAGCTTTTCTTCAAGCTCATCCATATCAATCGTGTAACCTACAACCTCTTTTAAATCTATCTTCTCAGACATGACAATCCGCCTGCCCATATCAGACATTGTCGCCATTCTGCAATACACAAGCCCGTCCCTGCCATAGTCAAACACGACATTGTCATTCTTCCAAAGCTCCGGTTTGCTGCTCAGTGCATAGTACACAAATGACTCGACATGACCGGAATAGATAACCTTATCCTTGGAGATTCCGATAAGACCTACTGCCTCGTCTATCACATCAAGTATCTCCTCACAATAATCATCTGTCGTGATACATATCACATCCGGCTCCTCGTCACTACCGAACGCTCTTTTCGCAGACTGCAAAAGGAATGTAAGATAGACTCTTATAAGCTGCGACGGCATCACGGAGACATTCTTTTTCTCCACCTTAGCTCCGCTCTTTGCCGCCGCTAAAAGGCCGTCAAACAACACTCCCTCTCCAAGAGTATTACACGAGAGTGCCACCTCGCCCGCCATCCATCCGTTATCCTTGCCGTATTCCTTAAGCACGACCGTCGGAACTCTGAGATTGGCCGCCGGCATCTGAAATGCCACCGACTCCGGCTCTCCCTTGGCAACATTGTAATAGCATACCTGTGAATATTCATTTCCAAGGTCAATTCCTACAATAAACATACGGGCTCCTCTCCTGATTGAATGTTCTATAATACCGGTTTAAAAAGCTTTACGGCTGCGTTCTGAAATGCATATAAGTCAGAATGACTCGCTAAGCTGTCCTTATCGCCGACAGCCTTGTCCTCCATAATCGTGTTGAGCAGTTCATAGCGCCCTGACGCAACACCCTCAGTTGACGGTGAGTATTCAATAGTGTATTCCGGCGTAGTCTTCTCACCTTCATCCGATTCTTCCGTAATATAGTATCTTATTTTATCACCATAGAACAGTACAAAGCTCTTTACAAAAATTCCTTCATACATATTTTTCATATCCATCGCGATGTATTCAGTCTCTTTTCCGACCGCGTAGTGGATTACCACTCGATGCTCCGGGTCAGTCTTATACTCCACCGCCGTCTTGTCAAGTATCCTGTAAGGAAGTGCAAAATACCTTGAAAAATATGAAAAACATGAAAACATACAGCCTTTCCGTGACAGCTCCTCAACAAGCTTCTGTGCCATCGTCGCGCGATTCTCCGTCAAATCTGCCGTCTCGGAATAGAATTTTAACAGTGCAAGCCTGCACACTAAAATTACATCCTTCTCAGTCCTTAATCTGTCCTCAATGAAGCCGAACAGCTCAGCCGATACCTTTTCCGATTTCACAAAATACATATATGCATTGTACGCAAGATACGCCTCGACAATTCTCTCTCCTGCACCGTTGCCGCCGTAATGTGAGAACACATCGGCCATATCCTCACAGCTGCATCTGCAAAAAAGCATCTGACATATAAGCCGCTCCTCAAGCTCAAACACATCAATGCCCTGCTCCTTAGCCGTCTTCCACAGCTTATGCATGTCCGCTGCCGCTCCGTTGTAATGTATGTTGAGAAACTTTAACGTATACTCACTGTACTTTCCCTTAGAAAATGCATAATACGCAAGTCCAATCAGAAATGTATCAGGCTTAAACAGTTCATCCGACTCTATTCCTTTTCTTATATAATAGTCGCACAATCTGAGCACTCTCTTAGGATTCAGTCTCTCACAGCGCACTTTGTCAATATATGCATACGCCGCATCATATTTTCCATGTATTATAAGTGCCTCAATATACTTTACAAGCTGAGCCTCATCAAGCTTCTCCGACGTAAAGATTCCCGCCTCCTGCTGTGCATCCAGCATTTTTTCCAAATCTTCGCCCTCATAATTATCAAAATAGTAGTCAATTATGAGTGCTGTCAGCTTATTCCTGTACTCTTCGGTTATCTCCGCGCGCTGTGCCATCTTGCCATACATTCTTATCGTTTCGAGAGAATTATCCTTGTAAGCACTGCTCTTCTCACAGAAATAAAGTGCCGGCATCAGCTCGTCCTCACAGTACGGCATGATAAGCCTGATAAACGCATCATTTGAATATACTCTCTCAAGCTTATATTCAACCGTATCCTTGTAAATCCGTCCGTTATTATCCTCAAAGCATATGCACGGCTCTTCTGTAAATATTCTTACATACGCCGTACCTCCGCTCAGAGCATACTTTTCATAGCCTCTGAGTTCCTTATGCCCTATTATTACATTTCTTATCGATGACATTTTGCATGTCACCTTATATGTGAAAAACACATCTGCTGCGGTTGCGGCGTTATTCTGCCCTATCATATCCTTCTTCAGAAATTCATTAAGAACAATTCCCGTATTCTCATCCGCTGTCCCGCGCGCTAATTCATCCCTCACAAATTCATCCATCTGCAGCGCATAGCCTGAATAAATCTGCTGGCAGTCATCGCGATTTCTTATGAGATTGGCATACAGATATGCCTTCACCCCGCGCTCAAGCTCATTATTATAACTGAAATACAATAATACCATCTTAGGCAGTGATGATAAATCATCCCTGCGTCTTGACGCAAGATAATACTCATACAGCTTTGTCACGCGTATATCCTTTTTAATTCCGCGCTCGTACCATTTGAGATATTTTTCTCCCGTCATTCCACCTCTGATAAGAATGCCGCATATTGCCTCTAACACATCATTATCCTGCGATATGTCATAAAGCTTCGTTAAAAGCGTATATAAAAGTCTCTGTCTGCAGTCAGCGTTGTATGCAAGTCCCGCCGCCTGCTTTAAAAGCTTTTCTTCTATAATGCCTTCCTTGCAGCCGTACAGCAGCACATGTATCTCGAACTCATTCAGCACACGCAGAAGCAACGGCTGCTCATTGAGTATCAGACATGCCTCCAAAAACAGCACGGGACTTCTCATTCCCCTGTTAAACTGTTCCTTTATTCTCAAAAGCTTGAGGCTCTTATTCTTAGACATCTCGACATCAAGATAAAGTAAAATCCAGAGGACTCTCCAATTGTTATTGTCTCTCTCATATATATCCCTGACTGTCTGTGCCGTCTCAAGCGCATACGTTCTGTCCCTGTTATATAACGTGCTTACATAGAGATAATAGCAGTAGAGCATCTGCCTGTTTTCCCGCTCCGCAACCGCTTCATCCCTAGCACAGTCGAGGTAATATTTTGCCTCATTCATCTTCTTATCGGTAATCAGAAGCTGACTCATTAACAGACAACAATATGGGTTATCCTCATCGTTTTTTAGGAGTTCTCCCACTGCATCCTTAGAACGTGAAATCCAGTCCGCAGCACTTATTCTGTGAAGCCTGAAATCCATATATGCCCGCATAAGCCCGGCAATACTGTGTTTTTCAAATCTGCCAATCAGCTTTCCCTCGCTCTCGGATGAATTATCAATCCTCACAATCAGCTCTTTTTTTTCAAATGGCGTGGAAAATACAAGACGTCCTATATTTTTTCCCGCATGAATCTTATTTTTCCGGATAAAAAAACGGTAATCAAGCTTACCTCCGGCAAAGTTCTCCTCCGTGAGCATATTTTTGTCTGTCTCTATAAAATCACAGTCCGTCTCAACGCTCAGGATTACCCTTCCCCAGACATTCTTAGACACCGTAACCGACATTGTCATGTCATCATCCGGATATTGAATTGCAATCTCATCCTGACTGAGGCTTAAATGAACCTCACTCTTCTTATGAATTGCAATAAGGAACTCTTCAAGTGCCGTCTTTATATCAGCCCCTGCCATGAGTTCATTCCTAAGCTTAATGAGGCTTAAGTCGCCCTTTAAGAACACATCATTAAAATCCGGAGTGCCAAATATCTTAAGTGCCTGTACAACATTGTTCTGTGCAAGCGATGCAAACTGAAACAGGTTCTTTACCTCCCCGTTATCCGAATCATATCCGCCGGAAGCCACCTCGAACTCATAAGGAATCTCAATTTCTCCACCATTGCTAACAAGCACAAATGCACCTGTTATTCTGTCACCTGCTTCAATCCCTTCGGAATTCACAGTATATGCTATAACTGCTTTCTCTCCAAAAAATCTGTCTGTCTTTGCAATAACTCTGTTGTTGGTAGAATAGACAAGCCCCTTAATCTCTCTGCCTTTTATCTCCGATATGCGGAAGCTTCCGCTGTATTCCCTGTTCTTCCACACGGCATCACTGATAGACTGTGGCTCTGTCACGGCAGCTATCGGCTCATATTCAAATGCACCTCTCGCATATCTGTTAATCTGTTCCTTCAAGAGTTCTCCTCCAGTCGCTTCATGTGTTCACATATCTGCTTCTCATATCCGTTATCCGTCGGCTCATAGAACTTATGCCCCACAAGTGTATCGGGAAGGTACTGCTGCTTTACATAGTGCATCGGATAATCATGTGCATACAGATATCCTGTGCCATGCCCTAACTTTGCAGCACCTTTATAATGTGCATCCTGCAAATGAGGTGGAATAACCGCCGTCTTTTCACCTGCCACCTGAGCCATCGCCTTATCTATACCAATGTATGAGGCATTGCTCTTAGGTGCCGTAGCTATATAAGTGACTGCCTGTGCAAGTATTATCTGTGCCTCAGGCATTCCTATCCGCTCTACCGCCTGACACGCCGACACAGCAACCACAAGTGCCTGTGGGTCGGCATTTCCCACATCCTCACTCGCACATATCATAATTCTTCTCGCAATGAACTTGATGTCCTCGCCCGCGTACAGCATTCTCGCAAGATAATACAGTGCCGCATCGGGATCTGAACCTCTCATGCTCTTTATAAAAGCAGATATTGTATCGTAATGGTTGTCTCCTGTCTTATCATATCTTATAACTCTCTTTTGAATACATTCCTGTGCAACCTCAAGAGTTATGTGAATCTTCCCGTCATCACTCCTGTTAGTCGACATGATGCCAAGCTCCACTGCATTCAATGCGTTTCTCGCATCCCCGTTGGCAATATCGGCAAGAAACTCGGCAGCGTCCTCGTCAATCACCGCATCATACGCTCCCATCCCGCGCTCCTTATCGTACACCGCAGTGCGTATAAGCGATAATATATCCTCTTTCTCAAGTGCTTTAAGCTCAAATATTATGGAACGCGAAATTAAAGCTGAATTCACCTCAAAATAAGGGTTCTCAGTCGTCGCACCAATAAGAATCAATGTGCCGTCCTCGACAAAAGGAAGAAGATAATCCTGCTGTCCCTTGTTAAAGCGGTGAATCTCATCTACGAACAGTATCGTCTTTCTCCCATACATTCCCATATTATTCTTAGCCGCTTCAACTACATCCTCCATATCCTTCTTTCCGGCTACGGTCGCGTTAATCTGTCTGAAATCGGCACTGGTGGTATTCGCTATGACCTTCGCAAGCGTGGTCTTACCCGTTCCCGGAGGTCCGTAGAATATGATTGAGCTTAACTTATCCGCCTTGATTGCACGGTAAAGAAGCTTATCAGGTCCTATGATATGCCTCTGGCCGACAACCTCATCAAGATTTCTCGGACGCATGCGCTGTGCAAGCGGCGAATTGTCCTTCATTGAATTTTCTCTCATATAATCAAAAAGGTCCATCGTACATCTTCTTTCTACTTAATCACTATATCATCCACCGTCACAAATATGTAACCGCGTGCCTTTAATTCATCCACAATTCTCAGTGCTGCGGCAACTGATGACGGATATATATCATGAAGAAGAATTATATCTCCATCCTTTACATTATTAACGACATGTCTCACAACCGCATCAGCGTCAGCCGTGTTCCAGTCCTGCGGGTCAACCGTCCACAGAACTTTGTCGAGGTTAATAATGCACTCAAGCTCCTCATTATATGCACCGTATGGCGGGCGTATGTACTCGACCGGTTCTCCTGTTATGCGCTCTATCGCCTCACAGGTTCTTCTGACCTCACTGCATGCCGCCTCATCATTAAGAGTATCAAGCTTCACATGCGAAAAAGTATGATTACCGATGAGATGCCCTTCCTCCTTCATCCGGAGAACCAGTTCCTCATTCCCCTCTATATGTTCCCCCAGCACAAAGAAGCTTGCCACAACTCCTCTCTGCTTCAGCCCGTCAAGCAATTCCGCCGTGTATGTTCCATGCGGTCCATCGTCGAATGTGAGCGCCACAATATTCTCATAAAAAGTCGTAGACACAGGCATGCTGTCCCTCCCTGCATTCTTCTCGTATATCAACACAAACAAAAACAAATCAAGGCACAGCACCGTACACATAACCAAAAGCTTCTTAACCATACAAATCCTTAAAATAATCTCTTTCGATTATATGCCGCACAAGCTTGTACTTATCATTACTTCATGGCGTCGTTCTTCTGCGTAGTGTCCACATTGCCTTTGTCGTCAACAGACCTTGCAGAATCCACAAAGCCTTCAAGCTTCATATTGACAAATCTGTCCTCCTTAAGCCCCGGCTCCGGAAACTTATCCCTTCCCGAGCGGTCAGGCTTAGCCTCCTTCTTGCCCTTTCCGTTCCTCTGAACCTCCTCGGACGTCCTGTATCTGTGCATCGCAGTCAAGGCATGATATCCGCTGCTGCTGCCGCCGTTTTCTTCCGCCCTGACAGGGTCAACCGCCGCGTGATACAATATGTGTCTCGGTATCGTCAAAATAAGAAAAACACCGAGCGATATGTAATGGAAAGGCTCATCAAAATCTCCGACATTCACAACGAACATGGCAAGAAAGCATAACTCAACGGCATCAAAAATCATATAGCCGAAGTAACTTCTTCCCTGCTGCCTTGTCATCCTCTCAAAGGCATTCATTCCGTACAATGCCGCAATATTGAATAATACGGAATATCCCATCATAAGTATCATCACTGACAGCTTATACCACAATGAGCCATTATGTCCCGTGACCGTCACAGCCACAACATAAGCAAGTCCCAATATAAGCAGTATCATATTGACCACCATCGTGATTACCCGCATATCAAATTTCCTATTCTTTTGTTCCAATCCCATAATCTTCCTCATTCCGCCGTATCATAACGGCACCAATAGTAGTTAAACGTACAAATAAGCACCATCTGCTTATAAGCAATCATTGTTTATTGTAGCACATTTTTCATTACAGTACAATATTGTAAATTTGCGGGGAGAATTATAAAATGTAGTAGATTTCGGATAAAGAATTTCAGACTATACGAAAGGAGGCACACCATGTACACACTTCCAAAGGACCCCGTAATGCTTTTAAGCTTCGTAAACATGAAGCTTCGCGACGAGTTTTCAAGCCTTGACGAGCTTGCTGCAGCATGCTCGATAACGGCAGATGAGATAAAGAGCGCACTTGCGAAAATAAATTACGAGTACAATGAGGGGCAGAACCAGTTTAAGTGAGGTTCAAAAATATTTGAGTGCATGATGGATGATGTTTACATATAATTCCTCCGATGTACGAAGCATGGTATTCTAAGGACGCTGATAAATACGTCTAAAACTGCCACCACCGATGCCAATCAACCATCCATGGTTGTTGGCATCTTAGCCGGCATCCATGCCGTCTATGGTTAAATATTATACAGCGTCCTAAGAATACCTATGCTCCTCCCATAGTCGGGTTATATGTAAACATCACCTTCATGCACAGCAAAGTTTTTCTTTGGCTTTTGACTTCTTTAACATAAAAAGGTTCGTGCCGCTTCCTGTTCGGAAGCTTCGCGAACCTTTCATTTATAATTTTAAATATGCCGATAATTCTAATTGTGTATAACGTATTATATTTATGTATATCGCAACTTTGGAAGAAGCTTAGTTGTTCTTAGTACTCTGCTCACAGTATAGCCAAATCCGGCATGGACGCCGGATTAGAAGCAAGGCATACAAGGATGTATGCTTTGCTTCGCTGGCGGACTCCTATAATAAATATCTCAGAGTACTTAGAACACCTTGCTTCGGACAACCATGCTGATATACATAAATATAATACGTTATACACTCATAGACTTCACTAACATATTTTATTCATTATACCGCTCTGCGTTTTCAGCCCACAGGCTTCTCCGTTCTCGCAACAAGTCCCTCCGTCCGGTCGACATCAATCACTATCTCATCTCCGGCATCCACATTTCCCGAGAGAATAAGCTTTGCTGAAAGTGTCTCGACCGTCTTCTGAAGGTATCTTCTGAGAGGTCTTGCGCCATATGCAGGGTCATAGCCGTTCTCGACAATGTAATCCTTGGCAGCAGATGTAAGCTTGATTGTAACCTCGCGGTCTGCAAGTCTCTTGTTGAGGTCTGCAACCATAAGGTCGATGATGCCTGTGATGTTGTCCTTTGTGAGAGGCTTGAACATGATTATCTCATCAAGTCTGTTGAGGAACTCAGGTCTGAAGCTTGCCCTAAGCTCACCCATTACAGCCTTCTCGCACTCCGGGCTGAAATTGCCGTTCTCGTCTATGCCGTCAAGCATGTGTACGGAACCGATATTCGAGGTGAGAATGATAATCGTGTTCTTAAAGTCCACGGTACGTCCCTGTGAGTCGGTGATACGTCCGTCATCGAGCACCTGTAAGAGCACATTGAACACATCAGGGTGTGCCTTCTCAATTTCATCAAAGAGCACAACCGAGTAAGGTTTTCTTCTGACAGCCTCAGTGAGCTGACCACCCTCCTCATAACCAACATATCCTGGAGGCGCTCCGATAAGACGTGATACGGAATATTTCTCCATGTACTCACTCATATCAAGTCTCACGATATTTTTCTCATCGTCAAACAATGCTTCGGCGAGTGCCTTTGCAAGCTCCGTCTTACCTACACCGGTAGGTCCGAGGAACAGGAAGGAACCGATAGGCTTAGAAGGATCCTTGATTCCTGCCTTTGAACGGATGATTGCCTCTGTAACCTTAGTTACACCCTCATCCTGTCCTATGACACGCTTATGAAGTATATCTGCTAAGTGGAGTGTCTTGTTTCTCTCACTCTCATTTAACTTTGATACAGGGATACCTGTCCAACGGGAGATAATCTTGGCAATCTCCTCATCTGTAACGCTCTCATGTACAAGCGAGAGTTCCTTCTGCTTTACAATATTCTCCTCAGCCTCTATCTGCTTCTTAAGCTCAGGCAGGCGGCCATACTGTAGCTGTGCTGCCTTCTCCAGGTCATAATTTCTCTGTGCAAGCTCAATCTGGCGATTCACATCGTCTAACTCCTCACGAAGCTTGCTGATGCGATCAACCGCTGCCTTCTCGTTGTCCCACTGTGCCTTGCCGGATGCGAACTCCTCTCTCAGCGAAGCGAGCTCCTTCTGAAGATTCTCAAGACGCTCACGGCTCAGATTATCGTCCTCCTTCTTGAGCGCTGCCTCCTCAATCTCAAGCTGCATTATCTTACGCTTAAGCTCATCAAGCTCCGCAGGCATTGAGTCAAGCTCGGTCTTAATCATCGCACACGCCTCATCCACAAGGTCGATAGCCTTATCCGGCAGGAATCTGTCCGTGATGTACCTGTTCGAGAGTGTTGCTGCCGCAACAAGCGCACCATCGGTAATCTTAACCCCATGGTAGAGCTCATAACGCTCCTTGATACCACGGAGAATTGAAATTGTATCCTCAACTGTAGGCTCGTCAACCATTACAGGCTGAAAACGACGTTCAAGTGCCGCATCCTTCTCAATGTACTTGCGGTACTCGTCAAGTGTGGTTGCACCGATGCAGTGAAGCTCACCTCGTGCAAGCATAGGCTTTAACATATTGCCCGCATCCATGGCACCCTCTGTCTTACCTGCACCGACGATTATATGAAGCTCATCGATGAAAAGTATTATCTTTCCTTCGCTCTTTTTTACTTCCTCAAGTACAGCCTTTAAACGCTCCTCAAACTCACCACGGTACTTAGCACCCGCAACGAGCGCACCCATATCAAGTGAGAACACTGTCTTGTCCTTGAGTCCGTCAGGCACATCACCGCGCACGATACGCTGTGCAAGTCCCTCGACAACAGCAGTCTTACCGACACCCGGCTCACCTATCAGAACAGGGTTGTTCTTCGTCTTTCGGGAAAGGATACGAATGACATTTCTTATCTCATTATCCCTTCCGATAACCGGGTCAAGCTTCTGCTGCCTTGCCCTCTCTACAAGGTCAACACCATACTTCTTAAGTGTGTCGTAGGTCGCTTCCGGGTTATCGCTTGTAACCTGCTGATTTCCTCTGACACTCTGAAGTGCTGTGAGGAATCTGTCTCTTGTTATGCCGTATTCCTTAAAAATCGCCTTCACCGCATTGTTAGGATATGCGATAAGCGTGAGGAAGATATGCTCAACGGACACATACTCATCGCCCATCTTCTTAGCTTCATCTTCTGCCGACACAAGCACCTTGTTGAGCGACTGGCTTATCATAAGCTGAACGTCACCCGACACCTTGGTTTTCTGCTCAAGCGCTTTCCTTGCACGCTCTATAAAAGACGGAAGATGTATTTCCATCTTCTCCACAAGCTTTGCAATAAGACTATCCTCTATGGTAAGAAGGGAGTACAAAAGATGTTCCTGGTCTACTTCCTGATTACCGTATTCATAGGCAAGCTTCTCACAGTTGTTGAGAGCTTCCGCAGATTTCTGTGTAAACTTATTAATGTTCATGGTGAATACTCCTTTCGTTGTAAACATTTTTAGGTAATTGCGAAACTATATAATTGAAAACGGACGTTGTACAAATTTAACAATTCACCGCAGGCACGCTTTCGCTACATGAATCACGCAACGGTACATAACGCAGTAAAATACACTGCCTAAGTACCGGCGGCTTCATAGTACCTGCTTGCGAATCTGTTAAATTTGCACAACTGTATATCGTCAAAATTGCGTTTCGCAAACGCCTGTAAACATTTTAATCTATATTCTGTAAAAACATCTGCAATGAGTATGTACACTGCTTACGTTTGTCATGTGCACCTGCACAACTCCTTCGCATTTGTTCTAGTTGTAATATAACACCTCTTATTAGCACTGTCAATATGTGAGTGCTAATTAAATTATAAAAAAAATATAAAAATTATTGTGCCACTGTAAACAGTGCATAGAAGTACTCTTTTCGTTCCATCAGTTCATCAAAGCTTCCGCTCTCTGTTATCTGTCCGTTTTTGAGCACAAGGATTTCATCGTATCGTCTCATCTGTGACGCGTCCAAGGTATGTGTTACCACAATTCTTGTGATACCTGAAATGTCCAGAATATTATCAGAAACCTCATGTGCCGTCTTAGCGTCCAATGCAGCCGTTGCCTCATCAACCAGCAACACGGAGGATTTTCTAAGCAGGCTTCGGGCAATGGAAATACGCTGCTTTTCACCACCTGAGATTCCATTACCGTTTTCACCGCAAAGGTACTCCTCGCCCCGTTCTGTTACGAGCTCCCTTAAATGTGCTTTATCTATAGCATTATCCAGTTCGCTCTTCGGAAACTCACGGAACATTGAAACATTGTCCTTTATCGACGCATTGAACACAAACACATTCTGCTGTATCGCTGACATCACATCGTACAATGCTTCCGGTGCAATGTCTTTAAGCTCAATGCCATCAAGCAGTATACTGCCCTTGTAACCGCTGTCCGACGCCATCAATAAATTAAGTAAGGTGGATTTTCCGCTGCCACTGCCGCCAACGATGGCATAGGATTTTCCGGCTTCAAATTTTGTGGAAATGTTATGAAGGACTTCCTTTCCCTCCTCATAGCCGAAGCACACATTCTTTAATTCTATTCCATGACTTATCTCTGAAATAGTCTGGTTTCCGCAGGCTGTCGGATTTTTCTCCAATGCATCTGCCAATTTTCCCACCAATCCTAGTGCAGCCTTGCGGTTTGCAAGCAAGCCCGGAAGTACAGCCACAGGCTGGATTGTAAAATTCATAAGATTGACAAACAAAATCACAGTTCCTGCTGTAAGCCCCTTTCCGGCTGCTGCCAGATATGCACCTGCAAGAAAGACACTTAACTGTGCAAATATTCCTGTAACAGCACCAATCATGCCTACCATGACCTTAATACGCTCACGACTGAATTTTTGTTTCTCCAATGCCTGATTATTTTTCTTAAATAGCTCATAAATTTCTTTTTCCGCCTTGAAGCTCTTTACAACGGAAAATCCACTCAGACAATCGTGCAGTGCTGCCGTGAAGTTCCTGTTGCAGTCTGATACCCGAACCTCAGCCGCTTCCAGCTTTCCTCCTGTCAACAGGGAAGCTATGAGGGGCAGAATCGTGACACCTATCGAAATCACTGTCAGAAGAGGAGAGGTGCAGAACATCATTATGAGTGCACCAAAAAATGTCACCAGCATGGTAATCATCGAAAGCTGCATGCCAAGATAATTGACCTCAATGCTTGTGGTATCATTAGTCAGTGCCGACACATACGCTGCCGTGCTCTCATCCCGGAAGGAAGAAATGCTCTTTCCCACAAGGATATTAAACGCATAATCCTTATACTGCTGTATGGCACGCTTAAGATAAAGCGGATGTGCTATATAATCCAGTAATTTAATACCTACACACAAAATGATAAATCCAACGATTAATTTTAACAGCGCATATAATGGCAGGGCATTTTCCGCTCCCGATGCGGCATCGACCAGCTGCTGTGTGAACCACGACAAAATGAGATTTAATAATGATTCAAATAATCTTTTATTTTAACTTTCATATTTATCCTATTTCTTATTTATTAGGATTCTTCGGCGAACTGTTCGGTGAAACAACTACCCATTCTCCTGTATTGGAATCTGCTGTAGGTCCTACAGTAAGTGTACCATCAGGATATGCCCATACCGTATCTGTAGGTGCTAATACATTTACATTCAATCTATCTGCCACACTATTAGCAATTCCGCTGTCAACAGCTCCGGCTCCACAGGAAACCAGTCGAATGTTTTTGCCTTCTAATCCTCTGTTCTTCATTATTTTTTCAAAATTTTTGGAGTTAATATCTACCCACGCGCCATTTGCATATATCTGCATTTTTCCATCACTCGATGCATGAATAATAACATCTACATAACCATCTACCGGTTTTGCCTTAGCTGCATACTCTCCAAACTTTTCGCCTTCTCCGGCTCCAACTAACGTTACCTTGTCACCTTCTACTGCATTACTATCATCTTCTTTATCAGAAGATACCAGAGCTTGCGCCCCCCATGCCTTAGTCTTAGCAGTTTGGACAAAGCTAAATGTAATATCGTTATTAAGGAGATTTAGCAGTTTTACTTTATACTTGCAGATTAAAGTAATATCCTCAGTTCCATTAGTATAGATAGAAGAGCTGTTAAGATTCAAACCATCCAGACCATCTATCACTCCCATATCTCGAAGATTTCTATCGCAGTCAATTTCGTCATTTATCGTCAAATGTTTTACCATTAACCCCTTGGAAAGTGCTCCTGCAAAATATCCCTTGCCAATTTCAAATCCTTCATTTCCTGCTACTTTAACCAATGATTTGATCCACGCGGTCTTATCATCAGTCGAAGCAATTTCCTGAACTATATCTTTGACGTTACTGCCATCCTCTTTTATTTCTGATATTGTGTCACTAAGTTCTGAACCGCCTCTACCAAATTTCTGCAGAGATTTAATACCATCCGTTATACCGTCTTCCAACCCCTCTATTTGCTGACGCGTTTCGCTGGAATCAGCATAAACTTTTGCCTGAATATCATTCAACCCACTCAAACTATAGAAGTACAGATATTGTGACATTTCCTCCGCAGTCTGATTCAGTGCAATTCCAATTTTCGCCTGGGCAGTGCATATATTCACTATACTTAGCAGTATTACTATCAAAAACATAAATACAGATAAAGATAAAGTTGCCTCTATGACGACTGCTCCATTTTCCGCATTTGAAACTTTCTTTTTTCTAAACATATCTTTTACTTATCCTTTTTCCGGTTCTTTCTACTCCAAATGTCCAATCATCTATAACATCCGTTTTTACAAGGTCTATGTCCAATACATTATCTTCCTGTGCAAAGATTCGCAGATTCTTCAACTCTCTGCGCTCATTTTGTCTTATAAACTCCAGTTGATATTTCACATATTTTAGGAAATTTAATAACTGTTATATTTGATTAT
>ERZ772818.138-NODE-138-length-77501-cov-11.602291_pt1 | contig 77501 bp, 53 predicted proteins | sample MGYA00580837_ERZ772818 | MGnify/ENA primary metagenome ERZ772818 (study PRJEB29015, sample SAMEA2737671) | human gut metagenome | biome: human gut; feature: human-associated habitat; material: faeces | place: China | collected 2012 ...
GCGCTTTCAGCCAAGTTTCATTGGTCATGATGCCCGCATCACTCCCGCTTCAACTTGCTGAAATCACTCGAAATTCAACCACCCCGGCATTAACATTTTTTGTTGAATGGGGTCTTAGTTGAAAAATTGCGGATGCCGGGGCTGACAAAGGCATCCGGCATCCGCTAAAAGGTTGATTCTCAGGCTTTTACGCGACCCAGATATGAGCCGTCGCGAGTGTCTACCTCAATGAATTCATCGGTGTTGACGAAGAGAGGCACGCGTACGGTGGCGCCGGTCTCTACGGTAGCCGGTTTGAGAGTATTGGTGGCTGTGTCGCCTTTCACACCCGGTTCGGTATAGGTGATTTTCAGCGTAGTCTTGATGGGCATTTCGGCATAGAGAATGGTATCGGTGGAGGCGTCGCTTACCACTTCCACTGTGTCGCCCTCTTTCATATAAGCAGAGCCGGTAACCAGTTCTTTGCTGATGGGAATCTGCTCAAACGTCTCGTTGTTCATGAAGATGTCGGTGTCGCCTTCGGCATAGAGATACTGATAGGGGCGACGCTCTACGCGTACGTCTTCCAGTTTCTCACCGATGTTGAAGCGGCGTTCGATGACGCGGCCGTCGACAACGTCTTTGAGCTTGGTACGCATGAAAGTGTTGCCTTTGCCGGGTTTTACGTGCAGAAATTCCACGCAGAAATAGAGACGGCCGTCCATGCGGATGCAAGTGCCGTTTTTGATGTCTTGAGCGTTGATCATTGCTTATGTATCTGTTTGGCAGTCAATGCCTTGTTTTATTTCAGGCTACAAAGTTAATCATAATTCCTTTATCCGCAAAAAGCTTTTCCCAAAATAAAGCTAAGAAAAAAATTTATTAATGCTAAAATGATATGAAAATTTTTCGTAACTTTGAAACTGAGCAATTAAAACTTGATATTGATGAAACGTATTAATTCATTTTTGATGTTTATCCTTGTAGCGTTAGGAATTTGTCTTGCAGCCGATATGAGCGCCTCAGGCATTGCTTCTGACTCTGCATATTTGACCATATTTGCCGACAGCGCAGCACTCAAAGGGCAAGTATCTGTAAATAAAGACCCGATAAAGCTGATAGCCAAACCCTCTGTCGCTGCTCCTGAGAAGAGGATAGCTTTGCCGGCCCCCGCTTCGTTTTCACAGCAAGACACTTCGCTGTTTATCTACGGCAATGTGGTATACTCAGAGGCTCCTACGGGACTGCGCCATGTGGGTATTTGGAAGTTTAATACTGCCGGCAAATTTATTGGAGTACATCCAAAAAGTATTGCAACTACCGGCAAAAATGTGTATTCTGACGGACTTTATTACAACTATTACCAGAAATATGATCCATCGGATTATTATGAACGCTATCCCAAAGGAGCCTGTGTGGCCTTCGATGCCGACACATGGGAAGAGGTTGTGTTGCCGCTGAATGACGTTGCTATGGACAACTACCCCTTGACGCTCTGTGCCGACGGAGGGCATATTTACGGATTCTATGGCAAGTCGCCTAATATAAATTTTGGCAAGTTCAACCCCCTGACGCAGACCTGGACATTGATAGCCAAGACTGACAAATCCACCTATAGCTGTGCTTATTCTCCTTCAGGGTATGTCTATTTCGTTGACGTTGATGAGATTCTATACCGAATAAATGTCAGCAACGGAGTGGTGGAAGAAATTGGCGGCACCATCTGCACACCGAGTCCATATTCTCAGTCAATGGTGTTCGACAGAAAATCAGGCAGGCTATTGCGAGCATTTATTGACGGAGAAACGAAAGAGGGTTTGCTGCAGGAATTGAATCTAAGCACCGGTCAAGCTGTAACCCTTTGCAAATTCGAACAGAATGACCAGATATTGGGTCTTTATATACCGGGACAGGAAGGTGATAAAGTGCCGGCTCAGGCAAGCGATTTGGCACTACATTTCACCGGCGGCCAATTGCAGGGGAATGTCAGTTTCAAATGCCCCTCGGTGTTGAATGACAATACCGCAGCCTCCGGCCCGCTGACTTATGAATTGTCGGTAAACGGCAAGGTTGTGGCCACCGGCTCTTGTGCTTACGGCAACAGCGTCACGGCGCCCCTTACACTTGATTCTTCGGCCATGTACACGATTGGAGTGGCTCTGAAGAACGAGACCGGAAGAAGCAGGGGTGTAAGAAAGACAGCGTACATTGGTTACGACACCCCTTTGGCGCCGACCGTGAACCTGGAATATGCTTCCGGCAAGTTCAATGTAACTTGGAGCACCCCCGCTGCTATCCACAACGGATACGTCGACAACGAGGCTCTGACGTACACGCTGACGCGCTTCCCCGACAACATCGTGGTTGGCCGTAACCTCAAGGGAAATTCTTTCAGCGATGCCTGCGATACGCCCCAAACCTACAAACGATATTTTTACACTGTAATAGCGCATAACGGCGATATGAGCTCAACGCCCGGTAAATCAAATATCGTGCCTTTGGGCTGCTATCAACCGCCTTATAAGGAGCCGTTCGACTCATTGGAAGCCATTGATGCTTTTGTGGTTATTGACGGCAACAAAGATGGAATTACCTGGCACATAGGCAATTTCCTCGGCAGCACAAAAAGTGTGTATATATCCGGAAGCAAGACTGTGCAGACTGATGACTGGCTGATTTCTCCGCCGGTGGCTCTCATCAAAGACAAGACCTATAATTTTTCAATCAAGTTATCCACGTTCAACCAAGCCAACACTCCGAAGTCAAGATATGAGATTATGATGGGCAGGGAGGCTCGTAGCGAGGCCATGAATTTCACAATCACTCCCGCACATTATTCGCAATCGAGCAGCGGGTTGGTCTATACATGGAGCTTCAAAGCGCCTGACACGGGCGGTTATCACTTCGGAGTCCATGCGGTTACGGAGAAGGGTGGCACTAATCTGATTGTCGACGATTTTAAGGTCTCTGCTCCGTTGGGGAATGTGCCTGACGCAGTTACTGACTTAACAGCGGAAATTGACAGCGTCAGCGCATTGAATTTTGTAATCAGGGGCAAAGCTCCGCTGAAAGATATTAACGGTAACCCGGTGGGTGGCATAAGCTGCATTAAGATTATGCAATCCGGCACTGTTGTGGAAAAATTATGGAACATGGCGCCGGGTGAAGAGTTTTCGATAAGTCACCAGTTGTCGGGAAATGAAACGGAATACAGATGGTTTGTGGTGTGCGAAAACTCCAACGGTCCGGGAAAATGGCGAGACATTACGCTTAACGTAAATGACCCTGAGGCCAAGCCTCAGCCGGTTACGAATTTGAAGGCGTATGAAGATGTCAACGGCATCATGAAGGTGTCCTGGACAGCGCCGACGAAGACCGTTGGCGGTAAGCCGTTGGACCACCGGAAAATCAGATATGACCTGTCATACAGTTACAGCAGCAACAGCAGCATATCCTACCCTGTTCAGCCTGCACAGGGCGATACCAGTTTCGCTTTCCGGGTGGAAAGTCGGCCGCAATATATTACTATTGAGGTCTCGGCCGTCAATTTATACGGAAAGTCTGAGCCGGCAAAGTTGAAGACGCTGTCGGGTAAACCTTATAAGCTGCCATACAGAGAATCGTTTGGCAACGGACGCGCTGCCACACTTTTTTCCGGCGATTGGTCGCCAAAGGATAATTCCTTCGGCATAGAAGCATCCGACGATGACAACGGCTACATGGCCTGTGAATTGTACGAAAACGAAAAGAATGAGTTTTTCAGCGGTAAAATTGATTTGCGAGGAGCAAAAGCGCCCGGATTGTCATTTTATCTTTACAATATGCAGTCGGGTGAGGCCGGCAGCCGGGTGCATGATTTGAATCCGTTTGCTGTAATGGCGCGTGAATATGGCAGCGTAGAGTGGAAACCTTTGCTCTCCGGCACTGTTTATGACCTCTGTGGCGGCAGCAGTTCGGTGCCTAATGCGTGGAATTGTGTAAAGGCTGATTTGACACCTTTCAAGGACAAGATTATTGAGCTGAAAATGGGTTGCACAGGTGTTACCTTCAACGCTTCTTTGGTTGACAAAATCTCTGTGGCTGACAAGGTGGATTACGACTTATGCGCTTTCTCTCTGAAGGCTCCCGATAAGGTAAAATGCCATCAGAGCTTCGATATTGAGGCCAGAATAGAGAATCACGGAGAGAAGAAGGTGTCAGATTTCAAAGTGGACTTTTACAGGGATGATGAAGCCGAGCCTTTCAAGGTGATTACGGGCAAAGACCTTTTGCCGGACGCGTATGTCAATATCAGAGCCTGCGATTCGTTGGGCATCGGCGACAACGACCGCCAACACTCTTATTATGCCACGGTGAATTGCGAGGCAGACAGCTATCAGGCCGATAACAAGTCGGCAAAAGTAACCGTTTCACGCCGCTTCAGCAATAAACCTAAGCCATGGCAGCTTGAGGGTGTGTGTGCTGATAACACCGTCGCTCTCAACTGGACCACTCCGGTGATTAATTCCGGATACTCCGGCAGCAACGGAACGGAAGATTTTGAAAGCTATGATGCGTGGGCTTACAACGATGTGGGCGACTGGACTTTTACCGATGTCGACAAGCAGGGCATTGGCACATTTTTGATACCCTCCTTGTTGGGATATTTCAAGCTGGACATTGAGGGAAGCCCCATGATGAGCAAGCGTGCGTTTATGGTAATCAAAAACGGATATTTCGGCATAAACAGGGATTTTACCACGTTCAAGGCTCATAGCGGCGACCAATTCTTGGGGTCGATGGCGCCTAACAATGGCGACCACGCCAACGACTGGCTGATTTCGCCGTTGCTCGACGGTTCGGCCCAGACTGTGCAGTTCTTTGCCAAAAGCTATTTGGAGTCAAATCCCGAAAACATTGAAATGCTCTACTCTCTTACTACCAAGGAGCCGAGCTCTTTTGTGGCTGTGAAAGAGGTGGCTGAGGTGCCTGCCGACTGGACCGCTTACAGCTTTGACGTGCCGGCGGGGACCCGTTATTTCGCTGTCAGAAACAAAGGCAACAGAGGCTCTATGCTCATGCTCGATGATTTCTCTTACAAAGTGGCGCCCATGACGGTCGAGGGCTATTATGTCTATCGCGACAGTAAGAGGGTTGAGCACGGCTATGTGCCTGCTCCTGCCTTTGTTGACCATAGCTGCCCGGAAGGCAAGCATGACTATTGCGTAACGGCGCTGTATAATGACGGCGCGGAATCGGGTCCTTCCAACCCGCTCTCCATCCAAAACAGCGTTGCCGAGATTCTTGACGGAATCGCGGTAGAAGGCGGCCAAGGGTTTATCACCATCCGTGGCGCGGCCGGCCGAAGCGTGTCGGTAATTAGCGCATCCGGCATCACCTGTTACAGAGGTGTGCCTGAAACGGATGAAGCAACCATCCGTCTGCCGCAAGGCATATATATAGTCCGCATTGCCGCCTCCTCACTCAAAATCACCGTCCGCTGATTCACAAAAAAGATAAGAGTGTAGGCCATGGAGATTCAAGATAGTCAAAACCGTCGGTTGGCAATCGAATGTGAGCCATTTATCGATGGTTTTGAAAGGCTTGACGAGAATTATAGTTTAAGCGCTTTTCACGACAGCGTCCTATCGTAACTGACATATCAGCTTTCTGACGATGGTCTTGCATCTGATGTTTTATTGTCGTTTAGCATTGATGGAGAAGTTGAAACTATTCTGAAATTTGTGAGGGTTCACGGAATAGAAATCAATGTGCCTGACATCAGAAGTTCCTTCTTTTATAGCATTAAGTTTTATGTTGCACGTTGGTGTGATTATGGAGACTGTATTGTGATGGAAACAGATGGAGATTGGGTCAAGATAGTGGCTGAGAAAATAGTTGTAATCGAGTGAGTTACATAATTATTGAGGAGGGGTATAGTCGATTTCACAGCCAAGTGCATGGCGAAATGCACGGGTAATGACAGAAGATGACTCTCTTATGAAAACAGAAAAAAGCTGCGCCGGGTAAATGACGCAGCTTTTATATGCTTTGTTTAGGTTTAGCGGGCCAGAATCAGCGCTGAATACGGCGCGGCGGTGAGCTTGCCTCCTTTGGTGACGCCAAGGTCGCCGGTGGGCGAGATGCGGCCGTCTTCTGCCACTATCTTCCAGTTGCCTTTCGGCACTTTTACGGTCTGGGCATGGTCTGCGCCGTTGAAAATCACTTTTATCTCGTTCCACTCATCGCCGCCGGCGTTGTCTATGAGCGAGTAGGAGATAAGATTGGGCTGTTTGGCCGAGTCAATCTTGTCGAAACGCAGATGACGGGCAATGTCTTCTGCTGTAGTCATACGGAAAGCCGGATGTGCTTTGCGAAGCGCTATCAGATTGCGGTAATAGTCATACTGGCTACCGTTGAGAGTCTTGAGGTTCCAGTCGATGGCGTTTACCGAGTCAGGCATATTGAATGTGTTGTGGTGGCCCTTCTTGTCGCGGAACACCTCTTCGCCGGCAAAGATGAACGGGGTGCCCTGCGAGGTGAAGATGATGGTCTGTGCCAGACGTGCCACGCGCTGACGTACGGAATCATTTGTCTCAGGCATTGATTTGCGCAGCTTGTCGGTGAGGCACATATCGTCGTGGCAGCTCACATAGTTGATAATCATCTCAGGCGATTTAGCGTAGGCGAATTTTGAATTCTGACCCTTGGAATAATCCACCTGCGGGTGTGCGGTGGCGGCCACGATGCCTATCTTCACCGTTTCCTCATTACCCGGTTTGCCCGATGCGAAGCCCGGGTCGGAAGCCGACGAATAATGACCCTTTACAGCGTCGCGGATGTCATCGCTGAACACAGCCACGCCCTCCATTTTGCTCACATTCTCTTTAAGGGCTCTGCGTTCGGGGGCAAGAGGTGAGTCGCCTGCCGTCCAGCCTTCACCGTAGATGATGATGTTGGGGTTGATGGCTTTCAGAGTGTCGGCAACGCGGTTCATCGTCTCCGTGTCGTGAATGGCCATCAGGTCAAAGCGGAAGCCGTCAATATGATATTCTTTTGCCCAGTAGGCAACAGAGTTGACAATGTAGTCGCTCATCTGCTTGCGCTCGGAGGCTGTTTCATTGCCGCAGCCGCTGGCGTCGGAATATTTGCCGTTGTCCCAATGGCGGTGATAATAGCCGGGAGCCGTCAGCTCAAAGTTGCTTTCATCGTTCTGAGCCGTATGGTTGTACACTACGTCCATGACAACGCCTATGCCGTTGTTGTGCAGGCTCTGTACCATCTCCTTGAATTCGCGGATGCGCGTGGCAGGGTCCGACGGATTAGTGGAGTATGACCCTTCAGGAGCGTTATAGTTCAACGGGTCGTAGCCCCAGTTGTATGTGTTTGCCGGCAGATTTGCCTCATCCACAGAATTGAAGTCGTAGCTGGGCAGAATGTGTATGTGCGTTATGCCAAGGTCCTTGAGGTGGTCAATGCCCGTTGAGGCACCATATTTATTATGTGTGCCCGGCTCGGTGAGAGCCAGGAACTTGCCCTTGTTGGCAATGCCTGAATTAGGATGAAGGCTCAGGTCGCGGTGGTGAGCCTCATAGATTACCGCGTCGGTGATGTTTTTCACCTTCGGACCTTTGTCGTTTTCCCAGCCCTGAGGATTGGTGGCTGCCATATCTATTATAGCGGCGCGATTGCCGTTCACGCCAACCGCTTTCGCCCATACGCCGGGAGTCTCGTCGAGCCAGCGCCCTTGGTCTTTTATGCGGAAGGTGTAGAAGCTGCCGTAGAGCTGACGCGGCACAGAGGCTGTCCATGTACCGTTGTCGGCATGGAAATGCATGTTGAGGGTGTCGAGGGGAGTGCCGTTGGCCCCGTTGGCATAGAGAAGCACCTGGGCTGCCTCGGCCTTCGGGCTCCACAGACGCCAGTGGGTGCCCGTGGCATCCACCATCAGCTCCAGGTCCTCGCCGCTGTAGGTGGGATAGTTTACGAATTGCTTGTCATAGTTGCTTTGGGCCGCAACATGACCCACAGAGCCTATAAGCATTGCTGCGCTCATGGCAAGTATTGATTTTATTCTCATCTGACAATGTAAGTGGTGAATCTTATTAACTTTTAACGCTGAAAGTAAGGGGTTTATTATATAAAAAAGTTGCCTGCTATGATTTATGACAGACAACTCTTTGTGGGGTTAATGCTGTATTATTTTACGGGAGCAGCTTTAGTTGCAGGTTCCTGAACCTGATTCTCTGTGCCTGCGGCAGCTTTTTCCACTTCCTGGCCTGCGCTGGCCGGAACAGCCTGTTCTACTTCGCCGGTGGCTACCTCAAGGGTGTCGCCGTCCTGAACCTCTGTGGTTACCTCTTCGCCTACTACCTCTTCAGCAGGAGTGGTCTGTTCCTGATTCTTGTTGCCGCATGAAGCGAGGAAACACAGTGCGCAAACTGCGCTTGCAAAAAAAGCTTTCTTAATCATTTTTTTTCTACAGTTTAGACATTAGTATGATGTGCCGGAGCCTGACGCATGGGATTGCTCCTTTATCAGACTCCGGTATTATCAACATCTGTGAAGGGGAAAAGGTTCACAGACGCTTAAAAATTATTTTGTCCTGCAACAGACTTTCTTGTCAGGCCAGGCGTTTCAGAATCTCGCGCAGGAACTGCCAGAATTCCTTCACACTCTCAATATTGGCCTTCTCGTTGGGCGAGTGGATGTCTTTCAGCGTGGGACCGAAGGAAATCATGTCGAGATTCGGCATCTTCTCCAGGAAGAGGCCACATTCCAGACCGGCGTGAAGAGCCTCCACACGCGGTTCGCGACCAAACAGGTCCTTGAAGCTTTGCTCGGCTATTTTCAGCACCTTGCTGTCTTTGTTGGGAGCCCAGCCCACATAAGCGTCGCTGAAGATAACGTCGCAGCCAATGAGCTGATAAAGCGCTTTGATGCGGTTGCATATCTCGTCGCGGCGGCTGTCTACGGCCGAGCGCGTGTGCACGGTAATCTCTATGCGGTTTTCGGGCTTCATCTTCACGCTGGCCAGGTTGCACGACGTCTCGATGAGCCCCTCTACCACGGCGCTCATGCTCTGCACTCCGTTGGGAGTGGCGAACATTGCCGAGAACAGGTCGTTGGCCTGGAAGGCGGCTATGACACGCTCAGGCTTCGGTGCCTTTTCAATGCTGAAGCTGAAGTTCGGGCTTTCTGTAAGGGCGAATTCGGCATGCAGCATATCGTTGAAGACTTGTGCGTTTTTCACCAGTTCGTCGGCATGCTTTGCCGGAACGCCAATCAAGGCATTTGCCTCGCGCGGAATGGCATTTGCCAGGCCGCCGCCTTCTATCTCCGCCAGGTCCATGCCCATACTCTCCGACGTCATCCACAGGAAGCGGGCCAGCTGCTGGTTGGCGTTGGCGCGGCCAAGACCTATTTCCATGCCCGAATGGCCGCCGTTGAGGCGTTCTATCTTCACACGGAAATACTCATAACCGGGGGTGGGATCTTCCGTCTCATATTCCATGGAGGCGATAACCACCTGACCGCCGGCGCAGCCTATTACAAGCTGTCCGTGTTCCTCGCTGTCGAGGTTCAGCAGAATGTCGCCGTTCACAAAGCCGGGCTGCAGGCCGTTGGCGCCTATCAGACCCTGCTCTTCGTCTACTGTAAACAGACACTCCAGCGGACCATGCTCAATGGTATCGTCGAGCAACACGGCCATAGCCGTGGCGCAGCCAAGGCCATTGTCTGCTCCTAAAGTAGTGCCGTCGGCGTGTACCCATTCCCCGTCAACGATAGTGGTGATGGGGTCATTGAGGAAGTCATGCTTCTTGTCGGCATTCTTCTCGGCCACCATGTCCTGGTGTCCCTGCAGAATTATGCGGGGAGCATTCTCGTGGCCCGGAGTGGCGGCCTTGGTCATTACCACATTGCCCACCTCGTCGGTTTTGCAGGGAATGTTATGGCGGTCGGCCCAGCCGGTCAGAAACTCGCGCATCTTGTCGAGATGGTGAGTCGGACGCGGCACTTTGGTTATTTCATCGAAGCATTGCCACACAAGCTTCGGATCGAGATCTGTAATTTTCATATCAGGTTTGTTGAAGGAGGAGGGTCTAATTTTTTTATCAGTAATTTTGGAATCTTAATTCCCCTTGAGACGTTTGTAGGCGGCTGCCATGCGCGTGTGATAACCCCGGCGTGCATATCCCGGACCGTTGTAGGCCCGCGCAAAACCGGCCCAGTTTTTGGCCCGCAGATATTTCACCTGACCCGTGTTGGTTATCATGGCCGCAAAGAGTTCAAGCTGTTCCAGCTCCGAGTAACTCATTAGCTCCACAAACTCCTGTATCGTGGCGCAGCCGCAGAGCCGGTAATTGAAACCGCCAATCTGAAACATTCCCCAGAAGGTACACAGGTCAGCCTGTTCAATACAGATTTTGCGGGCGTTGATGAGTTTGCGCCAGGCTTTGCGGGCATAGGCATGCTTCAGCCCCTGCGGCACTTGCGTTGACGCCGGCGCTTTTGCACGGCTTTTCACCTTCTTGGCTACCGACGACCACAGACTGCGGTCGCAGTTCACCACCGGCAGGCCCGGTCCCCAGAAGCCTTCCATGTGCTTCCCGGCTTCTATGAGGACCACAGCCTTGATGGCCGGCACTTCAACCTGCAGCTCGTTGGCCACGCGCCTGAAGTCTTCGTCCGTAAGGGTAGTATAGCGGGTGGCGGCATCCTCAGGCGGCAGTATGCTGTCTATGCGTACCTGATGATATGAGCTGTCGTCGCCTGCTTGGGCTGCTATGCTGTCGGCGGCTGTGCCTTCCGGCTCCGCCGTTCCGCGCTCGTTCCCCGAGGGAAAACACGCGGCAAAGGTGGCGCCGGCAAGCATGATGATGGCTACCGCCGACGCATAACGGCCGGTATTCATGATTCTGCTACTTTCTTAAGAGTTAGTGTGAGATGTTTCCAGAACTTGTCAACGGTGGGTATGTTCAGAGCCTCGTCGGGTGAGTGAACGCCAGTCATTGTGGGACCGAAGCTTACCATGTCGAGACCCGGAAGAGTGTTGAGGAAGAGTCCGCATTCCAGACCGGCGTGGATAGCCTTGATGGCCGGACGTACGCCGAACAGCTCCTCGTAGGCGTCGGCCGACAGCTTCATGATGCGGCTGTCCATGTTGGGTGTCCAGCCCGGATAACTGTTGCCCTGCTCTATTTTGGCGCCTGCAAGCTGGAAGTGAGCGTATACCTGGCCGGCGATGTCTTCCTTGCGGCTCTCTACGCTTGAACGCTGCAGAGAGGTTATCTTTATCTGATTGTCGCCAATCATCTTCACGGCGGCAAGGTTGGTCGATGTCTCCACCAGGCCCTCCAGGTCGTGGCTCATGGCATATACGCCGTGAGGAGCCGAATAGATGGAGCGAACCAGGGCCAGACCCGTAGCTGAGTCGATGCAGTATTCCGGACGTTCCACCTTCTCGATGTTGAACTCCATGCCCGGCTCAACACCTTTATATTCAGCGCGGATGGCGTCTGCATATTTCTGCAGGTCATTGCGCATCTCCTCCAGATGGTCATTGTGTAAGCCGAATACGGCGTGAGCCTCGCGGGCTATGGCGTTGCGCAGGTTGCCGCCGTCGAACTCGCATACGGCCACCGGCCATTTCTGCGAACATTCCCAGATGAAGCGTGCTATCACCTTGTTGGCGTTGGCGCGTCCGGCATTGATGTCGGAGCCTGAGTGGCCGCCTAAAAGACCCTTGACGCTTACGCGCATATAGTGGAAATTCTCCGGCGTCAGCGAACGGGTGTAAGTGAAGATTGCCGTGGTGTCGATGCCGCCGGCGCAGCCTACGAATATCTCGCCGTCGTCCTCGCTGTCGAGGTTGATAAGGATGGTGCCTTTCACCAGGTCTTTGCCTAAGTTCTGAGCGCCTTCCAGACCTATTTCCTCATTCACCGTAAACAGACATTCAATGGGACCGTGTTCCAGAGTGTTGTCGAGCAGCACAGCCAGCGCAGCGGCCATGCCTATGCCGTTGTCGGCGCCGAGAGTGGTGCCGCGGGCGCGTACCCAGTCGCCGTCAATGTAAGTCTTGATGGGGTCTTTCATGAAGTCGTGCTCAACGTCGTTGTTCTTCTCGGCCACCATGTCCATGTGAGCCTGAAGAATCACTGTGGGAGCATTCTCGAAACCGGGAGTGGCACCCTTGGTCATTGCCACATTGCCCACGGCGTCCGTACGGGCTTCTATGTTGTGCTTGGCGGCGAAGTCAAGCAGGAATTTGCGTATCTGTTCTTCATGGGTCGAAGGACGAGGCACTTTTGTGATGGCGTCGAAACACTGCCAAATCAGTGCCGGCTTGAGGTCTTTTACTTCCATTGTAAGTATAAGTTTGAGTGTTGTTGCGATTTTAAGAACCCGCACCCGGCCGGGACTTTGTTTGCGGCTCCGGCCCTGCTGCGGGTTTCGATTGCAAATTTAAAAAATATTCCCGACATAGGCAAATATGGCCCTGTGGTCGCAAATTAGCAATTTTTAAAGTTTGCGACGGCGCGATATAAAAAAATTTGTGTAATTTTGCGGCGCTATCCGCTCCCACTTGCGCGGTGGCCTTTCAAAAACAACCGTAAATGAAACGTACTCTACCCATTCTTCTGGTGGCATTAGCAGCCATTTCAATCTTCGGCACCACCGCCTGCAGCGGCGACGCTTCTAAAAATACCTCCAAGTCAGCCTCCGCAAAGGTCGATAAAAAAGCAGGCGCCTCTAACCTGCCCAACTACCGCTATGTGGATATTGACACCATTCTTGAGAAGTATAACCTCTCAAAAGATTACAACGAGCAAATGCTCAGGCTGCAAAACTCCCTGCAGACAAAAGAACGTCAGCATCAGAACAACATCCAGAGTTTCGGCCAGAAAATGGAGAGCAAATACAAGAGCGGCGGTTATCTGTCGGAAGCCAGCTTCAATCAGGACCAGAAGACTCTGGCCGGCATGCAGGCTAACGCTGAGCGCGATATGAATGTGGCTGCCCAGAACGCCATGCGTCAGCAGCAGGCCGCCGAAAAGGAGGTCATGGACTCAATCAAGAATTACATCGACGTCTACATGACCACTCATACTTACGACGCCATCTTCTTTAAGAATGCCACCCTCTACATCAACCCGAATCTCGACATCACCGACGAGATTGTAGAGGGTCTGAACGCCCGTTACAACAAGAAGAAATAAAACCATCAAGGCATATCGGCCTTTGCGGGGCTTGTTCAGCCCTGTTAAGACCCATACGCCTCATCAGGCTAACCCAACTAATACCAAATACTGATGCCTACCATTTCACAGCGCGGCGAAACCATACCCTCGTCGCCCATACGTAAGCTTGCGCCCCTGGCCAACGCAGCCCGCAAGCGCGGTATCAAAGTCTATGGCCTCAACATCGGCCAGCCCGACCTGCCTACTCCGCAAGTTGGCCTTGATGCCCTGAAGCACATCGACCGCAAAGTGCTTGAATACTCTCCCTCCGACGGTCTGCCCGAACTGCGCGAGAAGCTCGCCGAGTATTACAGCCGTTACAACATAAACCTCCGTCCCGACGAAATCATCGTCACCGCTGGCGGTTCGGAAGCTGTGCTTCTGGCTTTCCTCTCAACACTCAACCCCGGTGACGAGGTAATTCTTCCCGAACCCGCATACGCCAACTACGTTACCTTCTGCCGCATTGCCGGCGCCAACATAGTGGGCATTCCGTGCAGCATCAAAAACGGTTTCGCACTGCCTTCGGCCGAGGAGTTTGAAAAACGCATCACCCCGCGCACCAAAGCTATCCTCATCTGCAACCCCAATAACCCCACAGGCACCGTTTACACCCGTCAGGAGCTCAACCAGATACGCGAAATAGTGCTCAAGCACGACCTCTATCTCTTCAGCGACGAGGTTTATCGCGAATTCAACTATGGCGACACCCCCGTGGTCAGCGCTTTGCAACTTGAAGGCCTGGAGCAGAACGCCGTTGTCATTGACTCCGTTTCCAAGCGTTACGACGAATGTGGCATCCGCATCGGCAACATCGCCACCCGCAACGAGAAGCTCCGTGCCACGGTTATGAAACTCTGCCAGGCTCGTCTCTCGCCCCCGTTGTTGGGTCAGATAGTGGCAACCGCCAGCATCGACGCTCCGCAGAGCTATCTCACTGAGAGCCGCGAAGAGTATCTGCGCCGCCGCGACTTCCTGGTTAACGGCCTTAACGAGATACCCGGCGTTTATTCGCCGCTGCCCATGGGCGCCTTCTACACTGTAGTTTCGCTTCCCGTGCCCGACGCCGAAGAGTTCTGCAAGTGGTGTCTGAGCGAGTTCAGCTATAACGGCACAACCGTCTTCATGGCTCCCGCTGCCGGTTTCTACACCATCGCCGACAAACCTCTCAACCAGGTGCGTATGGCTTACGTGCTCAAACTCGAAGACCTGCAGGGCGCTCTCGACGCTCTCCGTGCCGCTCTCGAAGCATATCCTCACACAATTCGCTAAACCCCTCCCTTACAGGGAATTAGCATAAACAAAGTCCGGCAACACATTCCGCTGTTGCCGGGCTTTCGCATCTCTTTGGCCGGCTCTTTTCAGGCGCTTGAGATGATATTGTTGCCCGGAAGGAGCAATAAAAAGGGTGTTTGTTTAAACGGGGAGAATTGATTAACTCTGCATCTTAATTATGCGAAGCTTGACCCTGTCGGGGCGTCTTATTGTCGCCTTTTTGTTGCCATTCCTGATGTCTTCTTTTGCATCCGGCGAAGCGTTGCGCAATGTCTCGAGTGAAGAATTGCTGCGGCGCGGCGGCAACCTCATGCACATGAATGATTACGACAGCGCTTATCAGTGCTACAAGACGGTGGCTTCGCGTTACCCTTCGGCTTCAACCCTCGACGAGAAGATTCAGGGTCTCGACGGCATTTACGGCACTCTGGAATGCAATATTCTGATGAGCGATTACCGCAGCGCCTTCGATGATTTGCTCTTGGCCGAGGAGATTGTGAACAAGAATAAGTTGCCGAAAATTCGGCTGAATCTCTATTACGGCGATTTCTATATAGTGCTTGGCTCGCAAACCGGCAAACAGTCGTTTCTTCAGATGGCAGTCCCTTATAATCGCGATGCTTTCAACGAGGCGCTGCAGGCCAACGATGATGTGGCCATATACTGTGCGTTCGGCAATCTGATGAACTGCTGTTATGTGCTCAACGACTTCAAAAGCATGGCTGCCGAAGAGAAGAAAATGGAGCATCTGGCAGCTACCAGCAACGACTGGCATTACGCCTATTTGCTGCTTCTGCTGAAGGCATTGCGCGCCGCCTCTCCCGGCGAGGCGCTTGGGTATTACACTCAGGCCGAGAAACTCATTCCGAAAAAGGGATATGACCGTATCCGTGCGGGTCTCTATATAGACATGGCGGCAAGGCTTGAGCTCACCGGCCGTTATGCCGAGGCTCTGAAAAAGGCCGACGGAGCGCTGCGCATTTCGTATCTTCACGATCTGCGCGACATGCGCATTAGCGCCCTCAATGCGCAGGAATCCATCTACCGCAATTTGGGCGAGGAAGCCTCAGCAAAGGCCGTCAAGGAGCATATTAGCGAGTTGAAGGACTCGCTGCAGGCTTATCTGATAATTGACGATGTGATGCAGCTGAGCAACATCCGTCAGCAGCGCGCCATGGAGCACCGTGTAATAGCGGCTGAGTATCGCGAACGCACGGTGTTGTACACCTGCATCATCCTGGCGGTGCTCCTCATTGTCATGGCGGTGTTTGTGATATTGCTTCGCCGCAAAAACCGCGAGATACGGCGTCGGTCGCTCTATCTGCTCGACCGTATGCGTCTGTTGGCCGGCCAACCTTCCGAGGGCGCTAAAGAGGTATTGCCTGAGGAGGAAGACACCGACATCAGCGAGGAAAACGGCATTGGCGAAGCTGTCTCCGAGCAGGAAGGGGAGGAGAATGAGGCCTCGGCCATGTCGGCAGAGACGTTAGCTGCCATTGCCGCTGACATCGACAGGGTAATGGCTTCGGACGCTGTGTTCCGCCCCACTTCACCCTGACCACTTTCGCCAGGATGATTGGACGGCATCCCAAGACTCTTTCGCAGGTCATTCGCCGTCATTGCGGCTGCACCTTCCCCACGCTCGTTAACCGCCGCCGCATCACTGAGGCTTGCCGACGCTTTGACTCTCCGGAATATGCCAATTATTCGGCTGAGGGAATAGGGCAGAGTGTGGGATATGGCTCGCGAACTACCTTTACCACTAATTTCCGAAAAATTACAGGTCTCACCGTGCGCGAATATAGAGTAGCCGCCTCCAATCAGGGCGCCCGCGAAAAATCCTGAATGCGCAATAAGAGCGGCATGAAAGAGCAAACTATGCCGCCGGAATTTGAAAGATATTGGGAATGATATTCCGAAATCTGTACATATAATTCTCTTTTCTGACATCTTACTCCGATTAACATACATCTGTCAGGTTGGAATTCATTTTAACTTTGCGAGTAGCAACCGGATAATTCTGCAAATCCAACTTGTTACCGATACTTTTTTTATTAATCTAAATCATAAATGATGAAACCATTTCTCCGACTCTCACTATCCGTGTTTTGTGGAGTCTCCATCGCCGCTGCGGCGTGGGCGGGGGCAAGTGCCATTTCGCCGAAAATGCAGCAGCAAGGCGAAGGCTCATTCCAAAACACATCCCTGAGCAAGGCTGCCAAGGACACTAAGGGAACGACGCAACGCAACCCCAACGTGCGTCAGGCTACTTTCCGTGCCGGCGAGGCGCCGCTGTATCTCTATGCGGCGGTGATGAACTCTGACGGCTGGACTCCCAATCTCCGCGAGCCCGGTATCTTCCGCTACACCCTCAACAGTGCCGACTGCAACCGCACCAAGGTGGTCGACATACCCCTCATCTCCAACATGTATCCGGGCGCCATCTACACACCCCAGGATGGCGGCTACTACATCATCAACGACTACGCCGAATACACTCTGATTGGCTCGGTGGTGAATGTGCACCTCTACCGCATCTCCGACTGGAGTCTGCAGACAACGAAGCAGAAAGTGCCGCACCGCTACATGTACAAGTTCGGCAATTACGACTATCTGCGCGGCAGGGTAGTGGCACAGTTCGATTCCGACTCCACCTTGACTACCATGCGAAACGGCTTCATCGACGTGCCGGGTCTGGATTTCAGTTACGTCCCCCACGCGCTTGTGTATCCGGCATCCAAGGCCGGTGTCATTCATGCCACAGCGCAGGATACCGACGGCCTGCTTTACGCAATAGATGAGAACGGCATTCTCTGGCGTCAGTGCATCTCCAACTCAGTGCTGACCAAGGTGGGCGACACCAAATTGGGCAAAGTGGATTATTAGGGCGCCTTCATCGACCCGCTGACGCATAATCTCTATTTTGCCGCATACACAGCCAACCACAAATCCTCTCTCTACATCATCGACAAGAACACCGCCGCCGCCACCCATATATGGGATATAGCTCAGGGCGACGTTCTCACCGGCCTGTTCATCCCCAACCGTCCGTTGGCTTTAGAGAAGGCTCCTGCCGCTCCCTCCGAGCTGAAATGGACTCCCGTGCAGAACACCGCATTAGAGGGTAAAATCTCGTTCAAGGCGCCCGTAACCAACTTCGACGGCTCGCCGCTGGTGGGTGAAATGAACTATGCCATTGTGGTTGATGCCGACACCATAAAGAGCGGCAAGATAGCCGCGGGCGCTGTAGCTTCCACGGATTACACCTTCCCCAAGAACTGGTATTATAATGTGCGTGTATCGGTGAGCAACACCACCGGCGCCTCGCCCTATACCGTCATGGAGTATTACATGGGCCAGGACTGCGCCTCGGCACCCGGCAACGCCACACTGGTATCCGACGGCACCAACCTGAAGCTGAACTGGGAGGCTCCCACAACCACAGAGCATGGCGGCCAGTGGAAACCGGAAGACCTGACCTACGACATCATACGCTATCCCGGCAAATTCGACGCAGGCGCAACCGCCGCCGAGAAGACGTCGCTCAAAGTGGCTACCGACGTGAAAGGCACCGCATGGCAGGAAGCTATTCCGGCTCACAGCAAGACAGTTGGTTATTACTACACCATCATCGCCAAACAGGGCGGCACAGTTTCGCATCCCTGTTATTCCGACACTCTGGTGCTCGGCAATCTCACCCTTCCCTATTACACCGATTTCAAAGACCAGCAGGAAGCCTCCTCTTACCGCGTCTACAATATGAACGGCGACTACAAGACTTGGTACTGGATGTCGTCGTGGGATGGCGCCTTCTGCAACGAGAACTCGCACATGCCCAAAAACGAATGGCTTATCTCGCCGGGGTTTCACGCCGAGCTGGGCAAGGTGTATAAAATCACTTACGACATAAGCAGCTATACAGACGCCTCCAACGAGCTTCTGCAGATAATGGGCGGCATGGGTCAGACTCCCGCCGACATGAGCGTGGCCATCACAGACACCATGGCTTTCGGCATTGCCCGTGTGGCCAACGGCAAACGCTTCCTGGCCTACTTCACTCCTACGGCAACCGGAAACTGGAACCTTGGCTTTCATGCCGTGTCGCCTCTGAGCAGCAAGTTCATGTATCTCTATAACCTCGGCATCAGCGAAGGCACCTCTGCCACAGCTCCTAAAGCCGTTACCGAGATAAAATTCCGCAACGACGACAGCAAGACACCCTGCGGCACTCTCAGCTTCAAGGCTCCCACCGTAAGTTTCCAAAATCAGCAGCTCACCGGCAAGGTCTCTGTAAAGGTCCTCAGGGGCGATTCTCTGATTAAGACCCTTACCAACCTCACACCGGGCCAGGAGGTGAATATGCGCGACACTGTCAGCGCCAAAGGTGTCTTTACCTATCATCTGATTTCGCAAAGCGATGCCGGCGAGGGCGAGGAGACCATGTTCGAGACCTTTGTGGGTGTCAACATCCCCGGTCTGGTGACTGAGCTGAAGGGTCATGAGATTCCTTCGCGTCCCGGATATGTGGAACTCAGCTGGGCCGCTCCTGAGGTGGATGCCGACAACCATCCCTTCGACACCTCCATGGCCACTTACCGCCTTGTCAACACCAAGAACAACGAAGTGTTGATTGATAACATCAAGGAGACGTCGATAACTTACAAGGTCTGCGAACCTGAAGATTTGGCCAACTGGTACAACTTCGGCATCATTACCGTTTCGAGTGCAGGAGCCTCCAAGAAGGGCGTAAGCATATCGCCCCTGTCGGTAGGCAAACCGTTGGAAATGCCTTTCATTGAGCCGTTTAGCGGCGTCGCTCCCACGCAGAACTGGATTCGCTCCTCGTTCGGCAACACCACTTATGCTTATCTGGTAGACGGTCAGGCCACCGATTCGCAGAACAAGAAAGTCTACAGCGAGAACGGCGACCAGGGTCTGGTTGGCTTCCGTGTAGGTTCCTATTCCGATGAGTTCTGGGGCGCTCACCGTTCGCTGAAGATTAAAATCACCGGCGAACATCCCGAGATGTCGATTTGGGGCTATTGCTCACCCGGCTGTCATAACCCCATTGACCTGATGGTGAATGAAACCGGTTACGAAGCCGGCTGGAAGGTGATAAAGACTGTGGAACTGGACGCCGACAAATATGGCTGGAAACGCTTCTCGGCCTCGCTCGAAGAGTATAAGGGCAAAGTCATCCAGGTATGCTTCCGCCAGCGCTGCGAAAACTTCACCATGAACATTGTTGACCACTTTGCTGTGGACAACGTCCTGAGCAAGGATCTCTATGCAGGTCGTTTCAACTTCGACTACGACCTCACTCCCGACAAATCTTACAAGCTCATGGTGCCCGTCACCAACATCGGTCTTGAACCGGCTTCGGGCTATACTCTCAGCGTGGTTCGCGACGGCTCTCTCGTTACAACTCTTCCGGGAGTGGCTCTCAATGCAGGCGAAACTCGCTAATTTACCTGCGACCTCGACATCAACAACAGTATGTCGAAGATGCTTGGCTACAAGGCTTATATCGATTGGAAAGATGATATGCGCCATGACAACGACACCACCGCTGAGCAACGCTATGTTGTGAATATTCCTGATCTGCCGCGCATCATGAGCCTCAAAGGCGTGAAAGGTGAATCGAATGTAAGCCTCGACTAGGGCGCTGCCGACCTGAGCATCGCCGACAAGGACACCGTGGAGACCTTCGAGAATTTCCCCACCTTCAGCATCGGACAGACAGGCTCTGAGGTAGAGGGCGACAACCTTGGCAAGTTCATCACCGTGGATCGTGACGGCAAGACGCCGCTGCCCCTGAAGATTGGCAGCAAGACCTATACCTTCCCCAACTGCACGAAACCCTTCGCCTTCGCCACCTTCAACTCAACCTTGACGAATCCGAAAATCAGCTCTTCGTCATACAAAGGCCAGAACTCGGCTACCTGCCTGATTTCTTTGGCCGTTGACGGACAGAAGGACGACTGGCTCATCAGCCCCGAGTTGACCGGTCTGAACAGCGAAATCAAAATCAGCTGTCGCTCAACTTCTGCCTCAAAGGGCCTGGAGGTGATACAGCTTTACTACTCCACAGGCTCCACGAATCCCGATGATTTTATAGCTCTCACTGACTCTGTTGAGGTGCCGAATGCATGGTTCAACGTTACGCTCGATATCCCCTACGGCGCCAAGCGTTTCGCCATCCGCGCCATGACCAACGGCGGCACAGCTCTGCTGGTCGACAACTTCAAGTATGTGGTGCCCGACAGCCGTTATCAGAACCTGAAGCTCAGCGGATATAACATCTATCGCAACGGCATCAAGCTCAACAGCGCTCTGCTCAACGCCCGCACATACACCGATGCCTCGGCCGATACCAAAATCGACAACTACTACACCGTAACGTCGGTCTTCGACCGCGGCGAATCAGGCGCAAGCAACGTATTGAAGATTGACGGCACCAATAGCCTTTCTACGCTCACCGGCGACGCCCTGCGCGTAGGTACCGACGGCCGCAATATCGTGGTGGATAATGCCACCGACGGCATAGTCTATGTCTACAATGCCCAAGGCTTCTTAGTGACCCTGCGTCAGCCTGCCCACCGCCTCGTCATACCTGTTGAGGCTCCGGGCATTTACCTGGTCCGCAGCACCGGCAAGTCGGTCAAACTCATGGTTAAGTAACCCTTCAGCACCAATCTATATTTAGAGCGTGCCATAGAGGATAGTGATTATCCTTTATGGCACATTCTTTTCCGCGCTTTTGTAACGTAAAAGGGCGCCCCGAATAAGTGGAGCGCCCTCATGAACAAGTTATATTGGGAAAAAAGGGTTAAAGTGCTTACTTTACAAGCAGTTGGAATTTTTCTTTACCAACTCTTACGAACCAGATGCCCGGATTGACACGCACGCGCAAAACATCACGCGGGATGCCTGAATAGGCTACCAGAGCATTGGTGTTGAAGATGGAAACAGAAATTCCTTCTGCACCTGCAACATTGATGATGCCATTGCCGGAAGTAATATTCAGACCAGTGGTTATACCCTCAACGGCAAGAGGTTTGTATAACGCGGCATTGCTGGGTTCAGATTCTGAACCGTCGGCGTATACAGCCGTTACGCGGTAATATGCCTCCTTTTTCACATTGGGGTCAAGATAGGAGAGCTCGGTTACCGGAGCGGTGTTTACCTTCTCGTCATCGCGATAGATATTGAAGCCAACCGGCTTGTCGATGCGGCGTTCATAAGTGATGTCGTCGATTTGCAGCATATAATTGTCGTAAGCCATGCTGCGGATGGCGAAGTATTTGGCGCCTTCGGGAATATCGACGGTGTATTCTGTCCAGGCTTTGGGCACACTGCTTACCCTCTTGACTCTGTGAGCGGTAAAGTCTTTTGTTGTCTTTCCCGTTGTGGAATAGTAAACGTTAAAGCTTTCGGCATAGTCAGAGCTGTAAGACTTGGCAAAGAAGCGAATGGTCTGAGCTTTGCCGCTCAGCTCCGGCGAGATAAGCCAGTCATTCTCGTCATTGTCCGACAGACAATAGAGGCTTGCCAGATACTTGTTGCCGCTGTGGGCTTTGAAAGTGCTGTTGGAGCTGAAGTTTTCATGTGAAGCATCGAAGACGAAGAAGGACTGCAACGACTTCTTGGGAATACCAGGAATTTCAATGTTATCGAAGCCTCCCACGGGTTCCTGGTCAGCATCGATGAATGTCCACTCTCCAACGCCGGAATTGGCAAACGACGGATAGCTCTCGAAATCATCGGTTATGGTGTCGAAATCATTCTTAGAGAAGAGGTCCGACTCCCATTTCAGGCTGGCGCCGTTAACGGACTCAATGGCAGTAACTGTGAGATTTGCGGGCGCCTCGCGATTGGTAATGGTTCTCACTACTGTTACCGGTGAGGAGACATTGTCTGACTGCTTCTGGTCGGCTTCATAGACCACTTTAGCGTGATAATGGCAAGTGTCGGGGTCGTTGAAGCTGTAAGTCTGGTTCAGGGCCATGGAAGCGGACTTCATTGAAGCCAAATCAACGCCGGGGAGAGTCATCACCGGCTCTTCTCCACCGTTTTTATAAAGCTCAACGGAGTACTCATTACCGGAGATGGCATTTATGCCGTTGTTGGCAACGCTGAGACGGAGTTCGAACTTCTCGCCGCGCTTGGCGCTTGAGGGTCCGGCAAAGTTAGCGGCAGTGAGGTTTATGTCTACATTGTCGTGTACCTTGATAACATCTATTGGTACGTAAGAATAGCTCTTTGCCACAACCCTGATGGCCAGGCGCACAACACTGCCCTTAAAGGCGTCGAGATTGACTGATACGGTTCCCCAGGCATTGCGATTGGATTTGCAAAGCTCATCTACAGTGCCTTTCAGCACTTCATGCCAGGTGTCGTCGCTTTCCCCTGTTTTTTGCAGCAATATGCGCACCTCGTTGGTGTTTGCATAGCCTTGGCTATCGCTAAACATATTATAAGTAGCGAACGAGAATGTGGGCTTCATGGCATTTTTCAAATCCACTTTTGCCGTGTAGAGTGCCACTTCGTCATCAAGAGCACCAAACTGAGCGGCAACGAAACCGCCTGTGCCGTCGGCATCATCTGAGAGCAACTGACCGTTTTGGCATAACGTCCATTTCGCGCTCTCCCCGCTGATAACTTCTACGCCAACAGGGGTGCTCGGCTCGCCGTTGTCAAACGACTCAATGTATGTGGGCAGCAGAGGCTGTCCCACGGGGAGCATATTGCTGACTACCGCGTTCGATTTTCCCTCCTTGGTAGCGGCAACAACTGCAACAGAGGCGAAAATCTGAGATTTGCCGTCGTTGACTTTCCAAGTGTAGGTAGTGTCGGTCAGATTCTCGGCCAATACATCACCTGTGGCGACATTATACACCGAGTATGTAACATTTGAAGGTAACATAACGTGGCCATGAATGTCGGTCTTGGGTGCTTCCCATTTCACCTCCACCGTGCCGGGCACTGTTTCCTTGATGTTGAGGTTCTCTACACCGGTAGGCTCGAAGAGGCCTATATATTCTCCTATCTGAACCTTTGGACCGGGTCCGTAGGTATTAACCGCATAAACATCATACTCATAATAGTTGGCCGAACCGCCCTTGACAGTTATGGAGAACTCATCACCGGCTGCAGAAATTTTTGCTGTACCTTCCTTCCTGCCATTCCTTTCCACCACTACGCTCTCGATGGCTGTAAGTTCGCCACCGGCAGCGTTCACTGCGGGAGCTTTGCCCGAAATGGTTGCATACTTCGGATTCTTCGGATCAAGGGTAATCTTAAGGTCGGTTACCCTACCGGGAGTGCGTCCGTCCACTTCCTCAACCATGATTCTGTCGATGAAAACATTTGTGTCGTATGCAGGGCTGCATCCGTGGATTCCGATGTAATATATGCCGTCTTCATCCACTTTGAAGTATTCGCTGAAGTCCGTACCCCAGTAAATATTGCTGCGGGGTACTATTACCTTTGTCATCGCCTCTGCCTTAGGCTCCTTGCCGTAGTATACCTCTATGAGGTCCGGAGCATAAGTAAAAGCGTCGGAATATACATACGTCGAAAATTTATAGAGTTGCGAAGCCTTGAGTTTGAGAGGCGGCGCAATCAGCCAGTCATCCATATCTGCCGCAGTGTTGCCTTTAATGCGGGCCGACGTGTTAGATTGCTTGTATTCAAACTTGTTGCCATCTTTGTTTGCGTCAATCACGGTGAAGAGGTCGAAGTCATCCTGAGTGCTGAAATCGGTGCTCCAAGGGGTTGTATTCTCGTTTAGGCTGACATGGTTCGATTCGCCGGGAGCCGAAACATTGCCGTTGTAGGCTGCTGTTACGGTATAATAATATACGCAGTACTTTTCGGGGATGCTTACAGCGTCGTAAAACGTTGTTTCGGTGATATTTGAGGCGACAGTGACCTCGCCGGGGAAGCGTGTTACGGTATAGGTAACCTCGGAGGGATTGATATAGCCGCCGTTTACAGATTCGCTGACGGGGTTCCAGCTTACGGTGAACTTGCCGTTGCCGTATACGGCATTAACAGTCGGCGACTTGGGCGTGTCCTTACCTATGAAAAGTGTAATATCGGCCGACTGGCTGTCGCCCTCGGCATTGGTCAGTATTACGGAGAAGGTATAATTTCCGGCTGAGGGGAGAACGATTGTCTCAGTAGTTACTTCAGCTCCGTATGCTGTGGTGCCGTTGGCCACCTGCGTGCCGTTGGCCAGTACGCGGTAAGTGAGCGCGCCGGCACCGGCTTGTCCGCCTTTTGTTGTGGTAGGCACTTTGAAGCTGACAGTGCCGCTCAGCGCGCCGTTGGCGAAATGAGCAGCTAAGTCGGTAGCCTGTCCGGGCACTCCGTCGCTTACCGTTTCAGGAATGTGCATGCCTATTATCTCGTCGTTTCCGCTCAGCGTACCCATCTTGGTTACATAACCGCTGGGGAGGGAAACGCGGTAGATAGAGCTGGCGCCTTCCTCGGTCATTACATTCCAGTATATGGCTCGTGTGTCCTTGTCGTAGCAGCCCGAGGATATATAGGGAGTAGCGATGTCGGTATTGCTTATGAGGGTTTTGCTGCCCGTTGTCTTGTCGACCTGATATAAAGCACCATTGAAGTCAAGTGCCCAGAGCTTGTTGTTTTCGTCGATTACCATCGTATGGAACATACAGTTGTCGACAATTTGGGTTACGGGGTAACCGGCGGTGGCATTTAGTGCCATTCTGCCGAACATATATCCGCCGGTGCCGTTGTTGAAGCAACCATATACGGAGCCGTTGTCGTAGGCAAGAGCCACCGGCAGTGAGGTTACCGGTACTTTTACGGTGGAAGTGCGGACCCATGTCTCGGCGTTGTATGCATCAATGTAACATTCAGTGTTACCATCGTTATCCTTGACGGTGCGACCTTGATAGAATGTGGCTCCCACAAGGATACCGGCCCATTTGCCGGCTATCTCATTGTTGCCCGAGATGTTGAGGAAGTTATTGCCGTCGGGAGTGAAGCTCCACATACGGTGGGCTGTGTGGGTGGTAGAAGAAATTACAACTCCACGAAGGGTGGGGAGTGAAGCTTCGGCGCCGGCAAGGGATGCAGCGTCGAAGAGCGGGGTCGAACTATGCCTCTTTGGCAGGGTCCGTGTCTGAGAGAAGAGTGAGCCGAATTTTGTCTGTGGTTTGTAGATCAGCTCGGGAACATTCTGACTCACCAACGACATGACGTCGGTTGAGACAGGCGTTGACCGGCCGGGACTGAAGCGGCCGATAATCTGAGCACTGACCGACTGGCAAAAAAGCCATGATAAGGTCAGCCACATAATGAGAAGTGTAGTTTTAGGTCTCATGAGGTTTGAATTAGAATTTTCGCAAATTTAAGTGCGTAATTCTAATTCTCTACCTTAAATAGAGACCTGATTGTAACTATGCTTGTAAAGTTACAGCATAAGTTGCGATTCTGCAGGCAAGGTCACGCGAAGGAGATTATTCAGCCCCGCGATTCCGTCCCGGAGCGTCGCTCTTTGGCCAGCGCAAGGTACTCCGACGGTGTCATTCCGGTATGCCGCTTGAAGGCTCGCACAAAGCCTCCTCGCGACCGAAAACCAATGTCCAGACCTATGGCCTCAATAGTGAAGTTATCATATACCGCTGAGTCGCTGATGCGTCTTGCCACCTCCCGGATACGTGCCTCAGTGAGTACCGCTGTGAATGTGTTGCCATAGCTCTCGTTAATCACCTGCGAAACGTTTCTGGCGGAGTCGGCACAGATTTCGGCAATAGTAGCCACGGTACAGTCGGGATTGGATATCACATCTGAATCGTCAAGAGCCTTGCGCACACGCTTCAGCAATTCGGCCTTGTCAATGTCATCCAGTGTCGATGACCCATATTTGGGTCGGGACTCCGTTATTGACGTCTCCTTCCGTACCGCTCCCGTGGCCGGTGTTTGTTGACTCTCTGCTTCCAGGTTGCTGTTATGTTCGGTCAAGGCGAGGTAATTGTCGTAAAGACGTTCATTCTTGGCACGCAGCATACGGTTTTTTCTTCGCAAACGCAGTAGCAGGAAAATTACGACGGATACCACGATGAGGGTAGCCACCAAAGCCAGATTGCGCATCAACAGTCTGTATCTCACCTCGGCCATCTCGGCGTCTGCATTGTTGAGCCGATACATCAGATACTCGTCGTGTATGCCGCTTAGCTGACATTGCATCAACAGAGAGTCACGAGTCTCAAAATAGAGCGAGCGGTAGCGGTCGGCCATCAGAGAGTCGCCGCGCTCACGGTGATATTTGGCAAGCATTTGGTAGGCATACAGCGACTCGCTGATGAGGTTGGCTCTTTGTGCCTTGTCAAGGAGCATTGAGGAGTGTACGCCCAAAGAATCGTTGTTGCCGCCGGCCTCGTCAATGCGCGTCAGCAGCAAATAGGAATGAGCCAATACATCGTCAGGCATCTTCAGCGATGCCATATATCGGCTGAGTTCCCAGCCATGCCGGTTCGCACCGTGCCAGTCATGCCGGTCGGCAGCCGTCATCATACGCTGAGTAATCTGCGCCTCATTATACTCGTGCATGTTGGTGTTGGCCGGAATATACTTGAAACTGTCAACTAAAGAGCGGTTGTATTCCGTCATCCATGGCTCAAAACCGAAATTGGCACTGTTGCTGAAAGCAAGGCTGGCCGTTGACCAGTCTTTCTCTGCCACAGCTTTATGAAAGGCAATATGGTAATAATTCAGCGAACGAGTCATATTGTCGCGTGAGGGCAGACAACGCGAGTAAATATAGTTGATATGCCCGAGGCTGTTAAGCAGGGCGGCACTCATGTCGCTGCCACTGTATTCGCTGGCGCTGATGAGATTGCGCAAAGCCTGAGGATAATTGTGCCGGAAAGCCATGTCTATGAGAGCCATACTGTTGTAGGCTTCCACAAGCCTGTCGCGCGTCGCTTTGTCAATATGTCCTTTCGGTTTGTATCCGCGTGTAAACTGCAGGTAGCTCTGATATGTCTTGTCAATGTCTTTGCGCTTCATAATCTGCTCAAGGGTTTTGTCCGCATTCGGATTGTTGTCATGAGCAGACGAGGAGGCAACAGTGGTTTCTGCCGTTGCAAAAATATGGTTAAGCAGAAGCACCAGAGACATCAATATAATTTTAACTAACTTCATAATTACGCATCCTTTATGGTAATTTTATGCCATAATGCTCTTTATTTTCAGATATACTGTGATAAGAATCGTCTGGTAGGAAAAAGAGAATTCTTTACCAAATGCCGCATTCTTGATTTTTTCATCTGCAAAGTTAGTCAAAAATCAGCTATTAAAGCCGTATAACCCCCAAAAAGAACCAAACGATGCAATAAAATTCAATCTGTGGCAACCGCCTGTTTTTTTGTGCAGGGTCTGTGGAGCATAATTTGCATGAACCGGGCTTCCGTAGGCCGAGTAGGGTGGCGTATGGTTATATGGTCTGGGTTTGACCACCGGCATCCCTATGCAGCCCATATCAATTTGCAGAGGATATAAGCAGCCGTCGAGCGCATTATCGTAGCTGAAGTCATCGGTGTTGCAAATGATTTTTCTGCCCGATTCAGTACAAAGTGTGAATTGGAATTTGTTCGGGATTCCTCGGTAGGGGTTCTTAAAGGCTTTCTTATCGTGGATTTCCACATATTCAATGTGGCTGTCTGTAATACGCAGGTAGTTGACGCTCAGTATGACGGCCAACGCAAGCGCTAACAATGACGTGATGATGACGATATATGCTGTGTCGGTGTGGGGATTGTAATTGAACATTGCCATGGCGATTATCATTATGCCTATGGCGATTAAGCCTTTCCACTTTGTGAACACAAGATTATATTGCGAGTAAGCGGCAATGGCGGCAATCCAGAAGAGGCTGAGGGCCATGCAGAGCCAGCCTAAGCGTGTGGTGAAGGACATAACATCGCTGTCTACCTCCAGACCGAAGAGGCCGCGTTGCTCATGCAGGGTAATGGTGTCGGGATAAGATTCTGTATAGTACTCGTCGCTTGATACACCCATGCTCTGGGTTCTGCCGTTGTCGGCTAAATATGCAACGTGGTGGTCGATAGTTGATTCTCCAGTGTTTGAGTGGTCGATGATGGTGAATTTTTCTTTGAACCGGGCCGGATAGCTTCGGTGCGAGGAATTGTCAGCAAAGGTGAGGTTGAGAAGCAGCGGAAAGCTCATCAGCACCATCACCCCCGTAATTACATATTTCACAATCAGCGGCACTTTGTCTATCCAAAGAAGCACTAAAAAAAGATACAGACCACCAAAGTCCATAAGAAGAAATGGCCTGCCATGTTCACAAGGGTATGGAGGCAGCAGCAAGCAATGATAATTGTGGCGGCAATTACCAGGTACTTGCAAAATGTGACGTTGGAGTCGGGTATTTTGAATTGTAGCAGTGGGGGGATGAAATTTCCTTCTGCTTTGGCCTGATAGTGTTGATTTCCCAAGTTATTTTCCATAAGGGTATGACAGTGGCTTAACGTATGGCGCACGAACCGGGCAAATCTGCCTTCGGCCCGTGCGCCTGTTTGTGGCTTCAGAAAAATGCTGACGCTTTTTTACGCCTGCAGATTTCGGTTATTTATTTGAATTTCTCGAAGTCGGCCGGAGTGGCTTTGAGAATGATGCGGTCGCCGGCGGGGCCTACGATGATGAAATTCACGTTGGTATTGGCCGAGATAATCAGGTCGTTGAATTCAGCTGCGCTCTGGCAGAAGGAGGTCATGAAGATTTTTTTGGCTTCCGTTTTATTCTCGTTGAAGGTCTGAATGGCGCTTGCGTCATCTACTTTGAAAGTGATGGCGAAGAGGTTGTCGCTTTCGTCGTACGATACTTCCAGCAGCGAAACGCCGTCGCCCATATCTTCGGGGCATGATTCGTTCATCAGCTCTGCCACCTGCTGAAGCTGTTCCATTGCTTCGGAATCACCGGGGGTGCTTGTAATCTCTTTTTTGTCTTTTGAATCTTCGCTCTTTTCGCTTTTGGCGCTATTGTTGCCGCACGAGGGGAGTGCCACAACAGCTATCAGAGCCATGATTACTGCAAAGAGGCTTTTCTTTACCATGTTGTTGAATATTTAGTTAGTTCTTGGTTATCGTTTACCGACTGAATAGGGTCTTATAAAAACAACAGAGGCCGGGGCGTTTTGTCGGACGTTCCCGACCTCTGTATTGGGGGGAATTCAAGCCCGGAGGCTTAAATTATTTCTGCAGACGATTCTTACTTGCCTTCGTTCTTCAGCTGCTCTTTGAGAGCCTGCAGAGCGTCGAGGTCGCCAAGAGTAGTCTTCTCCATCGGAGCCAGCTGCGGAGCTTCTTCACGCTCTTCCTTCTCGCCGCGACGGAAAGTGCGACGACTGCTGCCTGCGCGTTCGGCGCGTTTCTCGGCGCGCTGAGCGTCTTCGGCTATGCGGCTGTGGCTCAGGATGATGCGCTTGCTGCCCTTGTTGAACTCTATTACCTTGAACGGCAGTTTCTCGTCGAGTTTGGCCTGGGTGCCGTCTTCTTTTACCAGATGTTTGGGAGTGGCAAAGCCTTCTACGCCATATTCCAGCGAGATGACTGCGCCCTTGTCCATAACCTCCGTAACTGTGCCTTCGTGAATTGAACCAACGGTGAAGATGGTCTCGAATACGTCCCAGGGGTTCTCTTCAAGCTGCTTGTGGCCAAGGCTCAAACGACGGTTCTCTTTGTCGATTTCCAGAACCTGAACCTCGATGTCGCTGCCGATTGAGGTAAATTCGCTGGGGTGTTTGATTTTCTTGGTCCAGCTCAGGTCGCTGATGTGAATCAGGCCGTCTACGCCCTCTTCGGTCTCCACAAAGACGCCGAAGTTGGTGAAGTTACGCACTTTGGCGGTGTGGCGGCTGCCGATGGCATACTTCGTCTCGATGTCCTGCCAGGGGTCTTTCTTAAGCTGCTTGATGCCGAGGCTCATCTTGCGTTCGGTGCGGTCGATGTTGAGGATTACGGCCTCTATCTCGTCGCCTACCTTCATGAAGTCCTGAGGTGAACGCAGGTGGTTGCTCCAGCTCATCTCGCTTACGTGTATCAGACCCTCTACGCCGGGCTGTACCTCTATGAATGCGCCGTAATCGGTCATGACGCCAACCTTGCCCTTGATGTGGTCGCCGGGCTTGAGGTTCGGGTCGAGGTTATCCCACGGATGCGGGGTAAGCTGCTTCAGACCCAGTGCGATGCGGCGTTTGTCGTTGTCGAAGTCAAGGATTACCACGTTCAGACGCTGATCAAGCTCTACAACCTCGTGCGGGTCCGATACGCGGCCCCAGCTCAGGTCGGTGATGTGAATCAGGCCGTCTACGCCACCAAGGTCGATGAACACACCGTAATTGGTGATGTTCTTCACGACGCCTTCCAGCACCTGACCCTTCTCCAGCTTGGAGATGATTTCGCGCTTCTGGGCTTCCAGTTCTGCCTCGATGAGGGCTTTGTGGCTGACTACAACGTTGCGGTAATCTTCGTTGATTTTCACCACTTTGAATTCCATCGTTTTGTCTACGAATACATCGTAGTCGCGGATGGGGCGCACGTCGATCTGCGAGCCGGGCAGGAAGGCCTCGATGCCGAAGACGTCTACTATCATGCCGCCTTTGGTACGGCATTTTACGTAGCCCTTGATGACTTCGTCCTTCTCCATTGCCTCTTTCACGCGGCTCCAGCTGCGCGATGCACACGCTTTCTTATGGCTGAGAACAAGCTGACCTTTTTTGTCTTCCTGGTTCTCGATGAATACCTCTACCTTATCGCCTACCTTAAGGTCGGGATTGTAGCGGAATTCGGTGATAGGGATGATGCCGTCTGATTTGTAACCGATGTTAACCACCACTTCGCGTTTGTTGATTGCGATGACGGTACCTTCGACTACCTCTTTGTCCTTGACCGTGTTGAGTGTCTCGTTGTAGGTCTTGGTCAGATCCTCGCGGCTCTTTGACCCTGCGGTGTCGCCGTTTTCATAGGCGTCCCAATCGAAGTCCTGAAGGCCTTCAACCGGGGTGTTTTTAAGTTCGTTCATTAAAATTGGTTAATGCTGAAAAAAGTTAATTCTCTCGCTTCGCAGTATGCACCCTTCCGAGCGCTTATACTACGGCGCCGCAAAGATAATACATTTTTTAAATTTCTCCAAATTTCGGCACTTTATGGCATTTTATATGGCATTTTCAGCGCCTTTGTTTGCGGCATTTTCTGCAAGAAAGAGGGCGTGCCGATGCCGGCGCGCCCTCGTAGCTGTTCTTCTCCTTGCGGAGAAAAATGATAGGTTTATTTAATCACAACCTTTGTGGTCTTGCTGCCCTGCACTTTGACGTAGATGCCGGGGGTGAGGTTCTCCTGCTCTACGCGGAAACCGTTCAGGTCGTAGTAGTAAGCCGGAGCATCGTTGTCAGCGTCGATGCCGTTAACAGATTTGTCGAGTTTCTTAATGCTTGAGAAGTTCTTCCAGCCGAGAGCTGCTTTGTAAGCGGGGATTGATTCCTCGAGTACATAGAGGGTAGCCGTGGCGGCAAAGTCCGCAAAAGCATTGTCTGTGGTGGTGGGAGGCACTACAGCCTTGCACTTGACAGATGTGATGTTTTTGCTCGACATGAAGGCTGTGCCGGCAATGTCGGTCAGCGTTGTCGGAAGTTCGATTTCAGTCAGAGCTGTGCAGCTTGTGAAGGTCATGGAACCGATAGTCTTAAGGCCTTCGTTGAGCTTGACGTCGGTCAGAGCCTTGCAGCCGTAGAACGTGCTGGCGCCAAGGGTTACTACACCATTGGGGATAACTATGTTGTTAATCTTTTCGCAGCCCCAGAATGCGCTGCCGATGCTGTCGACTGTTGAGGGAATCTCAACTGTGGGCAGGTTGATGCAGTTGGCGAACGACTGGTCACCAAGCACTTTCAGACCGGTGGGCAGAGTAACTGAAGTAAGGGTCTTGAAGCCGTAGAAGGAGCGGCCGATGCGGTTAACGCTTGCGGGAATTTCAAGGCTTGTGCTTACCTGCGTGCCGTTGAAGTATACCTTGCCCCATTTGCTCTGGATGCTGTTGAAGACGTTGTAGATGGGGTTGGCGTTGCCGTTGGCCATCCATACGTTGCACCATGCGGCGAGGTCTTCAATCTTCAGTTCGTTGAGGTTGCGTACGTTGCGGAAGGCATCTTTGCCGAGAACTTTCAGGGTCTTGGGCAGAGAAGCCGAAGTAAGTTTGGAGTTGCCGTAGAAGGCTTGTTCAGCTACTGCAACCACGGTGTAGTCCGTGTTGTTGGCGTTGATGGTGCCGGGCATGTCAAGCTTTGTCAGCGAGGCTGCGCAGCCCAGTACGGTAGCTTCCTTCTTGGAGTGGTCAAGAGCGTATTCGATGTTGTTCACCGTAACGGTGTCCTGCATCTCGCCGCCGCCCTGTTCAACCTTGTAGTTGAAAGCGTAGTCCTTGAGGAAGAAGCCGCGCCAGCTTGTGCCACTTTCGTTATAGCCGCAGAACAGACGGGTGTCGGCCGTAAGAGTGGTGAGGGTGTCGGTAGTGGTGACGGTGAAGGTGGGGTCGGGAGTGATGCCCTGGCCGTTGAAGCCGAGCATGAAGAAGCACTGGTCAGCGTTGCCGTTCGTGCCGCCGTAGAAGTCGATGGAGTCAGTAGTCAGCAGAGTAGCCTTGTTGCCGCTGATGGTGAAAGGCACCTTGTAGTTGTGGCCATAGAGCCACGACTGCAGACCCTGCACCTCAATCTTGTTGTCGGCTGTTTTGGCAACGGTAATGGGCAGCTCGTGAGTTGCCTGTACGGCACCGGCCTGGTTAGTCTGGCTGAGTTTGAGCAAGCCGTTGGCTTCCTTGCCTGTGATGCCGGTCATGAAAGCTACACCGCCCTGTGATACGGCAGCATAGATACCGGTGTTGAAGCTAACCTGGTTGCCGTTGAAAGTAAGTACTACGGGTTCGGTGCGGCTGTAGCTGTTGCCCTCGAGCGAGTAGAACGTGATTGTGCCGGCTGTGGAATGAGTGCCGATAACCTGGTTTGCGGGGCAGGTAACGGTTTTGGCAGTTGCGTCCCATGTGCCTTTAACGTCGTAACCGTCGGCCAGGCCTTTGAGGATTACCTCGTTTTCAGCTGCACCCTGTTCAACAGTGAAGTAGCCAACACATTTGCCCTGGTTGGTGAAGCTCTGGAAGAACGTGTTGTAGCGTTTGCCTGCTATGGCGCAGGGATTGGGCTGCTCGCCGCCACCGCCGCCCTGGTTGTTGGAGGCGTAGTTGAAGGCGTAGTCCTTGAGGAAGAAGCCGCGCCAGCTGTTGCCACTTTCGTTATAGCCGCAGAACAGACGGGTGTCGGCCGTAAGAGTGGTGAGGGTGTCGGTAGTGGTGACGGTGAAGGTGGGGTCGGGAGTGATGCCCTGGCCGTTGAAGCCGAGCATGAAGAAGCACTGGTCAGCGTTGCCGTTCGTGCCGCCGTAGAAGTCGATGGAGTCAGTAGTCAGCAGAGTAGCCTTGTTGCCGCTGATGGTGAAAGGCACCTTGTAGTTGTGGCCATAGAGCCACGACTGCAGACCCTGCACCTCAATCTTGTTGTCGGCTGTTTTGGCAACGGTAATGGGCAGCTCGTGAGTTGCCTGTACGGCACCGGCCTGGTTAGTCTGGCTGAGTTTGAGCAAGCCGTTGGCTTCCTTGCCTGTGATGCCGGTCATGAAAGCTACACCGCCCTGTGATACGGCAGCATAGATACCGGTGTTGAAGCTAACCTGGTTGCCGTTGAAAGTAAGTACTACGGGTTCGGTGCGGCTGTAGCTGTTGCCCTCGAGCGAGTAGAACGTGATTGTGCCGGCTGTGGAATGAGTGCCGATAACCTGGTTTGCGGGGCAGGTAACGGTTTTGGCAGTTGCGTCCCATGTGCCTTTAACGTCGTAACCGTCGGCCAGGCCTTTGAGGATTACCTCGTTTTCAGCTGCACCCTGTTCAACAGTGAAGTAGCCAACACATTTGCCCTGGTTGGTGAAGCTCTGGAAGAACGTGTTGTAGCGTTTGCCTGCTATGGCGCAGGGATTGGGCTGCTCGCCGCCACCGCCGCCGCCGCCGGCAACAACATTGTTGTTGATAACATAATTATTGAGGTAGTAACCACGCCAGCTCGTGCCACTCTCGTTGTAACCGCAGAACAGACGGGTATCGGCCTTAAGAGTGATGAGGCTGTCAGTCTTGGTAACGGTGAAGGTCGGGTCAGCGGTGATGTTAGTACCGTTGAAGCCGAGCATGAAATAGCACTGAGTGCCCGATGTTGAGTTGTACCAGTCGAGCGAGTCGGTCGTCAGCAGGGTAGCCTTGTTGCCGCTGATGGTGAAAGGCACCTTGTAGTTGTGGCCGTAGAGCCACGACTGCAGACCCTGAATATCCATGTGGATGTCAGATACGTTGCTGATGTACAGAGGCAAGTCGAACGATGCTGAAACAGCACCGGCCTGGTTCGTGCGGTCGAGTTTCAGACGGCCGTTGGATTCGATGGCGGTAAGGTCATCTTTCATCATCACAACACCACCATTCGTTACGGCGCAGTAAACACCGGCGCTGAAGGTGATGTTGTTGTCGGTGAAGGTGAGCACTACAGGCTCGTTTTTGTAGTAGCTGCCGCCTCTGAGGGCGTAGAAAGTAACAGTGCCGAGCGAGGCGTGAGTGCCAACTACCTGTGAGGCGGGGCAAGTTACCGTGCCGGCTGTCTTGTTGTAAACACCTTTTACGTCGTATCCGTCGGCAAAGCCTTTGAGGATTACAGTGTCGCCTTGACCTTTTTCAACGGTCAGCCAGCCTACGCAGTTGTTGTAGTTGGTGAAGCTTCCGTAGAAAGTATTATAGCTTTTGCCTATAATATTTTCGGGTACGGCACCCTTGGGTGCTTCTTTGCGTATCGGAGTGGTGAATTTGTCCTTTGCGGTGAGATTGGCCCGGAACACCTCACGCTGAGGCGCGCCGAGCGCGGTTACGTTCGTTGAAGGAATGCGCTGGCTAACAGCCTCTGAGACAGAGGTCTGTTGGGGCGTCTGCTGTGCGGACTGCAGCTCCTGGAAGGTGTAGTTCGCTGTACGCTGCTTGGCCGGAGCCTCGGTCAGATTGACCTTTTGCGGCGTAATCACGCGTCCCGGCAATTCGCTTAGCTGAACCTGAGCCGTCATGATGCCGGCCGTCAGCAGCGCTGCCGTGAGGAAGCATAGTTTTTTCATGTTGTTAGATATTAATTGAACTTAATTTGGTCACTTGGGAGTGGTGTGGTTTTCAATTTGCAAAGTTAATAAAATTTTCGGAATACTAAAACTCTATGCTAAAATATGGTTTTGCGGGCATTACCTTGCTGAAAAATCGGAGTTTAGTCTAAGCATTACAAAGAAAAAGGAGAGCCACCGGCTCGGGAGAAGGATGCTGTGCAGTCGTTTCTCTCCGGGCCGGTGGCCGGTAGGGTGTCAGTCACCGTCTGCCTGTGGGGTTATTGGCGGGCAGTGATGAGGATTTTGCGTGTGGCTGTGGTGCCGTCGGTGTAACGGATACGGGCTATGCAGGGTGTGCCCGAAATCGGACTCTGCAGACGGATGCCGCTGAGGCTGTAATACTCTGTGGTGGCTATCTCCTTGCCGTCGTTGTCAAGGTCGCTGACGCCAAGGGTGATAACATTCACTGTATACTGCTTGCTCAGAGGCTCTTTTGTGTTGAGAACCGTGGCGGTGAGGGTATGGGTGCCCTCTTTCAGCAGATATACGTGTCCGCCTTCGTCAATGCGCAGACCGTCGCTTGTGCTCCAGACCACGTTGGGACGCATGCCCACATGGAAGCCGTTGGTGATTGACTGGGCGCTGTCGTTGTCGGCGTAGTCAATGTCTACAGCGTGGAAATCGCTCAGTGGCAGCGAGTCGACAAATGCCAGTACGGGGAAGCAGGCGCGCCGGTAGGTGTAGGCGTTGCCAAGGGCTGCCGTCTGCAGCTGAAGGTTGCTCAGACCAACTGCTAAAGTGTCGTTGGCAAAGCTGCCAAGGGCAGTGCGGTTGTAATAAGTGCTGTCAACGTGCATCAGAGCGGGGTCGATGGGGGTGCGAGTGTCGACATAACTCGAAATCAGGGCTACGTTCGAGACGCGGGTGGCCGTGTCGGGCACAATCACAGCGCCGGTGTTGTAGCAGCGCAGAATGGTTGTGCCGCCGTTGCCGTTGCTGTGCATGGCGGCATTGATGCCGGCAGCGTCGTTGGGTGCCGTAACGGTGCCGTGGTTATAGCAGTCGGTGAGTTCAACGGGTCCGTAGCCGCCCCAGATACCTGCGGCGCCAAGGCCTTTGGCCGGAAGCGTGCGACTGAGGGTTACGTTGCCGTAGTTAACGGCATGACTTACCTTGGCTATCGGCATTGCGCCTACACCGAAGATGCCGGCGGCGCCCGGTACGTTGCTCTCTACGTTACCTGAGTTCCAGATGCGTTCGGCCGTGGAGCAGAATGAGCCGGCAAAGCCGCCAACACCGCTCGAGGTGGCGTCGTCTTTCTCTTTCACAACCTTTACGTTGCCCGTGTTGAAGCAGTCGCTGACGTGGCCGCCGGTGATTTTACCTGCGAAGCCGCCTGTTGACTGTGACTCGTTGTAAACGTCGCCGTAGTTGCCGCTGTGGCTTGCCGACGAGGGATATTTGCTCTGTGAAGCCATCTGGCCTATTACACCGCCAACGCTGAAGGCTGTGGAGCTGAAGCCGGTGATTTTGCCGGTGTTGAAGCAGCTGTCGACGGTGCAGCCGGCGGTAATCTGACCGATGATGCCGGCCGTATAGCTCTTGCCGCGCAGGTTACCGCTGTTCTTGCAACGGAGGATGTAGCTCAGTCCGCTGCCCTGCGTTGAGGGAGCCATGCCACCAAGGTTGCCGCCATTGGGAAGGGTGATGTCGGCCACGTTCTCGCAGTCGAGAATCTGACCTGTCTTACCCAATCGGCCTGCTATGCCGCCGGCCTGCTGGCGTGCCACTACGCTGCCTTCGTTGCGGCAGTGGCTGGCCGTGCCGCTGTGCCATGCTGCTATGCCGCCAACATATTGCTGGCCTGTCCAGGTTGTGCCGGTGGTGTTCTTGTTCTGACCCACTGTGCCGCGGTTTATGCAGCTGTCTATGAGCGAACCGGCGTCTGTCTGGCCGGCTATGCCGCCTATGTAGTTGTAGTTGGTGGCGTAGCTCGGACTGATAACGCCTTCAAACACGCAGTTGCGTATCAGAGAGCCGTCGTACATATAGCCGGCGAAACCTGCTCCGTAGCCGCCTTTGCTGTCAACCTTCATGCGCGATACGCTGTTGACGATGCTGCCGTAGAGCTTACCTGCGAAGCCACCCGTGTAGCTGTAGCATTTCAGAGTGCCGTCGAGGGTAAGGTTGCTTACGCTGCCTTTCGAGCCGATGGTGCCGAAGAAGCCTAAGTATTTGCCCGTTTTGCTGGTTTCGTCGGTAAGGCTGAAACCGCTGATGGTCTTACCGTTGCCGTTGAAAGCGCCCTGGAACTGAGGTCCGGTGAAGCCGATGGGCTTGAAGGTGGTGGTGTCGGCGTATGTGATGTCGTTCTCAACACGGAAGAAATAGCCTTCGTAGTCCATTCCCGACTCGGTCATGAATTCCGACAGCAGAGTGAGGTCAGCGGCCGAGGTGATGCGGAAAGGCGAACTCTCGGAGCCGTTGCCTGCCAGGATTGCCTTGATGGCCGTGAGGGGATAGGTCTTGGTGAATCCGTTGAGCTTGGCCGTGAGAGTATCGGTGGCGATGTTCTGGTTGCCCATGTTCACCTTCAGGTTGCCGCCTGCTATGCTGAACACGCTGTCGCCTTTGAGCTGCCACTGCAGAGCCTGCGTGGCTGCCAGGGGGGTAGCGTGGATTACGTTGGTGCGCTTTTCGCCTTTGCCGAAGAGCACATAGATGCTGCGCTGGGCTATGCCGGCGGTTTCATTGGCAAATGCTTTCAGAGTGGGGTATGCCGTGGCGCTGAATTGGAATTTCTCTTTGTCGAGGCCTTCGGGCACGGTCGCTGTAACGAGTTCTGAAGTGGAGACGCCGTTGAAGCCCTGGCTCAGCGAGGAGCAGCCGTCCATATTGTTTACGGAGACATCGAAGTAGTTGGCTTCAATGTTGCCGCGGCCGTTGCTGTAGCCTATCACGCCGCCAAACGGAGTGCCGGAAGTAACAACCAGACCCGACGATACGCATTGCTGCACATTGCCCATGCCGTTGGCTGCCGCATTAGAGCCTATAACGCCGCCGGTATATTCAGCGCCGCTGATGGTGCCCGAGTTGACGCATACCGTCAGTGAGCCGGCCGATGCGCCGGCAATGCCGCCGGTGTATTTGCCGGCGCCGGTGATGTCGCCGTCGTTCTGAGAGTCGCTGATGCTGCCCATGTTCTGGCCGGCGATGCCGCCCACATAGTCGTTGGAAGCGGTTACAGAGGCGCCGTTGTAGCAGCCTGCTATGCTGCCGCCCTCGTCAACATGACCGGCGATGCCGCCGATGCGGTTATAGCCTGTGCGGATAGCGGCGTAGTTGCGGCAGTTCTCCACCTTGCCGGTGGTGTAGCCGATTACTGCGCCCGCGCTGCCATAGAAGTCGAGTTGGCAGGAAGCGTCTATGATTACGTTGCGGATGATGCTTGTGGGACTGCCGATGTGGAACAGACCGCCGTAGTTGTAAGTGCCCTGCAGCAGATTGCCCTGAGCGTTGACTTTGGCAGCCGTTATCTTCAGGTTCTTGATAAGGTGGTTGTCGCCGTCGAAGACACCGGCAAATTCCAGCAGATGGTTTCCGGCACCCACGCCTGCGAAGTCGTCGGCGAGGCCGAAGTCAACGTCGGCAGTCTGGCGGAAGAAGTCGCCTTCATGGTCATAGTGCATCACGGCGGTGTGCAGGATCATGAAGTCGGCTTTGTTCTTTATCAGATAAGGAGAAGCGGCTGTGCCTTCGCCGTCGAAGAGCTTCGGAACGACGTTGATGATGAGGCGGCGTCCGGTGGCTTTGCCGTTGATAGTGGCTACCAAGGTATCGTTAGCGTAAGCTGAGCCTACAGCCAGCGAGTTGCCGCTGATGCTCAGACCCTGCGTGGCGGCGGTGAGATTGCCTTTGGCGTCGAGCAGCTGCCATTCAATGCCTTGTGCGGCCTGCAGCATGGCGTTGTGCTTCATTACGCGCGTTGATTCACCGGCGGCGAACACTGCGGCAGATTTTGCCACGTCGTTGTCAGTGAGAGCGGCGAAAGCCTTCAGAGTGGGGTAGGCGCCGGTGTTGGTGTCCCATACCGACGAGCTGAAGCCCTGCGGCAGCTTGCCCAGGAAGAAATCGGTGTTTTGGCCGAAGCGGGTATCCTTCAAACCGGTTGCCTGGTTGTCGGAATATACATTTGTGAAGGCAGTGTCAGAGGGTTTCTCTTCAAACTGCTCCATGGTGAATTCGTCGCCGAACACACCGGCGTGGATGGTGCGTTCGCGGCCCTGTACCTGACCCGCGTTGTAGCAGTTCTTGACAAAGATAGGCTCTGTCATGCCGTCGATGCTGTTGTAGCTGCAGGTCAGGTATCCTATCAGACCGCCTGCGTAGGTGCTCAGACCGTCAGCCTGAATCAGACCTGCGTTGTGGCAGTCGTCGATGTAAGAGTCGCGTACTATGCCGCAAATGCCGCCGGCGGCTTCCTCCGTGCCTGTGGTGGAAGTGGTGCGAACCAAGCCGGTGTTGAGGCAGCCGTCCATGTCAACGGCGTAGAGATAGCCTGCAATGCCGCCGGCAAAGCCGTAGCCTGAGCCTTGCGTTACGGTGCCTGAGAAACGGCAGTCGGCAATGCGGCCCTCGCGGTTGGTGGAGTATGACTGAGCCAGACCGGCAATGCCACCTACGCACGAAGCGCCGTTGGTGAGACGTGCCGGCAGCGATACGTCAGCGTCGGAGTGGCAGCCTGTGAGGGCGCCGTAGGAATAACCGGCAATGCCGCCTATGTAGCCTGCCGCCTGAGCGCGACCGCTGAATGAGCAGTTGTTGACAGTGCCGTAAGTGCGGCCGGTGATGCCGCCTGCGCAAAGACCTGTGGAGGTTACCGTGCCTGTGGCGTGGCAGTTGTCGATGACGCCCATGGAATAACCGGCTATCAGACCGAGATAGTAGCCCGAACCCGTTATGGAGCCGTTGGTTACGGTGAGGTTGCTGATGCGGGCGTTGGTGTAGATGGCGCCGAAGAGGCCCTGGAAGTGATAGCCGAGGGCATTCACCTTAAGGTTGGCAATGGTGTGTCCGTTGCCGTCGAAGACGCCGTTGAAGGCCGCCTTCTTGCTGCCTATGGGCAAGAAAGTGCCGACGCTGCTCATGTCCAGGTCGTTCATGAGCTTGAAATAGCGGTTGGGGAAAGAGTTCTTCTGCGAGGCTTCTGAGAGAGCCACCAGGTCAGCCGTGGTCTTAATCAGATACGGCGAAGCCTGAGTGCCGTTACCCTCAAGGTTGAAGGGATTGGCGGCAGGCAGCTGCAGTGCTATCGAGGCTTTGAACTTGGAGGCCGGCAGATAGAGCGCTACCAACCCGTACTGCATTATGGAGCCGGCAACCCATGGCGAGAAGGTCATTGTGGAATCGGCCTTGGAGATGGTGGCCATCACCGGCTCATCCTTCGTTATCACGCCCGTGGCCGGGTCGATGGGGAAGGTGTGGAAATCGCCGTAGAGGCCCATGTTGGCTATGTACTGCTCTGATACGGATGCAGTGCCGTCGGCCGAGATACGCGCGGTTACCGGAACGCTTGTGGTGCCGAAGTTGTAAATCTTCATCTCGGCGGCCTGCGGCTGTTCAATAAGCAGCGGATAGGATATTTCCGAATCCTTGCCGTTTGCGCGTTTGGTGGCCGTCATGGTGGCGTTCGAGGGGTGATATTCGCTGCTGTCTATGGCAGCCAACAACAGACCCTTGTTGTCGCCGTCGCCCACTATGGCGCCCCATTGCGGCAGGCGGATGACACCCTTGCTGTCGATGGTGCCGCGCACCGGGCTGGAGGGGAAGTACTGTATTCCGGCATCGGAAATGGTGATGGGGAACATGTATACATCGCCGTATTGGGTGCTTTGCCAGATGCGCTGCGGCAGAATGCTCACAGTGCCGGTATTGACGTCGATTACGGCATCCACTGTTTCTTCTAGACCGTAGAAATTGTGGATGTGAATCATCGTGGGGTCGGTGGCGTCGGCCACATACTGCATTATGCAGTTGCTTTCGCTGCCGTTATGCACAAAGTCCTTGCCTATCACATAACCCGTTATAATCTTGGCCGGCGTGGCCATGCGCTGTGTGCGGATAACGGGAGCCTGCGATGTGGCGGCGGATGCATTGCCCACAGGACGCAGAGTCCTCTTGTCGGGCTTTACATAGGTAAGAGTGGCCGGAGCGTTTGCGGCCAAAGACACATTTGCCTGTGCCAAATTGCCCGATTCGGCTGCTGCAATGTCGGCAGCAAGCGCAATCCGGGGCCGGAAGGATTGTTGCAGCGCAGCGGCCTGAGGCAGAGCCGGTGGTCGTTGACCCTTAACCGTGGTGTCGGCGTTGAGCCGCGCCACGGTCGGCGTCGTAGCCGACAGCGTTGCAGGAAGTGCTATGGCGAGTGCCGGTAGCAGCTTCTGCAGAAGTTTTTTGTGTTTCATTTAGCTGTTTGTTGGTTAGAGTTGTATTGAGGTATTCTGTTTGTTCGGTTATCAGTTGCTGAGGGTGCCGTCGGTGGCTATCTTTAGCGGCGAGGCGGGGAAATCGGTGGCCGACAGGCGTTTGATTTGGCGGGCTGCCTCGTTGGTGGCGTCGAGCCGGGGCCCTTTCCCTTTCTGCTGCCTGAAGCTGTGAATTTTCCCTTTTATGAAACGGCCGTCGACATCTATCTCCACTACTGCCACCGGGGCGAGGCCGCTCACTCCGCCAAGGCTTACGCGATATGGCGTACAGAAGTTGCCGAGGCTGTAGAAGATTATGTGGTCGTTATAAAGCTCGGCGGCACGCGGCACGTGCGGTCCGTGGCCATACACCACATCGGCACCGGCGTCTACAGCTGCATGGGCAAACTTCACCACATTCCCTCGGTTTTCTCCAAAAGCCGTTTCCGTGGCATTGGCAACGTGGCTGTATTTGGGACCTTCGCCGCCGCCGTGGAAGCTGACTATGACAATGTCAGAGTTCTTCTTGAGGTCTGATATAGTCTGTTTCACGGAGGCCAAATTATTTATCGACATGGTTCCTCGGCTGTGGCCGAAGGCGGCATATCCTATTTTATAGCCGTTCTTCTCTATGATGGCTGTGCGTGCGCCTTCAGCCCTTCCTGCGTAGGCTATGCCGGCCTCTTTAAGGGTCTTCTGCGTTGAAGCCACCCCCTGACTGCCGAAATCGTTGGCGTGATTGTTGGCAATGCTCAGCAGGTCGAAGCCGGCATTGACAAGGTTGCCGACGTAGCGCGTGGGAGTGCGGAAAATATAACAGAGCTTCGGGTTGGAGCAGCGTTTGGGCGTGCCTCCGCTGTCGAGCAAAGTGCCTTCAAGATTCCCGGCTGTTATGTCGGCAGCGCGCAACAGTGAGTCGCAGTCGGCGAAGAGGTTAGCCCCGTCGTTGGCCGGGAGATAGGCGCTTCCGGCATCCTCAGGAAAGGTCGTACCCATCATTATGTCGCCCACAAAAGCCAGCGTGAGGGGCTTTTTGAGCTGCGTGGATGGTTTTTTGACAGCAACGCTGTCGGCCGCGACAGAGGCGTTTGGCAGCGGTTTGTCGGCAACGTCCTTGCCCGAACAGCGGGCGAAAATAATTATTGCGGCTAAGCAAAGCAAAAGGCGGTTGACATTCATCAGTAATTCAGAGTTAGAGAGGCTTTATAGTCGTTGCGGTCTTTCTCAATCATGGTTTCCAGCTCCACCACAGCCTGCGGCGCAGTGCTTAGATGGTCGTGCCAGACGCCTTCGGCAAGCTGTTTCACCCAACTTAGCTCCAACCGATGATAATCTTTGAAAGCCTCGTCGATAAGCTCCTGAGGCAGCGTATCGTTGGCAGGGTCGAGAACAGCCGTCAGGGTGTCGGCCGGAATAATCTGCCCGGCCAAATCGAGCCATTCTTCCGGCGCCTCCTCAGGGTTGGCACCGTCATAACCCTCCTCGTGCATCTTGCCGTAGACGTAGGCTGTAATGGCCAGCGAGTAGAGACGGTGTGCCCGCAAGGCGGCTGTGGGCTTGAGCGCCACGGCGCCGTGATGCACATAGCCCTGGGCGTCGGGCTGTTCATGAGCCAGTTGCTGCAGCAGCGGGAGCGCCCGCAGCATTGTCTGCACCGTGTTGGGGTTCAGCACCTCATACACAATATTGTCGAACAGCGGCATGCGCCGGTTCAGACGCCTGTCGCGCACCGGCCATTTCTTTTCATCGCGTGCCAGGCCACAGCTGCGCAGCATCAGTCCGGGCGAGGCTGTGGTGTGGCCGTGGCTGTCGCCGAAGAGATAGGAGAAGGGGAACATCGACGTGTCGGGATGCTCTTTGTGGCCGCCCATCACCAAAGAGAAAGCACCTATCTTGCCACCCCACATCACATAAGCGCCGCTGGCCGTCTTGACGCCGCGTTGCAGCGTGCCCCAGTGCACCGGTCCGAGCTTGTACATGTGGTTGGAGAAATTGGTGGCTGAACCGGCATTCATGAAGGCTGTGCGCATGCCGATGAGCAGCGTGCTTTTGTGCATGCTCACCGTGTACGGACCGGCCAAAACGGCACAAGCCTCGCCATTCTCCATGGCGCAGTTGGCAAAGAAGAGTGAGTCGTGAGCCGTGAAGCCCTTGTCGAGCGATGCGCCCTGACCTACATACACGTTGCGCAGCAGAGTGCCTCCTCCGGCAAAACCGTCTTCAATGATGAAGTTCTCGGCATCCACATCGTTGCCCACCGCAGCCAGGTCTTTGCCGGCAGCCGCGTTGTTGATAATGGCGCCGTTGACGAGCCTTGCGGCACCCTCAACACGCACGCGGCGGTCGACGTAGACATTGCGCATCAGCCGGCACCCCGTTACGGAGCATCCGTCGGCCAGGTCGGCGCTGAACGGCTTGTCGCCGAATTTCTCCTGCAGCAGAGGCAGCAGCGTCTGTCGCGACCAGTGCGGGCGCATGGTCATGAGGGTGGCCACCTGCGCCGACAGTCCGGGATAGAGGAATGCCGGGCGGCCTCCCGTTTCGTCGAGTACGGCAACTTCGCTCCCTAACCCGTAGGTCGTCTCCGGCTCCGATTCAATTATGCCGCAGTCGGCAATAGTCACTCCGCGACCTATCTTAAGGCCGCGCAGACAGCCGCCGATGTTGCGGATGCTGCTGTCGGCGCCTATGCGGCAGTCGGTGATGGCGGCATTGCGCAGTTCGCGTATGGCGCCTATCTCCACGCGTCCCGAAAAGCTGACATTGCTGATGCGGCTAAGGTCACATTCCGGCTCTATGTAAACGCGGCTCCAGTCTGACGCGCTGCATCCGCGCCGCTCAAGCTCATATATCTCTATTATTCCTGCCGCTCTCATCTCGGTTGTTTTGTTTTTTGGGGGGTCTTACTCCGGCTCCTCTTCGGTGGATTCGTATTTCTCGTAGAGGAAATCGTTATAGGGGAAACGCTCGGCATGCACTTTGCGCGCCTTGTCGTAAATCAGTTTCTTGAGTTCGTCAATGTTCTCGCGCTCCTTGGCTGAAATGAACACGCAGTCGGGCGCCATTTTTGCCATCCAGGTCTGCTTCAGGTCCTCCAGCGAACGGTTGGCCGCTGTGGCTTCCGTGAGGTCGTCGGCATCCTTGGGAGTATAGGTGAAGGCATCAACCTTGTTGAACACCAGGATTACAGGCTTGGGGTTATCGCCGCAAATCTCTGAAAGGGTCTTGTTCACCACCTCAATCTGTTCTTCAAACCCGGGATGCGATATGTCTACCACATGGAGCAGAATGTCGGAATCGCGCACCTCATCGAGCGTCGACTTGAAGCTCTTTACCAGATGCGTGGGTAGCTTGCGGATGAAGCCCACGGTGTCTGACAGCAGGAAGGGCAGATTCTCTATCACCACCTTGCGCACTGTGGTGTCGAGGGTGGCGAAGAGCTTGTTCTCGGCAAAGACATTGCTTTTGCTGAGCAGATTCATGAGCGTAGACTTGCCGGCGTTGGTGTAACCCACCAAAGCCACTCGGGTGAGCTTGCCACGGTTTTTGCGCTGCACTTCCTTCTGCTTGGCAATATCGGCCAACTGAGCCTTCAGACGGCTGATGCGGTCGAGGATGATACGGCGGTCGGTTTCTATCTGCGTTTCACCGGGGCCGCGCATGCCAATGCCGCCGCGCTGGCGCTCCAGATGAGTCCACATACGCGTAAGCCGCGGCAGCAGATACTGATATTGCGCCAGTTCCACTTGCGTGCGTGCCGTGGCCGTCTGAGCCCGTTTGGCAAAAATGTCGAGAATAAGGCTGGTGCGGTCAAGCACCTTTACCTGCAGTTCCTTTTCAATATTCGCCACCTGTTTGGGACTCAGCTCGTCGTCGAAGATGACCAACGGAATCTCCTCTTCTTCAATATATTGTTTCAGCTCTTCGAGTTTGCCTTTTCCCACATAAGTGCGCGGGTTGGGGTAGTCGAGGCGCTGGGTGAAACGCTTCACCGCTTCCGCCCCGGCAGTGTCGGCCAGGAAGGCTAATTCATCGAGATATTCGGCCGATTTGGCTTCGCCTTGCTGAGGCGTAACAAGACCTACAAGTACGCAGCGTTCGCACTCGTCGGCGGTGATTTCGGCCTGTTCTTTTTCCTTGTTCATTGCGCTTACAAAATTAATAGATTGTTTTTAGTTAAACAAATCCGGAGCCTTTTGGTGTAACAGCAATTGTCTTAAGACGAAAAAATCATGATGGGCGGGGAATAATTTGCAAATAATTTGTAATTTTACGGCCTCAGCGACGTCATAGTACCAGAAAGCGATGAATCCCGAGGAATTCAAAAGTCTCTTATCAGAGATGGCCGGACTACTGTGGCAGTCGGCGGCGGCAATCATGCCGACGCAGGCTGATGCGCAAGATGTGGTTTCGGACGCTGTGGAGAAGCTGTGGCGCAATCGTGAGCGAATGGCCGGGCTGGAGAATCCCCGCGGGTTTATGATAACGGTGGTGAAGCGCATTGCTCTCGATGCTTTGCGTCATCAGAAACGCCATCCGCAGGTCGACATTGACGTTACGCCGGCTTCGGCGGCCGTTGATGAGGAATCTGTGGAAAAGGCCTCCGACCTGGCTCTGGTGCGTCAGCTGATGCTGCATTTGCCCGACAATCAGCGCTTGGTGCTGGAGATGTCGGTGTTCATGCAGCTCGATATTGAGGAGATTTGCTCTCGCACCGGCCTCTCGACAACTAACGTAAGGGTTCTGCTATCGAGGGGAAGAAAACGTTTGAGAAAGGATTTTGCAAAATATAACAACTGAATCCAATGGAAACTGAAAAACTAAAACATCTGCTCGAAGCCTATTTCTCGGCTGAAGCCACTGCCGCGCAGGAGGCGGAGCTTAAGGGGATGTTGCAGGCAATGGATATGGCGGCTCTTGCGCCTGATATTGCCGCAGATGCCCGGCTTGCCCGCACGCTGCTTACGGCCGGAGGAGAAGGTGAGGCAGTAAATATACCTCCCGTGCCGGAGGATTTCGCAGCGTTGCTCTGCAGTCAGGCTGACCGTCTGGAAAGGCGCGACAGCAACCGAAAGTGGCGTAAGAGATGGATTGCCGGCGGACTGATGACGGCGGTGGCGGCGGCTTGTGTCATACTGCTCTTCTTGCCGGCTGCCGATGTGGTGATGCAGCAGCCTGCCGGAACTACGTCGCAACCGGCTGCGACGGGTATTGCCCAAGGTCAGTCAACGCAGTCTGTGGCCTCCGACACGCTGATGCAGTTGCCCAATGCCACGCTGACGGCTGAGAATGGCAACGGCAAGAGTGTAAAGACTGGCAAAGCCGCGGGACGCCATTATCCATATGACGAAGCCGAAGGTGAGCATGAGATTGAGATTGTGGAGTTCTACGATGCAGAAGCTGCAGAGGCCGAGCTGATAGCCGAAAACCGCGCAGCGGAGAATGCTCCTGTGGTGTTGTCGATGAACGGTCGCGCCGAGGCTTATCAAACCGTGGATCAGTCGCCCGAAGTGCTCGATATGCTCAACGAGGCTTTCAACATCATATCCACAAGCGGCAGGGAGACCTCACGCTATCTCAGAGAATCAAGCAATACAATAAACAACGTTAACCCTTAAAATCATGAGAAAGATAATATTACTCGCAGCCCTGATATTCGGCCTCTCGTCGGCTTTATATGCTCAGAATGGCAAACGTGTGTTCAAAGACCTGGCCAACGTGCCCAACATAAATCTGGTTTACATTTCGGAGGCAGCCTTCGACAATGGCTATTCTCTCTCGGCCAATAAAATCCCGCTTCGGCTCGAAAATAGCCAGATAACGGGCTTTGAGATGGCAAAGGCTGTGTTCGACGGCAAAGAGAAAAAGAGTATTCTGAAAATGGCCGACAAAATCATCAGCGAGAATGACATGGAGCTGCTGAGCGAAACGCGCGACGATTTTGATTCTAAGTACACAAAAATCTATTATGTGCCTAAATCAAAGGAATTTGCCAAGGAGATTTTCATTATTTCCTCGTCGAACAGCTTCGGCGCCACGGCCATCTATATCACCGGCAAACTGTGGCTTAAGAGCTTCCTGTCGGGCAGTGGTGTCAAAGACCTGAGCTACCTGATGGAGAAATACAAATTCAAGACCACCGACTTCAACATTATCCACCTGTGAGGCAACTCTCAGGCTTTGTTAACGGCATTGAGACCCGGATTACGGGTTCTTGAGCTGCCGGGAATATTTGTAGAAAAGAATTTTCCGCACCCTGTTGCGCACTGTGTCGCGCGGCAGGGTGCCCTCATTCATGGCATTGAGAATTTCGGCAATTGTGCTGCGGGTGTCGTCCGGAGCCACAAGAATATCGGCGCCGGCGAGAATGGCTTTTACGGCCGGCTGAGTCTGCGGACCGAGTCCTTTCATGTTCATGGCGTCGGTGAAGATGAGTCCTTCAAAGCCGAACTCCCGGCGCAGCAAGTCGGTGATGACCACCGGCGAGACGGCTGCCGAGCGGCGGGTGCTGTCGAGGGCAGTCATGGCCACATGACCCACCATTATGCCGCTCAGTCCGGCTTCTGCAAACCGGCGGAAGGGGAGCAGGTCGAGCGTGTCGAGCTGCGCACGCGTGGCCTCCGACACGGGCATCCCTTTGTGGCTGTCGAGCAGTGTGGCGCCAAGTCCGGGAAAGTGTTTGGCCACCGAAATCACCGACGCATCTTCTAACCCTCGGGCGTATGCCGTTCCCAGAGCCGCCACACGCTGCGCATCGGCACCCAACGACCGGTAAGCCATGACGCTGCCGCGTACGGACGCCACATCGAGCACCGGCCCGAAAATGGTGTTGATGCCCAACCGGCGCGCCTGCAGACCAACGTCGTAGCCGTAGTCGTACATATCCACATCGCTCACACTGTCGGGGATATTGCTGAAGGCAGCGTATGAGGGGGCGTCGGCAAGGCGCATGCCCAGGCCCCATTCGGCGTCGATGGCTATCAAAGGCTCAACGGGACAATAACGGCGCAGCTCGTCGCTCATCAGGGCTGCCGAGGCCGTGTCGCCCTTCAGAAACATGATGCCGCCCACGTGCAGCGAGTCGGCGTATTCATGCAGCTGCCGCAGGGTAGCCCGGTCAGCTTTGGCAAATATGGAGGGCATGAGCAGCTGACCGGCAAGTTCGCGGTCGGTCATGGCCATGGCGGCCGAATCGGCCCAGCGCAAAGCCATTTCCGTGTAGTCTGACTTCTGCGGCGGTGCCACAACTGCTTCTTTACGGCCTGTGCAAGAACCGAAAAGAAGCAGAAGTATGACTGCCGTCAGTGCTGAACCGCCTGCCCTGCGCATTTCTGTGGCTTATGGCGTTATTTATGGCTTGATATGCACTGCCTGCACGAACCGCGGCGACGGGTCGGACGACATGGGCATATTCATTTTGGTGAGGTCTGTGACGTAGCGCATTATGGGCACTGCCACATCGCGCGAATCGGTCCACAAGACCTTGCCGTTGGCCAACGGGCGCAAATCGTCGTTGCCCTGTGCCAGATAGTCAATGGTGGCTATGACGTAATTCTTGTCGGGGTCTATGGGCTCGTCGTTTATGGTGGCATTAACGAACGACCAGTCGGGGTCTACGGCCACCTTTACCTGTTGGCTGATGGCCTCACCGTGTCTGCGGGCCATGATTTTCAGAGTCTGCAGCAAGTCTTTGCCGCTGAGCTCAATGAGAGTGAAACGGTTGGGGAAGGGGAAGGTGCTGAGAATGCGGCCTTCGCTGACATTGCCCTGCGGCAGGTTGAGACGGATGCCACCTCCGTTCATGATGGCTAAATCCACATTTGCCGGTAGCGTGGATTGCGGGTCAGCTTGGTGTATTGAATCGAGCTGCTGCTGCACGGAATGAAACGCCATATCGGCTGTCCAATTGGCATATTCGCCGAGACCGCCTCCATGCATGGCGTTCGGAGCGTATGCCACGGTGTGCGCGTTGATGGAGTCGACAACGTGTTTGTAAGGTGCCAGCCAAGCCATCATCTTCTTATCAAGCTGTTCGGCCGGGAAGCGGTCTGTAACGGGAATGAGCTTGTAGCTGATGGCCGATGCCGGCACCCGCTCGCCCTTCTTTACCCCGTTGAAATCTATCTGCACATCGGCTATGTAGGCGCCTGTCTTGCCCGTCTGAGTGATGATGACCGGACGCCCGTCGGTATTCGGAATCACCGACGGATATTTGCCCTCGCTGCCGGGTGTTACCAGAGTATGGCTGTGGCCTCCTATGATGATGTCGATGTCGCGGCTGTTGCGTGCCAAATCCACGTCGGTCTGCTTCCCTTCCTGCTTTGTGTTGTAGCCTATGTGCGTTACGGCAACCACCAGGTCGCAGTGCTTTTTGTTGCGCAGATAAGCGGCTGTGCTGTTGGCCGTCTTGATGATGTCGTTGAACTTGACGCCTGCAATGTTTTTTGCGGCTATGAGGCTTGCCGGGTCAACGTTAAGCCCGAAAAAGCCAACCTTGCGCCCGGCAATGGTCTTGATGATATAAGGAGCGAAGACCCCTTTGAGGGCCGTGTTTGAGAAATCGTAATTTGCCGAGGTGGCCCGGCCTTTGAGGGGCTTCCAGTATTTTGCCAGTTCCTCCATGCCGTTGTCGAACTCATGATTGCCGAGTACGCGGATGTCGTAGCCCATCATGTCCATGAGTTTGCTTTCCACATCGCCTTTGAAGAATTTGAAATAGAGCGAGCCTTGCACAGCGTCGCCGGCATCCACCAGCAGCACGTTTTTGTCGGCTTTGCGCACGCTGTCGATTACGGCTTTGCGTTGCAGCGCACCGCTGCGGCCCCGTTCGTCGGGGTCTATCTGCGAGTGGGTGTCGTTGGTGCCGAGAAGGGTGATTTTCTGGGCGCGGGTCATGCCGGCGCTCAGTGTCAGTATTAGCAGTGTTAAAAGGTAACAGGTCTTCTTCATGGTCTACAAAATTACAATTTTATTGGCTGAGTTGCAAGTAGTTGCTGTTTTTGGTAATATAAAAAAACGCCGACAGGGTGTTAAAGTTCCTGTCGGCGCCGTATGGTGTTGAGTTGTGAGCCTTATTTGGCTTTCTTTACGAAGCGCTCTTTGATGCGAGCCTTCTTGCCGGTGAGGGCGCGGAGGTAATAGAGTTTGGCGCGACGTACTTTGCCGTATTTGTTAACGGTGATTTTCTCAATAAACGGTGATTCGAGCGGGAAGATACGCTCTACGCCGATGCCGTCGGAGATTTTGCGCACGGTGAAGCGCTTTTTGTCCTCATGGCCGTTGATGCGGATAACTACACCGCGGAACTGCTGGATACGCTCTTTGTTACCCTCTTTGATGCGATAGGAGATGGTGATGGTATCGCCGGGGCCGAATTCGTCGAGTTCTTTTTTGGGGGTTGCGAAAGCTTCTTCCGCAATTTTCATCAAATCCATTGTAATGATGCTTTTTCGTTTTGGGTTTAAGGATAGGCGCACCATTCGCAAGCCTGAGCCTCTGTGGGGCACTATCTTGCCAGAGGGTACGAAATCCGCCGCAAAGGTAATGCTTTTTTTTTATTTGTGCAAGTGTGGCCCGGGCGGTGAAATGCAATAAGAGAATTTTTTTGTGCGGCGGTGCGGGCGGTAAGGCAAAAAAGGTTTAAATTTGCGCTATGGCAGCTTCTGAATTGTTTACGCGTTATATCTGGCTTGTCGACACCATTTACCGTGCCGGCGCCATTTCGCGCCAAGAGATAAATCGCCGTTGGGCTGATTCAGTGTATAACGTCAATGGCGAGAGCGAAATCCCGCACCGCACGTTTCATCGCCATAAGGAGGCGGTGAAACAGCTCTTCGGCATAGAGATTGTGTGCGACCACGGCGGTGACAGGCTTTATCGCATTGTCAATGCCGAGGAGATGGCGCAGGATGGCTTGCGCTCGTGGCTGCTCAACAGTTTCTCCATCAACTCGCTGCTGCAGGAGAGCCGCAACTTGCGTGGCAGGATACTCTTTGAGGAAGTGCCGTCGGGCGACAGGTTCCTGACCACCTTCATCGAGGCCATGCGCGACAATAAGCGGGTGCTCATTACCCACCGCAGCTTCAGTCGCCAGGCCGCCGTTACCACTGAGCTGGAACCGCTTTGCCTGAAGCTCTCGCGACAGCGCTGGTATCTGCTGGCTAACCGTCTGCCTGAGCGCGATATGCGTGTGTATGGACTCGACCGCATCAGCAATGTGGAAACCACCCAAAGCACCTTTGCGCTGCCCCGCGACTTTGATGCCGAGGCCATCTTCAGCCAGTCGGTGGGTGTGATGCTCAACCCGAATCCGGAGCTTGTGAGCTTGAGGGTGAAGGGGCTTGACCGTGATTATCTGCGCACCTTGCCCGTTCATCACAGCCAGAAGGAGGTGGAACGTACCGACGAGGCATCCGTGTTTACCTACTATGTGCGACCAACATACGACTTCATCCAAAAGCTGTTGAGCTTCGGGGCTAACGTGGAAGTGCTGAAGCCTCAGTGGCTCAGACAACGCATCAAAAGTATTATTGCGGAAACGGGGCGTCTTTACGCCGATTGACGGCCCTTAAAGACGGTTAGTTGTGCTCAAAAGCGGCCGAGAGGATATTCTCCAGGTCAATGGCCGACACCTTTGTCTGTATCACGCCGCTGTGTGCCACTGAGATGTTGCCGGTCTCTTCGCTGACCACCACACAGTAGGCATCGGTGGCCTGACTCATGCCCAAAGCGGCTCTGTGGCGCAGACCTAATTGCTTGGGAATGTTCATGTTGTGGCTTACCGGCAGGATGCAGCCGGCCGACACCATGCGACCCTTGGCTATTATCAACGCGCCGTCATGCAGGGGCGAGTTTTTGAAAAATATATTTTCTATGAGGCGCATGTTGATGTCGGCATCAATGATGTCGCCGGTTTTTTCGTAGTCGGTGAGCGGCATATTTTGCTGCAGCACAATCAAAGCGCCCGTCTTGCTGCGCGACATGGAGTTGCAGGCGTAAACCACCGCCAAGGCTTGCGAATGGTCCTTCTCCTGGTCTTTGCGGTGGCTGAACATACGGCTGATAAACTTCCATTTGTCCTGCGACCCGATGTCTATGAGGAAGCGCTTTATCTGGTCCTGAAAAAGAATTACCAGCACAATGAGGCCTATCGACATGAACTTGTCGAGGATGGTGCCGGTGAGGCGCATATCGAGTATCTCGGAAGCAACAACCCAGATGATGATGAAGCCCAACACGCCGTAGAAGAGGCTCAGGGTGCCGCTCGAACGCATCATGCGATACAGATAGAAGAGCAACAGCGCCACTATCAGTATGTCGATAATATCTTTAACTCCGAATTCTAACACGGCTGCGGATATTGATTGTTGAGGTTGGGAAATAACGACAGTATGCGGCGCACCTGAACAGCTTCTTTCACGTCATGCACCCGCAGAATGTCTGCGCCGAGAAGCAGCGACACCGTGTTGAGCACCGTTGTGCCGTTGAGCGCCTCGTCGGGAGTGATGCCCAAAGGCTTCCAAATCATCGTCTTGCGACTTATGCCCACCAACACCGGGAAACCCATGGCTTTGAACTGCGGCAGCGCTTCGAGCAGAGCATAGTTCTGCTCCACGGTCTTGGCGAAGCCGTAGCCCGGGTCGATGATTATGTCGGCGAGTCCTGCCTGTGTCAGCACGTCGGCCTTGCGGGCAAGGTCCTCAATCACGTCGGCCACCACATCGTCATAGTCGGTCATAGTCTGCATGGAGGCCGGGGTGCCGCGCATGTGCATCAGCACGTAGGGCACACTATACTGAATAGCCACCTGTCCAATTTCCGGGTCGAGCGTGGTGCCTCCAATGTCGTTTATCATCAGCGGGCCGAAGGCGTCGAGGCAGCGCCGTGCCACCTCAGCGCGGAACGTGTCGATGCTCAGCGGCAGCTCCCCACCACATTCGCGGCGTATGGACTCCAAGGCGCGCGCCAGACGGTCATACTCCTCCCCGGCACTCACCTCGGCGGCGCCGGATCGCGTGGAGTAGGCGCCCACGTCGATGATGTCGGCGCCCTGACGCACCAGCTCGGCGGCACGCATCCCCGCAGCTTCCCCCGGTGCGCGGCTGCCGGCATAGAAGGAATCGGGCGTGGCGTTGACGATGCCCATTATGGCACCTCGGGGCAGTTCAATGACCTTGCCGCCGTAGTTCAGGCTCAGTTGGCTGGTGTTCATATTCTCCGCAAAGTTAGCAAATCTTGCACAGATAGCAAAATTTTTGTATCTTTGCAGCCTGAAACGTCGGAGGCGTCTTCGGCAATCTTTTTTTTCAATGCAGGACATCAGAAATATTGCAATTATTGCGCACGTAGACCACGGTAAAACTACTTTGGTAGATAAAATGTTGTTGGCCGGCCATCTGTTTCGCGACAACCAGAACGCCGGAGAACTGATTCTCGATAACAACGACCTGGAACGCGAGCGCGGAATAACCATCCTCTCAAAGAACGTATCAATCAATTATAAGGGTACAAAAATCAACATCATCGACACTCCGGGGCACGCCGACTTCGGGGGCGAAGTGGAGCGTGTGCTCAACATGGCCGACGGCTGTCTGCTCCTCGTGGATGCTTTTGAAGGCCCCATGCCTCAGACTCGCTTCGTGCTCCAGAAGGCCATTCAGATGGGCCTCAAACCGGTGGTGGTTATAAATAAGGTGGACAAACCCAACTGCCGCCCCGACGAGGTGAATGAAATGGTGTTTGACCTGATGTTCAACCTCAATGCCACGGAGGATCAGCTGAACTTCACCACAATCTACGGCTCGGCAAAACAGGGCTGGATGAGTACTGACTGGCGCAAACCCACCAACGACATCACCGCGGTGCTCGACGCTATTGTGGAATGTATTCCGGCGCCGAAGACCTACGAGGGTGAGGCTCAGATGCTCATCACCAGTCTCGATTACAGCAACTACGTGGGCCGTATAGCCATAGGCCGTGTGCATCGCGGCACCATAACGGAAGGCTCCGACCTGCTGCTCTGCACCAAGGATGGCGAGACTAAGCGGCAGAAGGTGAAGGAACTGCATACTTTTGAGGGTATGGGTCGCAAAAAGGTTCATGAGGTATCGAGCGGCGACATCTGTGCCATCGTGGGCCTGGAAGGCTTTGAAATCGGCGACACGCTCTGTTCGCTGGCCGGCGCCGACCCGCTGCCCCGTATTGCCATCGACGAGCCTACCATGTCGATGACGTTCACCATCAACGATTCGCCCTTCTTCGGCAAAGACGGCAAGTATGTAACCTCGCGCCATATCCGCGAGCGTCTGGAGCGTGAGCTCGACAAGAACCTGGCGCTGAGGGTGCAGAACGGCGACCGCGAGGATTGCTGGACTGTCTTCGGCCGTGGTGTGCTGCATCTCAGTATCCTCATCGAGACGATGCGCCGCGAAGGGTATGAGCTGCAGGTGGGTCAGCCGCAGGTCATCATCAAGGAAATCGACGGACAGAAATGTGAGCCTGTGGAGAGCCTGAACATAAATGTGCCAGAGGAATACTCCTCCAAGGTCATTGACATGGTTACGCGCCGCAAGGGCGAGATTGTGAGCATGGAGACTCAGGCTGACCGCATCAATATTGAATTCCACATACCTTCGCGCGGCATCATAGGCTTGCGTAACAATGTGCTCACAGGCACCGCCGGCGAGGCTATCATGAGCCACCGCTTCCTGGAATTCCAGCCTTGGAAAGGTGAGATAGAACGCCGTACCAACGGCTCGCTGATTGCCCATGAGAGCGGCACAGCTTACGCCTATGCCATCGACAAGCTCCAGGACCGCGGCCGCTTCTTCATCTTCCCGCAGGAAGAGGTTTATGCAGGTCAGGTAGTGGGCGAGAATGCCAAGGAAAACGACATTGTGGTGAACGTTACCAAGTCGAAGAAGCTCACCAATATGCGTGCCAGCGGCGCCGACGACAAGGCCCGCATCGTGCCCCCTGTTGTCTTCTCGCTCGAAGAGGCGCTTGAGTACATCAAGGAGGACGAATATGTGGAGGTAACGCCGCATCACATCCGTCTGCGCAAGATTCTGCTCGACGAAAACGACCGCAAGCGCGCCTCACGTTAACTATGAATCAGAAACGTCGTCGTGCCTGGATAACTGCAATAGTTATGCTCAGCATCCTCATAGCGGTGCTGGTATGGTTGCTGATTTTATTTTACGGAGCATGAAAACACCCCCTATGCAGCCTGAACTGCGCGCTGAATGGGAGAAGATGCTGCGGGGAGAGCTGTATAGCGCCGCACATCCGGAATTCGGGCGCATACTGATGCAGACCCGTATGAAGCTTTATGAGTTCAATATGTTGCCTCCCGACCGCTTGGAAGAGCAGAAGGAGATTCTGCGCAACATGCTGGGCAGCATAGGCGAGCCGTTTCACGTCAACCAGCCTTTCCGCTGCGATTACGGCTGCAACATCGACATCGGCACCGACTTCTTTGCCAACTTCAATCTCACCATCCTCGACGAGGCTCACGTCTCCATCGGCTCACACGTCTTCATAGGTCCTAATGTGAGCATCTATACTGCATGTCATCCGCTGCAGTCCGACAAACGCCGCAACGGCGACGAATGGGCCGAGCCGGTAACCATTGGCGATGATGTGTGGATTGGCGGCGGCGCCACTATCCTGCCCGGAGTAAAAATAGGCTCCGGTGCGGTGATTGGCGCCGGAGCTGTGGTGACCCGGTCGGTGGAAGAAGCCACTATGGTAGGCGGCTCACCGGCCCGATTTATCAAAAAAGTCTGAGTATTAGAAAAGTCTTACGAGGCTGAGTTAAACCGACATTTCGCAGTGCCGGTTATCAGAACTCTACACCTACCATAATGGTGGCGCCACCGATATTGCGGTTCTCTCTGCGCACGTTGAAATCGCCCACTGACGTGGTGTACACCTTGGCATACTGCCATGTATAACCGCCGCGGATATTCAGGCCAATGGAGCGGCTCAGCGCAATTCGCAGTCCTAACGAGGGATTCAGATAGAATCCTCCATTGTCATACCAGTCGGAATTGGTTACGGAGGCGTAGCCCACACGCACATCGAGGAAAGGAGAGGCTCCCGACGGCGAGAAATTGGTGCGCAGATTCACAAACACCGGGAAGCCACACGCTCCGTCGGCATTGAAAAAGGCCTGGAAAGCTGCTCCTGTGCCGATATAGAAGTAAGTGGGTACAAGCTGATAGCCCTGCGAGGTGGAAATCTCGAAATTCGTTTTCGAGGCGTTGGCAGTACCTATGTTTACACCGGCCTCATAAAACGACCTGTAGCCGGGCATGAGGTTCCATTGAGCGGAGGCGAAGAGAGGGATAAGGAGGGCTATTACAGCCAAAAGAAGTGTGCGTTTCATATTGTTATCCAAAAAGGTTGAATGAAGCCGATAATCTTCATTCTGTGCATTTTCAACGCCTTGCAGGCATTTAAGGTTCGGTCTTAGAAGGTGAAAGATGCTGCCACTCCCATGCCGTCGGCGTATGAGAAGGGCATGATGGAGAGATTATGCTCGCGGGCAAAGGGGCGCGTGTAGATGTATGCCGAACCGGCACCTATGGCCGCTCCTGCCACCACATCCCACACATCATGCTTCTTGGCGAACGTGCGTCCCCAGCCCACGTATGCCGCTAAGGCGTATGCCGGAACGCCTATCTTCCAGCCGAAACGACGCTGCAGGAATGCTGCATCGGCAAATGCCGTGGCAGTGTGCATTGACGGGAAGGAATGGTCGTCGGACCCGTCGGGGCGCCTTTTGCTGATACTGTATTTCAGTATATAGGTGGCGCCGAACGTGGTTGCTGCGGTGAAGGCTCCCTGCTTCAGGCCTTGCCAGTCGCCTATGGCGAGGAGCGTTGTCAGCGTGGCTGCCGGCATCGCCACTGCCAACACATCGGTCGATGTGCGCACGGCGCGCCTCGAGGAACTGATAGGCTCATCGGCCATGGCTGCTGAAGCTGATAATATCACAGCGAGTAAAAGGCACAGATATTTTTGCATTGTAAGTTGATGTTAATGAGCTTGGTGATTTGGTCTTACAGATAGGGTATGAAGATGACGGCTGCCACAGCCACCGAGGCGATGGCCATGATAAGTACCGCCGCGGCTGCCACATCCTTGGCTTTCTTTATGAGCGGCGAATATCCGGGCGACACTTCATCGGCAATGGCCTCAATGGCGGTGTTGACGGCTTCGAGGGCAAAGACAGCGCCTATGCACACAATCACCGCCAGCCACTCGCCGGAGGTGATGTGGAAGAGGAAACCGGCGGTAACCACTGCCACGGTGGCCACTGTGTGCAGCCACGCGTTATGCTCGCCAAACAGCACCCTTAGCCCGGCAAAGGCATAGAGAAACGAACGGCCGCGGGCCTTCCACGAGAATTTGCCGGCCTGCTTTTGCTGCATCATCTCTCTGCCGGTAACCCTGCCTCTCTCTTCTCCACCTGAGCCTTTGCCCGTCTCTCTTCCTCGCTTCCTGTCAGTAGTCATAGTCAAGCGAAACCTGATCCACATAGAGCGTTGTGCCCGTGCCGCCGGTGAAGTAATCACCATACTTGGATGCGGCAAAGCATACAAGGATATACTTGGGCTTGCGCGAGGTGGAACGGTAATTGAACGTTACCTCAAACTCTTGCCAGCCGTTGGTGTCCGACCCGCGTATCAGTTCGCCGTATGCTATTATGGCCGGCGAATTTTTGTCAAGCAGCTGACGGTTGTTGGGATTGGTGCGAATCTGATACGGAGCGTCCCAGTCGGCCAAAGCCACATAGATATGGCACGAATCGGGTCGGCCAATCAGATGTTTGAATTCAGTTGAGGCGTAGTTGATGGGTTCGGTGTGGAACTTATAGAAGCCTCGCACACGTGTGGGTCTTACAGACCACGGACGTCCGAAGTCCAGTATGCCGTTGGTGCCGTCGACACGCACGAAAGTACCGGTATATATGCTGCCGGCAGCGAGCTTGCCTATTGAGCCGATGCCCACAAACCGCGTTGCCAGACATGCCGACTGGCCCGTGCCGGTGGGTGTGTCGTCCGACGGCGTTACGTTGCTGTTGCCTAATGTGGCGGCGCCCGTGTTGCCCGTGTCCCAGAACTGGGTGCCGTTTTCGGGCCACGGACACCAGATTTTTTTATTCTTCAGCCACCACTGGTCAAACGAACCGTCGGGGAGGTCGAGGGTAGCCTCGGTGGTGACGCTTATCTCGTTGCCTATGTTGTCGTCGCTCACCGCTCTGACCACATATTCGGTAAGGGGCAGCAGGCCGGTGATGCGGCATGAGAAGGCGCCCCCGTTGTGCGTTACCCATGAGTCAGGCACTTTTATCCACGTGGGCGACGAGGCCGCGCGGTATTCAAAGCCATTCACCGCATCCTCAGGCGCTGAGCCGTAGGCAAACATCACCATTGACCAGGCATCAACCTGCGTTGTGGTGACTATGGCGGCGGTATGTATGGCGAAGATGGTCCATGTCTGTGTGCGGCCGTATGCGCTTACCTTCACCACCATGGGATCTGTGAGGTTGTAATATTCGCCCTCTTTTATTTGCGGGTCGAGAGTGGTGATGTCGGCCGGACCGAGCTTGCACGAGGTTACGCGCAGATGGTTGAGCGGCGTCTCCTCGGGGATATATACCACTACGCGGCGCCCCGGAACGTCGATGATGCTTTCACCCACCTGACCGGCTATGGTGAAGTAGCGCTCTATGTTCTGGGTAGCCTGTATTATCCACTGATACGACTGGTAACGGCTGAGCGTTACCTGCATGGGCAGGCTGAGGTCGTAACTGCCTTCTAAGAGGTTTTCCGAACACTCAGCTCCAGGCGAATAGGTGAACTCATTGAAACGGACATTGGTGATGTCTACCTGTTCGCTGAGATTCAGCGTTACGGTGAGGTTGGTGGAGTCGATGACAGCCGGCGAGAGTTCGCCTTCGGCTGCTATGGTGAGGATGTTTTGTTGCAGGCGGGGGTAGGGCAGGTCGTTGTGAATGCACCCTGATAGCAGAGCCATTGCCATTGCCGTCAGCACGAATAGCTTTTTTCCCATATCAAATGTGAATGCCTAAACCAAGATTGATGTTGAAGAGGTTGAAGCGGAAATTTGCTCCCGACGAGAACCGGTTACCGGCCGACTCGTTGTTTATCCATTGCTTTTCGTTGCGCAGATAGAATCCCACCACTCCAAACGACACGTTGAACGATACGTTCTTCATTATCAGGCAGCAGATGCCGGGTGAGAAGGAGAGGCGGCTTTCCATATATGTGGTATGTGTTTTGCGGGGCTCGCCGCCGATGAGCCTGTTGAAGTCGGCCTCTCCCGATGCGAACGAGAGCGCCACCTCATTGAAAACACCGAAGCGGCCGCGACGGGCCAGACCGATGTATGAGCGGTACATGATGGCGGCCGAGTATGACGAATTGCGATACATGGCATCTTTGATGTCGAAGTTCATGTCATCGTCGAAATCCACACTCATCGACGCCAGTGTGCCTTTTGATTCCGTATAGCTCAACATAAGGCCCAGACTCTGGTTGTTTTTGATGAAATAAGAGAGATAAGGCTTTACGCTGAAGGTGTGTCCGGTGAAGTCGAAGTCGCTCAGCAGGTCGAGCATCTGTAAGTCTTTGGTTGCAAATTCACCGTACGACACTGTGAGGCCGAATTCCCATTGGCCTTTGGGTATGAAGATATAATTGAACAGGCCGCGGTCGAAGCGCCCGAAATTGCGGGTATGCAGTTTTTCGTTCACCGTGTCGCCGTCAATCACTGTGAGGTTGCTGGTATAAGGACGTCTCACTATTTCCGATTTGCCGCGCATCACGTCTTGGATAAGTGGCACAAGAGAATCGGGCACGGCGATATATTTTACTTTCAGCACACTGTCCGGAGCCGTTGCGGAGTCGGCTGCCGGCGCTGCCGTGGCTGTATAGGCGGCCGTTGCTACTAAGAGGAGGCTTGCAAGCAGTTTGATGACAATGTTCATAGGTAGAAGGCCACGCCAAACGTTATTGAGAATAAATTTATGCGGAAGTTGGCCGAACGGGTCTTGCGGTTCGACTCATATATTTGGTCGCTTATCTGGCGCGTGTGGGTGTAGCTGAAGCCGAGCACGCCCACATTCACCTCAAGGGCCGAATAGTTGTTGAGAAAGACCAATAGCCCCGGCGCCAGACCCAGACTGAAGTTGATGTTGCGCTCATAAGCACCTGTCAGGGTCTGTCCGCTGCCTTTGCTGAGCTTCGACTGGCCGCCGCCCACCTGCAGCTGCAGCTCGTTGAAGAAGCCGAAGCGCTTGGAGTGGCCCAGTGAGAAGTAGTTGCGCATCACCGCCATGGCATAGTAGTTGTGCGACAGCCTGTAGAGATGCTCTATGTCGTAGTCCGTATCGTCGCCGAGCACTATGGAGCCTTTCTCAAGCTTGGTCAGCGAACGCGTATAACTGAATTTGCCGCCAAGACCAAGGTCATTGCGCACTATATAAATCAGCATAGGCGACACCTTGAAGCTGTATGTGTCGCCCGAAAGGTCTTCGAGTACTAAAAACTGATAGCGGTTTTGAGTTGACTGTGTCCAGTTTATGCTCACCCCGGTTACCCATTGGCCTTTAGGCACAAACAACACTGACTCCAGCTCCGGCTCAAAAGGTGTCGGCACGGTGTCGGGTTTCAGCCCTATGGTCTGTTCCACAGGCAGAGTGTCTGTAACTATATAAAGCAGAGAATCCTGTCCCCTGACGGGCAGAGCCGCGCCAAGGGCCAGGATGATGAGTGCAAGAAGTTGCAGAGGCTTATTCATATACAAGCTCCAGATCGTCGATGTAGAGTACCGATTTGCCGCCTGCAAAGTAATCACCGTAACGGGAGGCAGAAGCCACTATGATGATATATGCGGGTTTGGAAGTGTAGTAGCCTGACCTGGGATCGAGCGTGATTTCAAACTGCGCCAGTTGTCCGTCAGCACCAAAATTGCCTGTCCAGACCACTTCGCCGTAAGCTAATACGCCGGCATCGTTGGGGTCGAAGAGCACACGCGGATGAGAACTTGTGTTTTTGGTTTCTATCTTATAAGTCTTTGTGGTGAGAGCCACATAGACATTCCCCTGGTCGGTGTCGCCCTTATTGATGCCGCCGCCCGCATATTCCACTGTGCCGGGACGATAATGTGCCCATCCGCGAAGCTTCACGGGGTGAGAACCGTTGAACGGGCGTCCGAAGGTTAGTATGCCGTCAGTGCCGTCAGTGCCGTCGTATGAGCCCACAAAGAGGTTGCCGGCAGCAAATTTGCCTATATGGCCGCCCAGACCCACAAACTGACTGTTGAGCTGGGCCGAGTATGTGCCGCTGTGCAATAGGTCAGTGCAGGGAAGAGTGATGTTTTTGTTCATCGTTATGGAACCGTGGTTGCCGCTGTCCCAGAATGTGGGCGTGGCGCTTGAACCGGGTATCCAGGCGCCTTTGCCGTTCTTTATCCATTCCTCCATACCTGCGTTGGGTATGGTGAAGATGGATTCCGTGGTGAAGGTCGACACCTTCGGGTTGGTATAGCCGTCGGCCACCGCACGGTATTCGTAAGTGGTGCCCGGCAAAAGATTCGTCAGCACAGCGGTATATTCCGTGGCGGCACGTGTCATGGTGCCGGAAATCTTCTGCCATGTCGATTCGCCTTTGGCGCGGTATTCAAAGCCCGGATTGGTGTAATTGTCCTTTACCAGCGAACCTTTCAGCGTTACCGAGTGGGCGCGTATGAGCGATTCCTCTACCGGCAGAGTCTCCACGGCGGCATCGCTGATATTGATTTTCCAAGTGAGCTGACGGGTACGTCCGCCGGCATCTACTGCGCGGAAGGAGATGCTGTATTCGCCGTTGTCGAGCTTGTTGAGCATCGATGCGGCAAAGGTCAGCAGAGTGTTGGTCTGCTCCAGTTCGGCCTTATAGGTGTGCTGCCATTTCAGGCCGGCTGCCTGCAGCGACGAGGCGGCCGTCTCGGTCAGGTTCATCAAATCGAACGTGGCTGACGGAAGGCCCAACGCCGTGGCTGTGGCCTGGTCGGTGCTCAGCTGAAGAGCCGACAGGCTCTGATACGAGTAAATCTTGAATACCAGGTCGCCGAAGCTGCCCTTGGGGCCTGAATACACGGTGGAGGGGTCGAAGCCCTCACCCTGTATCATCGGTGCTGCATGCAGCGTCACCTCATCTTCTATGAGAAGTTCCACGTCATTGACGGTTACGGTAATGAAGGCACCGCCGGTGTCGCCCGGGTCTACATTCGGGTTATATTTCAGATTGAGAATGTACTCGTGGGCTGATTTCACATTCTCTATCTTGCCCGATTTGGTAAAGGGCTTGCCGTCGGCATTCTCGCCGGTGATGTTCCATGTCAGCGTATTGTCGCCGTTGGGCATCATATAATAGCCGTGAGCCGTTGCCACATTGTCGGCGTTGAAGTCGAGGGCGCCGGCCGAGTTGGCTATTGTCACTGTGTAGTTCTGAATCTTGTCTACCAGATTCTCGGCGGGGTTGACGCTTGCCACCACATTGGCGATGCGGCAGTTGACCACCACGCTCGACACGTTGTCGCGACTGATGTCGAAGGGCTGATAGCCGCGATAAAACTTGCTGTCGAAGGATGCCGATATGGAATCACCTGTCCAGGCTTCCGCAACATAGCTGCCTGATTTCAGGGGCAACGAGGCGGGCAGATTCTCCAGACCGTGATATTTGTAAAGGAGGCCTTTGGCATCGGAGATGTATACCCAGCAGGAATCTGCCAGTGTCTGTTGGTCCATGGCGGCACGGGTTACCTCGCTGTTGACCACCATGCGCAGACGCAGGGTGCCTTCGCCTTCCTGGTCGAACGGACTGTCGGCTGCGCAGCCCGCCAGACTAAGGGTGAGCACGACGCCAAGCGCCGCAGCTGTAGTTTTTGTCAGTTTCATTGTTCGGGCTGTTTTTATGGATTCATGTGAAGTTGAAGAACTTTGGTTACCTCGCCGCTGGAGTCGGCAACCTTAAGTATGAACTTGTGGCTGTTGTCGCCGTAGATGGCCAGCAACGGCATGAAGGAGCTGATGTTGAAGACAACCGACTTCTGTCCTCCTACGTTCACCGGCAGGCCAAGGCTGCTGATGCCCTCTTCAAGCGACCCCGGATTCACCAGATCAAGATGGTCGCTGAGATGAACGTCGGCCAGTACCTCCGGCGTAAGTGTCGAAGAGATTATGTCTACGGTGAATGCCGTGATGCCCGTTTCTGACTCAACGTTGATAACCACTGTCGACGAGGAGTTGACTTCGTTTACCGATTCAAAACTCAGACCTTCGGTGATGGTTACTTTAGGACCGTTGCCGGGTTCGGGCGGATTCGGTTTGTCGCCGCCGGGACGGTCGCCGCCGCCGGGACGGTCACCGTCGCCCGGGTCGATGTTGTAGTTGAGGTCAACAACCTCAACGGTGGCGTCAACGGTGAGGCCCGGTACGATGTTGCCCGATGCGTTCGGGTCGGTGCCGGGTGAATGGAGCTTGTAGGTGATGCGGTAGTGAGTGCCGGGTGCCACGTCGGTGTGCACGCGCGACGAGGTCTCGTGAACGCCGTCAACGGAGCCGTCGAAGGTGGCGGCCAGCGTGTTGCTGCCTTCCAGATATGCGAAATAGCCGCTGCGCGTCTCGGTCTTGGCAAACGACAGGGTGGCGTCGTCGCCCATCACCACGTTCACCTTGGCATCATCGGCCATGTGCTCTTTCAGCTCTTCGCTGAAGATGATGGTAACGCGCACGTTGGCCATCTTGCACACTATGGTCTGAGCCTCGGTGATTTTGTCTTTCACTATGGTGAAGCTTTCGGAGGTGCCTTCGTAATAAGGCTCTTCCCAGGCTGCGTCGGGGTTATTGCCCAGATGAGCCTTGGCGGTGTAGGTGCCTTCGGGCAGCTCTATAACGCCCGGCATCTCGGCATAGCGGTAGCTGCGCACAACCTGGCCATCGTTCATTATGTCTATTACAAAGTCGGCAAGTTCCACAGTGCGTTTGTAAGAGGCCGATTTCTTTAATTCATCGTTGCTGATGCTCAGCATCAAACGGGTTGTGGAAAGGGAGCCCATGGCTTTTTCATCAGGCTCGAAACCGTTTTCTTTTGAACAGCTTCCGAGGCCCAGAACAGCCATTAGAGCCAGCAGATATATGGTTATTTTCCTTGTCATTGTGGTTTAATATTTGAAGCTGAGGTTGTCAACAATAAGGGTTGCGCCGGTTGATTCCTGCAGATAGCGTTCGGCCCTTGAAGTGGTCTTGATGGCCGAGGCCGAGCGGTTCGACGAGCTGAACATGATGCACAGCTTGTCGGCTTTGAGGAAGTAGGTGCTGTAAGATATGTTCACGGTGAAAGCGGAGAAGGCGTTGGCTGCGGTGAGGTTGGCTGTGCCTTGACCAATCACCTGGTTGCCGTGCATGAGCTTCACCGTAACGGTGCCGTGTTCGCCGGTGTCCTGGCTGTCCTGGATATAACGGTAATAGCCGGTGAGCTTTGAGGGGCGCACGGCAAAGGCAATGCCTTCGCTGATGGTCTCGCTGCCGTTATAGGCATACGTGCCGAGGAAGAGCTTGCCGGCAGCGCGGTTGGCGATGGAGGGCGCCGTAGGATGGAAGTAATTTTCCACGCCCGCTGCCGTATATGTGTGGTTGGCGGGAAGGGTGCCCGATGGGTCCCATGCCACATTGCGTATCACCATGGCGTTCGATCCGTGATGAGCTGCGTATTTGTATGCGTCTGGTGTGGAGGAGTTGCCGCCTATGCCTGCTATTTTTGCTTGTGTGCTGACGAAGCTGAGCGAGGTGTTGAACACCGACGCGGGCACGAACCATGAATTCTGTGTGCCGGCACCGCTATACATCGTCTTGGCGTTGGTGGAGGCCCAGCCTGTAGGCTCGCTGATGGTGAAGGCCTGATGGTTCTGGGCCCAGCCGCTCTGCAGGTAGGTGCGTTTGTACTTGCCGCCTTGTTCCATAGCCGTGGCCGAGTGAGTTTCGTGCAATGTCTCGAAGTCGCCGTTGGGCACCCCGCTCTCCGTTTCTGTGGTGAAGGCAACCTGCTGCTGGAAGGTGGGGTTGCTGCCTGACAGCACCGTCGACTTAAACGTGTAGTTCTGTGCCGGACTCAGACCCTCTACGGTGAGCAGGCCGGAGGCGGCGTTGCGGCTGGCTACGGTGAGTTCCGTATTGCCGGAGAAGATGCGCAGATTCTCGGTTATGGTGCGCGTGTCGGTGGCGTTGTCGGCCGTTACCTTAAGCACTGCATGGCGTGCAAAGGGGTCGGCTGCCAAGGTGTATGAAGGCACTGCGCGCTGCACTGTCTTCTCCACCTTTCTGCCTTTGTAGGTGATGAGAATCTTCACATCGCGGCTCGACTGCGGCAGCGTGTATGCTACGTTATACTGCTTCACGGCGAAGCCTCCTGATGTGCGACGAGGCGCATTGGTGCGCTCGGTAACAGAGGTTATGGGGCAGTCCTGCAGAGCACCGTAGTCGTCATAACCCTGAATTTTCAGTGAGTTAGCCACATCGCTGCCGTTGGTGCTTACAACCAGGTTGCCTGAGCGACTGCCGATGGGCACGCTGCTTACTGACGGCACGTCGAAGGTGAGGGCAGTGGTGGTTACGGTCAGTTCAAGAGGTTCGTTGATTTTGGTCATCTTGTCCTTGACCACCATGGTGAAGATATGTGTTCCGGCGGGCAACGTGGCGATGAAATCGGTGAGGTCAACCTGTGCCAAAGTGCCGGGGTTGCGGCTCAGACCCGTCTCCTTGATGCCCGAAGCGCGAACGGCGGCTTGCTGATCGGCTGTCAGTGCGCAGAAGTCGAACTCGCGGCCTACCGGCAGCGTGGCCGATGACTGCACCGTGAGGGTGGCGCCGCTGATGCCGCTCTTGGCGCGGATGAAATAACGCACAGGCTCTGCGGGCTTGTTCGATTCAAGCAGCTGGAGAGTCTCGCCGGCGGTGAAGCCCTGAGGCGATACCTCGGGGGCGGGAGCGGTGAGCAGTTCGTCGCTGAGGTCGATGTCTACGTTCTCCTCGTCGATGGTGTCGTCGAAGATGATGCGCAGCTGAGCCTCGCCAACTTCGCCGTTATAGACGTCGAAGGTGATGCGGTAATGATGGCGCGGTTCGGCGTCGAAGTTGGCCGGCTGCAACAGAGCGCTCACGCCGTTGGGCTTGGTGATGTTGAGGGCGATGTCGACATGGCCGGGACGCAGATAAGCTGCACGCGTCTCACCCTTGGGGTAGTCGACGTATGCGCCGCCTTCGCTGTGAAGCTTGGCACTCCAGTCGCTGAAATAGGCGCGGAAGGCGTCGGTATATGCGATGCTCACCATCGAGTTGGCCAGTGTGGCTGTGATGGCCACGTCTGTGGTGCGGTCTTCCATCACTTGGAAGGTCTCGGAGCCTTGGAAGAAGGGCCGTTCAAAACCCTCATCGTCGAGCGAGCCGTAGAATGCCGTCATGGTGTATGTACCCACCTTGAACCCCTGGTCTGTGGGGAATAGGGTAGTGGAGGCCCATGTCTTGGAGTATGTGCCATCTGACTTGGTAAGCGTCAGGCCGAATTGCTCAACATCCGGGGCTGTGACGGTGGATTCTGCCCTGACGGCAGTTGATTTTTTAATTTCCGCGGATGTGGATACGGTGGGAGCTATACCTCCTTCACCATCCGCGTACCGCCAGGGATTGTCGTCCGAGCAAGCGCCTAAAAGCGCCAAATAGACAAAAAATGCTCCCTTTAGCAGTAGATTGGGCATTCTTTTGTTCATGGTGTCTTCAATGAAATTTAATTCACCTGCAAAGTTACTAAAAAATTAAATAATAATATAGTGTGCGAGATATGGCTCAAAAAGAGGTGTATTTTTGCGGGAACTTTCCCACCGGGGCTAATTGCCTCATGCCCTAAAAAGGAAAATTCTGCTACCCCTGAGCACGGCGAGCCCCATCTCCTCAGCGCCATGGGAGTTTTGAGAGCCATGGGAGTAATGGGAGTTTTGGGAGCCATGGGTGTTTTGAGAGCCATGGAAGCCGCCAAAGCTTTGGCCTTAAGCTCCTTAACCTCCCTAAGCTCCTTAAATTCCTTAAGCTCCCTAAGCACCCTAAGCTCTTTAGCCACCCTAAGCACCTTAAGCTCCTTAGCCACCTTAAGATCCTTCAGCTCCTTAACGGCCCTTAGCCCCCCCCGGGCAGCTGCGCGTTTGGGGTATAAATACAGCATCAAAGGCCTCAGGCTGTCAGGCTTAAGGTCTCTGATGCTATACTATGGCGTGGCGCCGTGTTACTTGCCGGCGATGCCGTCGCTTACAGAAAGCGAATAGCGGCCATGCGCACGACGGCGAGCCAGAACTTTGCGACCGTTCTTGGTTGCCATTCTCTCGCGGAAGCCATGCTTATTCACTCTCCGGCGATTGGAGGGTTGGAATGTTCTTTTCATCGTTGTATAGAGTGTCTTTGTTTATTTACTTGTTTTCGGAGTGCAAAATTAATAATATTTTTTAACCCGGCAAAATTTTTTTCATTACCCGGCAAAAAATTATTCTCGCTCTCCCTTTTTCGGGGTCTCTCAGCGCCGCTTTCAGGCTGTCAGAAAGCAGATTACGGTGAAGATGACGGCAAACAAAAGCAGGTTGCAGGCCGTCATGCCCAACAGCGGATTCAGTCGTTTGCCGGTGCGCCGACGCAGCTGAACCCATATTGCCGTGTTGGCGTAGAGATAGATGACGCAGGGTATGGCCACCACCCATCCGGTAAGCGGCAGGCAGAAGAGAAACACCAGCACCATGGCCACCACTCCGCCGATAAAATAGACCCATGCCATACTCTGTCGACCAAACAACACCACGGTGGTATGCTTGCCCACTAAACGGTCATCGTCTGAGTCGCGATAGTTGTTCACAATCAGCACATTGGCCGCCATCAGTCCTATGGCGGCGCCTACGGGAATGCTCACCGACTGCCATTGCCACTCGCCCGTCTGCACCAGGCACGTCAGCGTCACCGGCACCAGTCCGAAGAAGATGAACACCGCCAGGTCGCCCAATCCGTGATGCGACAGCGGATATGGCCCCGCGCTGTAACCCACTGCGAATAAGGCAATTGCAATGCCAGGCAGAAGCAGCCATGCGCCGCCCCAGTAGAGCAGCGTCAGACCCAACAGCGAGTCGGCCGCCACCAAAATCCAAGTTGCCCGCAGCATGGCAGAGGGCGAGATGTCGCCTTCCGTAACGCCGCGCCGGAAGCCCTCGCGACCCTTTTTATCGAAGCCGTAAGCGTAGTCGTAATATTCATTGGCAAAGTTGCTGGCAATCTGTGCCACAACGGCAAAGAGCAGGCAAATAGAGGCCGGCAGCCATTGAAACTTGCCGTAAACAGCCGCACATCCCGACCCTGCAATCACCCCTGCCACACTCACCGGCAGCGTGCGCAGCCGCGTGGCTTCAATCCATGCTTTGAGGTTCATCGGCGTTTATTTTGAAAAAATTCCTGCATCAGAGCGCCACACTCAGCCTCCAGCACACCCCCGATTACCTGCGTGCGCGGATGCAGCGGAGTGGGCATTTGCGGAGCCTTGCGCCCGTAATAGTTCAGATAACCGCGCTTGGGGTCGGCGGCGCCAAACACCACGCCTCCTATCTGAGCCCATCCCAAAGCGGCGGCGCACATCAGGCACGGCTCCACCGTAACATATATTACACAGTCGGCCAAATACTTGCCCCCCAGCCAGTTAGCCGCGGCAGTAATAGCCTGCATCTCGGCATGTGCAGTAACGTCGGTGAGCGTCTGCGTCAGATTATGCCCCCGCGCAATTATCTTGCCGTGACACACTATGATGCAACCCACCGGCACCTCATCGCGTTCGGCGGCTGCCTCTGCCTCTTTCAGTGCCTCGCGCATATACACATCGTGCTGCCACGGTTCTATTTCTCTGAGAGGGTACATATTTCTTCTATACGGTCTTTTACCTTATTCATCAGCCACGACGGGGTAGAGGTGGCGCCGCAGATACCCACCGTGTCGGCATCCTTGAACCAATCGCTCTGCAGACCAGCCTCATTCACGGTGAGATAGCTGCGCGGATTTACGTTGCGACAAGCCTCGTAAAGAGCTTTGCCGTTGCTGCTCTTGGCGCCGCACACAAAAATTATCACCTCATGAGTGCGGGCAAACTCGCGTATGTGAGCCATACGGTTTGCCACCTGGCGGCAGATGGTGTCGAAATATTTGAACGACCCTGAGGTCTTGCGTTCCTGAATGGCATGAATCATGCGCTGAAAGCCGCTCAGCGACTTGGTAGTCTGCGAATAAAGCTCCACATCACGGTTCAGGTCCAGGGCGTCGAGTTCGCTTTCCTCTTCCACCACAACGGCCTCGCCGTTGGTCTGTCCCACAAGGCCGTTGACTTCAGCGTGACCCCGTTTGCCGTAGATGATAATCAGCGGCCGCCGCGCCGACGGACGTTCGTATGCCTCTTTGATGCGGCGTTGCAGCTGGAGTACCACCGGACAGGTGGCATCTATAATCTCTATATTGTTCTCGCGGGCTGTCTGATAGGTTGACGGCGGCTCGCCGTGAGCCCGCAGCAACACCCTCTTGCCCTTCAGCGCCGGCAAATCCTTATGCTCTATGGTATGCAAACCACAGCGGCGCAGCCTCTCCACTTCGTCGGCATTATGCACAATGTCGCCCAGGCAGAAGAGCGGCTGACCCTCTTTCAGATGCTTCTCTGCACACCGTATGGCACCCACAACGCCGAAACAGAATCCGCTTTGCGAGTCAATCTCTATAATAGGAGTTTTGGTCATTTCCCTTCGGCCAGATGCTTCACAACCTCATTATAATGGCGGCAGAGCCATTCTTCCTGTTGTTCCAGCGTCATATTGTCATTGTCGAGCAACAGCGCATCGTCGGCTCGGCGCAGAGGCGATTCGCTCCGTGTGCTGTCAATATGGTCGCGTTCGCGAATGTTGGCGAGCACCTCTTCGTAATCGGGCTTGTCGCCTTTTGCCAGCATCTCGTGGTAACGGCGGCGGGCACGCGTCTCGGCCGACGCATTGACGAACACCTTCAGCTCAGCCTGCGGGAACACCGTTGTGCCGATGTCGCGGCCATCCATCACAATGCCCTTGTCATGGCCCATGGCCTGCTGTTCCTTCACCAGAAAATGCCGCACGGCAGGTATGGCTGCCACCGGACTCACATGCTCCGACACCGGCAGCTGCCTTATCTCCTTTTCCACATCCTCGCCGTTGAGCAGACAGTGGCTCACACCGTCGGCGCCGGTAGGGGCGAAGCTGATGTGAATCTGCGGCAGCTGACCAATCAGTGCCTCTGTGTTGACCTTGCCGTTGGCCGCCATATCGTGGCGCAGCGCAAAGAGAGTAACGGCGCGGTACATGGCACCGGTGTCTACGTACCGGTAGCCGATTTTGCGTGCCAAAGCGCGCGCCATAGTGCTTTTCCCCGATGAGCTGTAACCGTCGATGGCTACAATAATTTTAGGCGCAGCGGGGTTGGCGCATTGGGTATCTTGTGTCATTGAGTATCAATTAGGTTTTGGTATCACTTCAAAGATATTGAGTGTGAAATTCACCATTATAGACGACGCCTTTTTATGAGGCATGGCGTAGGCCACGCCGAAGCCCATCGACCGCACCCTGAAGCCTGTGCCTATGGAGAAGCCGCTGAGGAAATTGCGCTGATAGGTGCCCATGTCGGTGCGTGTCTTGTAGTTGTAGGCCAGAGCCGCGTAAAAGTTCGGCGAAGGCGTCAGCTGAATGCCGAAGATGAGATGGCGGAAGAAGTTGCCTGCAAAATTATCCTTCTTCACCTGCACTTCCAGGTCGTTCTCATCCTTGTGCTCGTAATAGGGGAGCTTCCATTTGGTGAGGTGAGTGGCCGTAACGCTGAGCTGGAAGGGAGACTTGCCAAGACCTTTGGTGATGCCTAACTGGATGTCGAAGGGCAGACGGTCGTAATGGTCGTTGAACTGTTTCACCTGGCCGCCGGCATTCTTTATCACAGCCGAGAAAGAGAAGTCCTTTTCCGGGTCATAATAGTTCACACCGAGGTCTGCAGCCAAAGCCACAGCCTCATAACGCTCGTAATGGCTGTAGATGAACTTCAGCGTTATGCCGCCGCGCCACCGGTCGTTGAAGTCGTGGCTGTAAAGGCCGTCAATCACCAGGTCTTGAGGGTGAAAAGTGCCTGTGGGCGTACCCATCTCGTCGTACCCCTGAATGGAGCCGTGGCTCAGGAAGCGCAGACCCGCGCTCCATGCCGAATGTTCGGTGGCGCCCATGCCGTAACGCGCGCTCGCAAAGTTGCTTGAACCCAGATAATGCATATATCCGAGTCCCATCTGAGCCTCAATCTCGGGGCCTAACAGAGCCGGGTTCTGGTCTACCAGACTAAGGTCCGGGTTGATGCTGCTGATGTTGGTGCCGCCCAAGGCAAAGGCCTGCGACGACACCGGAATGCGCAGAAAACTGTAAGCGCTGCTCCCTTCCTGGGCCTGGGCCCCGAAATGAAATAGCACACTTGCGGCAATTACCGCTATTATTCGGCTAAGTCTATTCATCTCTGTTTCTCTAACGAGATTTCGGCTCCCCTTATTTTATGAGAAGGCCAAAAATCATCAAATGATTTTATTATTTATTAATGATAGATTTAAAATAGGTTAAAAATGGCCCCTTTGAGGCCCCCTTTCTTGCGCGGTTCGGGACAGTTGGCTAACTTTGCTCTGTGATAAGCTCACAGCATGAAATGACTCTGAAAAATCTTCTCCATAAAATATGTGGCGCCGGGTGTGTAGCCCTTGTAGCTTCGTGCCTTGTTCCGGCCGGAGCAAAAGCGCAGACAGCATACGTGAACTGCGGCACCAATGCCGCCGGTTCCACCGTTTATCTCGAAGTCTACGAATACGACTATGTTACCGACAAACCCTCTTTCCCGGGCGGCGAAGAGAAGATGATTAAATTCATCAACCGCACGCGAGTGTACCCCGAAAAAGCCTATCGCCACGGCGTTCAGGGGCGCGTGATGTGTTCCTTCATCGTCATGCCCGACGGCGCCGTGTCGAACGTCAAAGTGCTGCGCGGAGTGGAACATTCTCTCAACTGCGAGGCCAAGAGGGTTATCAACAAGATGCCGGCATGGAAGCCAGGCCGAATGAACGGTCGCCCCGTACCCGTCAGAGTAGTATATCCAATAACTTTCCGCCGGTGAGTGCTAACGGGCAGAAGGGCCTTGTGGTCCGTAATCTCGGAAGCCGTTTTCAGGTGCATATCGACGGCACTACCGACAATGAGCTGGTTGATTGTCGCGTAAAAGGCAATTTCCGCATCAAAGGCATACGCACTACCAATCCCGTGAGCGTAGGCGACCGCGTTACGGTGAATCCGGCCGGAGGCGAATATTACATCACTGCCGTTGAGCCGCGCAGAAACTACATCATTCGCCGAGCCTCCAACCTGTCGAAAGAGAGTCATATTCTTGCAGCCAACATTGACCTGGCAGCCCTGGTGTGCAGCGTGCGTGACCCGCTCACACCAACCACCTTCATCGACCGTTTTCTGGCCACTGCCGAAGCCTATTCCATACCGGCCCTCATCATTATCAACAAAGAGGATATCTGGGATGCCGACGATCGCGAATATGCCGAAGCGCTCAGAACTCTCTATCAGTCAATAGGTTACAAAGTCTTTTTTACCTCGGCCACCACGGGTGATGGTATAGCTGAATTGATGGGCGAGCTGCAGGGCAAGACAACTCTGTTGGCCGGCAACAGCGGCGTGGGCAAAAGCTCCATCATCAATGCCCTGATACCAGATGCCGGACTCAAGACCGGCGCCATCAGCGAGCTTTATCACACCGGCACCCATACCACCACTTTCTCAGAGATGCTGACTTTGCCCGGTGGGGGCGCCGTGATTGACGTGCCGGGTGTAAGGGGGTTCGGCACCATTGATTTCGACAAGCGAAGCGTGGGGCATTACTTCCCTGAAATTTTCCACTTCTCCAACCAATGCAAGTATTCCGACTGCAGCCATCGCAACGAACCCGGATGCGCTGTGCGCCAGGCACTTGAGGAGCACAGGATTGCGCAAAGCCGATATACTTCTTATCTGTCGATTCTGGAAGAGGTGGAAGAGGCCGAGGGTGCCGACAAATACCGCAAGCCTTTCTGAGCCGCGCAGGAGCGTCTGCGTAATAGCCTGACAGCTTGGATTTTTGTGCTCCACAAAGGCAATAAATTCAAACTCTGAAACGTATAATTTTCATGAAACGAATCACATCCATTCTCCTTCTCTCATTCATCTTGCTCCCTCTTCATGCCTTTGCATGGGACTGGACGCAGATTTTCAATCCCGGCGGCCAGTCATCCTCCGGTCAGAGTTCAACCATAGGTGCCACCATAGGCAATCTCATTGAGGGTGTGCTGTCGCGCTCCGACGTGGAAATAGCCGATATGGCAGGACAATGGACCATCGACGGCTCGGCGGTGGCCTTCAAGAGCGAAGATTTGCTGGCAAAAGCAGGCGGCGCCGCCGTGGCAGCCAAACTGCAGACTGACATTGACCCGTATTTCCAGAAATATGGCCTCAGAGGCGCCGTAGTAACCATTGATAAAGATGGCAACTGCTCCATAAAATGCCGTCGGGGCACCATCAACGGTGTGATAACCAAACAGGGCAAAGGCGAATTTCTCTTCAACATAAAGATGTTAGGCATGAATCTTTCGTCGGTGCCCCTTTATGTGCGCAAAACGTCGCAGACAATGGATTTGATGTTTGACGTGGCAAAAATCAAGGAGCTGATGGCCATAGTGGCAAAACTGTCGGGCAACAGTCTGGCTAAGAGCCTCGATGCTATTCTCAATCAATATGAAGGCATCTACGTGGGCCTCGGCATGAAGATTGTTCAGGGCTCGCAGACGCCTCAGAATCCTACGAACAGTACCTCCGGCGATTCCATTCAGCAGGAAATACAGAATGAACCCGGACTGGGAACACTCATCAATATTCTGAAACAAAGAAAGAAAAAATAATACACGCTTCATGGATACCAAAAAACCGTCGACAGTATATTTCTGCCCCCGCATCACTCCCGAGAACTTAGTCAAGGTCTACGAGATGCTGAATCGTCCGGTTCAGGGCCGCGTCTGCGCCAAACTCTCCACCGGCGAAGGGGGTAACCCCAATCACCTCAGCGTTGACGTCATCAAGCAGCTCATAGAGCAGACCAACGCCACCATAGTGGAGTGCAACACCACTTACGAGGGTACGCGCAACACCACTCCTGCCCACATGCAGACTGCCCGCGAGCATGGCTTCACCGCCATTGCCGATGTGGACATCATGGACCGCGACGGCGATGTGGCTCTCCCCGTACCCGGCAACCCCAAGCATATCAAAGAGAATTTTGTGGGTAAGAACTGGCTCGACTACGACTTCACAATGGTGCTCAGCCACTTCAAAGGTCATATCATGGCCGGCTTCGGCGGCGCGTTGAAGAATGTGGCCATAGGCATGGCGTCGGCAAAAGGCAAATCGCTGATTCACACTGCAGGGGTGTCTGAACAGGTGCCTCTCGACTTCACTAAAATCTGCGAACAAGACGATTTCCTGGAATCAATGGCTGAGGCTTGCGCATCTGTCTTCAAACATGCCGGCAACAATATTCTCTTTATCTCAGTGGCCAACAACCTCTCGGTTGACTGCGACTGTGCTTATCGACCCGAACCTGCCAAAATCAGCGACATTGGCATCCTGGCAAGTCTTGACCCCGTGGCTCTCGACCGTGCCTGCGTCGATATGATTTACAACAACCCCGAACCGGGCAAGAAGGACCTGATTGAACGCATGGAAGGTCGCCATGCCACTCATCTGCTCGATTATGCCGAACAAATCGGCCTCGGTCAGCAGAATTATGAAATAGTAAATGTAGAACCTGTACCTTTTGAGTTTGAATAATTCAGTTCCGGAATCACCTGAGGTAATACTTCTCTGCGGCATAAGCGGCTCGGGAAAGACCCATTATGCCAAAGAGCTTGAGAAGCAGGGCTACCGTCGTCTGTCGGCCGACGAGATAGCCTGGGCTCAGCATGGTCGTAACCTCGTCACGATGCCTCTTGAGCGTCAGCGAGCCGTGTATATGCAGGCAAATATGGAATTGCTGGTGCAACTGGAAAGGGCTTTGGCCGACAGGCGCAACACAGTAGTTGATTCCACCCTATGCTCCCGGCAGAAACGCGACGTTATGCGCAATCTCTGCCGCCAGTTTGGCGTTGAGCCGAAGCTGATTTTCTTACAAGCCGACAAAGCCCTGCTGCGCCGGCGCCTCGACGCCCGCAAAGGCCTTGACGCCAACGACCAGCCGGTGTCAATGGCTCGTCTGGAATGTTTCTACGCCGGATTTCAGCCGCCCGAGCCCGATGAACATCCCGAAGTAATTCCCCAAAAATAACCCCGCTCTGTCCGGAGCCGCCACCAAAATAGCTGAGGATATGCCCGAAATTTCAATCCGGCATATCCTCAGTAAATTTATAAAGTAGGGATTACAGAAGTCCGCTGATGCGGGCAATGTATTTACCCACTATGTCAAACTCCAGATTCACTATGGTGCCTTGGCTTATGCGGCAGAAATTGGTGTGCTCGAAGGTGTAGGGGATGATGGCTACGCGGAAACTGTCAGCCTCCGAGTCGCATACCGTCAGGCTCACGCCGTTGACTGTAACCGAGCCCTTTTCTACTGTTACATAGCCTTTGCGCACCAACTCCGGATTCACCAGATACCGGAATTTGAAATATGTGCTGCCGTCCACTTCCTGCACTTCTACACATTCGGCCCGGCAGTCCACGTGTCCCTGCACGATGTGGCCGTCGAGACGGCCGTCGATACGCATGCAGCGCTCCAGATTGACCAGGTCGCCAATCTTGAGCAAGCCCAGGTTCGAGCGGTCAAGCGTCTCCTGAATGGCCGTTACGGTATATGAGCCGTCGTCGTGAAGGCTTACCACGGTGAGGCATACACCGTTGTGGGCAAGGCTCTGGTCAATATGCAGTTCGTCGGCAAAGCTGCAGCTTACCCGTATGTGCAGGTTGCCCCCTTCGCGCTCAAGACCGACTACGCGTCCGGCCTCTTCTACTATTCCTGAAAACATTTCTATCCTTACTGTTAGACCCCATTCCACAAAAAATGTTAACGCCAGGGTCGCAGGGCTGAGGTGATTTTTGCAAGTTGAGGAGGGCGCATAGCGAGCTAT
>ERZ772818.144-NODE-144-length-75262-cov-6.053998_pt1 | contig 75262 bp, 74 predicted proteins | sample MGYA00580837_ERZ772818 | MGnify/ENA primary metagenome ERZ772818 (study PRJEB29015, sample SAMEA2737671) | human gut metagenome | biome: human gut; feature: human-associated habitat; material: faeces | place: China | collected 2012 ...
ATTTGTTAAATTTGCACAACTGTTTATCGTCAAAATTGCGTTTCGCAATTGCCTATTTAACGGAAAATATTAAAAGGAGTGCAGGAACATGAATGATTTAGCAAAGTATATTGATTTTGGGCAAGGGGTTGCCAATCCGGGATATATATGGAATATCAAGGAAGTGATGAGGAGAGCCGAGGCGGGCGAAAAGCTCACAATCGGTTTTATCGGAGGCTCCATAACACAGGGAAGCCTCTCATCAACACCGCAGAAGTGTTATGCCTATCTTGTGTATAAGTGGTGGGTAGATACATTCCCGGAGGCTGAGTTTAAGTATGTAAATGCGGGCATCGGAGGAACTACCTCACAGTTCGGTGTCGCAAGAGCGGAGGATGACCTTCTTGCTGCAAAGCCGGATTTTGTCATTGCGGAATTCTCGGTAAATGATGAGAGCACGGAGCATTTTGAGGAGACCTACGAGGGACTTGTAAGGAAGATTCTTTCCTCGGAATTTCATCCGGCACTTATGCTTGTTCACAATGTATGTTACAACAATGGTGCAAGTGCCGAGCTTGTTCATTCAAGAATTGCGAGACATTACAATCTTCCTTCAGTGAGCATGCAGAGCACGCTCTACAAGGCACTTTTGAATTGCAGGTTCGACAACAGAAGAATCACACCTGATGACCTTCATCCGAATGACTGCGGACATGAGCTTGTCAGCATGGTGATTACAAAGCGCCTCGAGCAGATAAAAAATACGGTTAAGGCAGAGTATGAGACGGCCAAGACGGCAGATAAATTTTTTAATTCAGCATCTATGACAAGCAAAAGTGCGCAGCCGGACGCACTTCCGGCACCGCTTACCGCCAATGCTTACGAGGATTCCGTAAGACACAGAAACGACAACTCAATGCCTGTACTTGATGGCTTTACGGCGGACACATCGGAGCAGAGGGATATCACCGACTGCTTTAAGAAGGGCTTCACCGCTTCTAAGAATGGCGCAGGTATTACCTTTAAGGTAAGCGGAAGCTGTATCGCGGTACAGTTTAGAAAGACGATTCACAAGCCGGCACCGATAGCCGTTGCAATAATTGACGGCGACGAGGAAAAAGCGGTTAAGCTCGATGCAAATTTTGACGAGACATGGGGAGATAAACTTGAACTGTACACGCTTCTTGAACACGGCGAGAACAAGGAGCATACGGTAGAGATTAAGATTGTTGAGACAAGCGATGAGGATGTGTCGGAATTTTATCTTGTATCTGTTATTGTAAGTGGAAGAAGATAGAAAGGGAGCGGGAAAAATATGTTTAGAGATGATTTTGTGTGGGGCGTTGCGAGCAGTGCCTACCAGATAGAAGGAACAGACCCTGATGACGGAAGGGGAAAGTGCGTGTGGGATGTGTTCACGGAGGAAGGACATATCCATGAAAACCAGAACGCTTACACCGCGTGCGACCATATACATCGCTACAAGGAAGATTACGCGCTAATGAGGGAACTGGGCATAAAGGCTTACCGCTTCTCGATGAACTGGGCGAGAATACTTCCGGAGGGAACGGGAAGAGTAAACCAAAAGGCGGTTGAGCTGTACCGCGACATGATTATTACGATGAAGGAGAACGGAATCACACCGTACATCACAATGTTTCACTGGGAGCTTCCGCAGGCACTTCAGCTAAAGGGAGGATGGCTCAATCCTCAGATTGTGGATTGGTTTGGAGAGTATGCAAAGGTTGTTGCAGAGAATTTTGCCGACCTGTGCGATTATTTTATCACGATAAATGAGCCACAGTGCGTTGTCGGACTTGGACATTTAAGCGGAGTCCACGCGCCGGGAATAAAGCATTCAATCACCGACACCTTTCAGATTGCGCATAATCTTTTAAAGGCACATGGTCAGGCTGTCATAAACTTAAGAAAATATGCAGGAAAGCCGATTAAGGTGGGCTATGCCCCGACAGGCGGTGTCGCATACCCTTACACTGATACGCCTGAGGACATTGAGGCGGCAAAAAAGGTGTACTTTGGCTTTTACAATCCTATGGACAACTGGACTTGGAATGTGGCATGGTTTTCCGATCCCGTATTCCTGGGACATTATCCTGAGGAGGGACTTAAGAAGTTCGCGGCTTATCTTCCCGAGATAACAGAGGAGGACATGGAACTTATCAACCAGCCGCTCGATTTTATGGGACAAAATATATACAACGGCTACTATGTCCGTGCCGGAAATGATGGCGAGCCCGAGTTCGTTGACAGAGCACCGGGATTCCCTCGCACCGCTATGGGCTGGCCTGTGACACCGAGGGCGTTCTACTACGGAATCAGGTTCCTCTATGAAAGATACCAGCTTCCGCTCTACATTACCGAGAATGGAATGTCCTGTCATGACCTGGTAAGCGGCGACCACAAGGTTCATGACCCTAACCGCATAACCTTCCTTGAGAGCTATATAAAGGGCATGGAGAAGGCAATCGACGAGGGCGCGGATGTGAGAGGCTACTTTGAGTGGACGTTCATCGACAACTTCGAGTGGGCTGACGGCTACACACAGCGCTTCGGAATGGTCTATGTCGACTTCGAGACGCAGGAGCGCATACCTAAGGATTCCGCATACTGGTACAAGGAGGTCATTGAGACTAACGGAAGGTGTCTGCCGGAGAAAGCCGGGGTATGGTGTTGACGGTAGATTTAGCTGTGTTTATGGGACAGAGCAATATGGCAGGGCGCGGAACGGCGGCAGACTCTCCGAGGCTTCGCGACGGAATGGGCTACGAGTTCAGAGCCGTCACCGCGCCCGACAGACTTTTTGCACTCGAGGAGCCGTTCGGTAAGGATGAGAATAATCCCGACGGCGTGTTTGAACCGGGAATGAAAACAGGCTCGATGGTATCTGCATTCGTAAAGGCGTGCGTTGAAATCACCGAAACTCCGATTGTCGGAATCTCATGCTCAAAGGGCGGCTCTGAAATAGCAGAATGGCTGCCTGAAACCGCGTACTATTCCGATGCCCTGCATCGCGTGAATATGTGTAAAAAATGGCTCACAGACAACGGTTATGACATACGGCACAGCTTCATGGTCTGGTGTCAGGGCTGCACCGATGGGGACAGAGGCACACCTACGGACGTATACAAAGAGCGGACAACCACGGTGCTTCTCGATTTCCTGAAGGATGCAGGTCTTGATAAGTGCTTTCTGATTCAGATTGGCAATCACAGAGACAAGCCCGAGCTGTATGTCCGCCTGCAGCGGGCACAGGAGGAGCTCGCCGCGGAGAATGAGGATATTGTGATGGTGAGCAGACTCTTTAAGACATTTGCCGAAAAAGGTCTTATGAAGGATGAGTTTCATTACCTACAGGAGGGCTACAATCTTGTCGGAGCTGAGGCGGGAGCGAAGGTCGGGAGGTTTTTGGAACGGGATTTGAATAAATGACTTTGCAGGAGCTTCGGAGAAAATCGGAGAATGTGAAAAAGGAGTACGGCAAATGAAAATAGAATGTATATGGGAACACAATGGCGGTGACAGCCTGTTGTATGCCGGAAATTGCATGGGTGCGTTTACGAGAGGAGCCTCGCTTGAGGAGGCAGTAAGAAAGATGCCCGATGAAATAAGGTCGTATTATGCGTGGCTTGGAGAAGCCGCGCCGGGAGATATTGAGTGTGACGTTGTTCAGGAAAAGGATTCGCAGCTTGAGATTAAGGATGCTGATAGCGACGTTATTTTTAAGTCGGAGGAGGCAACGTTTACATACAGTGAATACTGCGAATTAAAGGAGCTCGCACTTAAATCGGCGGCTGATTTTCTCAGACTGTATGAGTCAATTCCCTGACAAAAATATCAGTGCGCTTCCGCTTCGCAAGACATTCTACGGTCAGATTCCGCGCACCGCGGAGGAAATGTACACGCATACCAAGAACGTCAACAGCTATTATTTTGGTGAAATCGGAGTCGATGCTGACAATGAGGGAAACATTTTGGAGTGCCGCAGGCGAGGCTTTGAGCTGTTGGAAAAGATGCCGGGCTTTCCCGACAATCTGATGCAGGAGGGTAGCTACGGTGAAATGTGGTCTGTGAGAAAGGTGCTGCGTCGATTTGTGTGGCATGACAGAATACATGCAAAGGCAATGTGGCGCATGGCAAAAAAGACATTTGATGTGGAAGTGGAGAATTTTTTGTTTTTAAGGGGAAGGAAAATGAACAGAGAAATATATGCTTCTGACGGAGAGTACACTTTATTGAAAATTGCTGCTGATGATAGGGACAACTATATTGAACTTCACAGACAGTTGAATGGAGAACAATCGCTTTTTTTGAATCCACATTGTAAAGATATGATGTGGAAATATGTTCTTGAAGAAGAGGACAATATCACATATTCAATTTTTGACAGTTATGGGGAGTATTGTGGAAGTGTAGAACTGCAACATTATAAAGAGAATATCCCTGAGATTGGGATTGAGTTATTGGAGAAAAAACGAAATAAGGGAATCGCAGCCAAGGTTGTAAAATTATTGGCAAAAAGAGCATATATGGATAAAAAAGTAGATTTTTTTTTAATAAGGATTTCATCAAAAAATGAGCACAGTAGACATGTGTTTGAAAAAATGGGCGTAATCCCTATTGGGAGTAAGGAAAGTAATTTCAAAAAATTTATTAATACTTATCAGGAAAATATAAAGAATATAGATAACAGTGCGGATATTCAAGATATAATAGAACCTTATCTTAATATATGCAATGATTTAAAAGAAGAGGTTATTTATGAATATAAATTGATTCCGGAATTATTTCTATGATTATATAATTTTAATGTATAAAATCGATTCATACAAATAACAAGGTGATTAAAATGGGACTGTTTAAGAAGAAAATAACAGCAAAAGCTTATGATAAGGAAAACAATAAGCCAGTAATTAAAGCAAGCATCTGTACAGGAGAACAGGTTGCCGGGTTTAAAGATATCCATACGGGTAAGGTAGAGGAGATAATGTTGATAAAAAGTCCGGAGGATATTGAGACCTTCAAGAAAATGTATGGAGTAGACGAAGAAATAGCAAAGGAATACTGACATTAGCATAATAAAATCTACGGAGGCGATTTTATGACACACGAACAATTTGAAAAGGCGACAAAATACTGGAAGAACAAGGAGTAGACGGCAATGCCGAAGGACGAGCTGCAAAGGGCGGTGGAGAAATATATAGGTGAGAACAATACCTGTGCGCTTGCAACGGGCGCGGGCGATTTTGTGAGATGTACACCGATTGAGTACAGCTATCATGACGGAAAGTTCCGGATGTTCTCAGAGGGCGGTGAGAAGTTTATCGGTCTTGAGAAAAACGTGAATGTCTGTCTCGCCATTTATGATAAATACGATGGCTTTGGAAGTCTCAAGAGCATACAGGCGATGGGAAGGGCTGAACTTGTGGAGCCGTTTCAGATATTTACAATGCACATGCGTAGATTAAAAAGATTCCGCTGGAGGCACTGAAAAAATTGGAATCGCCGATGAATCTTATATGTGTAACGCCGATTAGAACAGATGCGCTGTTCTCTGAGTTTAAGAAGAACGGGTATAGCAGCAGACAGACGTTGGAATATCAGGCTAAAGAAGGCTGAAAAAGAGATGTGACGTAACATAGGGCTTTTTCAGGTCTCAAGGTTCTACCCTTTAATTATTTATCATACATTGTAAAAAAGATTTTTAAGGGGTATTTTTTGAAGAGTTATATCGAGGAGCGGGCGATGGAGATTGCCTCATACATAATCGAGAATAACTGCACCGTGCGTCAGGCTGCCAAGCAATATGGAATCAGCAAAAGTACCGTACATAAGGATGTCGCGGAGCGGCTTCCTGCAATCAATTCCGAGCTTGCAAGACAGGCACGAGAGATACTTGAGCTGAATAAGAGCGAAAGACATATTCGCGGTGGACTTGCCACCAAGGAGAAATATCTGCATCTGCATAATGCACATACATAATGAGAACAAGAGAATTTTGAATAATGAAAAGGGCTGCTGTTATGGAGGCAAGATATATCTTTCATAGCCGCAGTCCTTTTCAGCTAAATAATATAAAACGAATTGCGTTTCTGTGAGGCAAATAATGACACTACAAATAAAAATATGAGGGAAAATCTCAAATATTGCTTGCAAATGTGACAAATGAGGATATAATAAAGATATAATGGAGGGCAAGAAATATGTTATGTCAGTTTACGGTTAAAAATTTCAAGAGCATAAGGGATGAAGTGACACTTGATATGCAGGCGGCTGCAATATCAGAACATGAGGATAGAGTCATCATAGATAGAGACGAGGAAAAGTATTTACCGGTATCTGCTGTTTATGGACCGAATGGCGGAGGTAAGTCTAATGTTTTAGCGGCATTGAACACTTTGGTGGCAAAAGTGTTGCGCCCACTTTTTGCAACAGAGGATAGCGATGAGAAGGTGCTGCTTCAAAAGAGAATAATTGTGGAGCCATTTGTTTTTTCAAAGTGTAAGGATGAACCGACGGAATTTGAATTATTCTTTCGGACAGATGCGGCAGAGTACAGATATATTCTGCATGTAAAGCGAGATATAGTTTTGTATGAGAGCTTGGACAGAGTAAAGATTGAGACAGGGAGAAGGTCAGCACTTTTTACCAGGGATGAGAGCGGCATCGTTTTAAAAGGAGCTTTTGCAAAGCTGAAAGTAAGTGACGAGCTATCTAAGACACTTACACTGCTGTCATATCTCGGCATTGCATATAAAGGTAACGCAGTTGTCAGGGATGTTTTGAGCTGGTTTGAATATGGAATCAATTTCTTGAATTACGGAAATCCGATACAGGAACTAAGAATGGCGGTGTCTACATCGGAGGATGTGAAGCTTTTGATGCTTGATATGATTCAGGAAATGGATTTGAATATTGTTGATTTTAGGGTGGAGAAAAAGGAAAGCGGCGGAATAGACATATTTACAAAGCATCGTATTGATGGTGTGGAGACAGAAATTGATTTGTTTGATGAATCCAGTGGCACACAGAAATTATTTGGTATGCTTCCGTTTATTGCAGAGAGTCTGCTTACGGGAACCGTGCTGGTGGTTGATGAATTGGATGCAAAAATTCATCCGCTTTTACTGCGTCATATTATAATGATGTTCAATGATATGAGTATTAACAGACATAAGGCACAGTTGATTTTTACCTCTCATGACTTATCTACAATGAATAGTGAGGTATTTAGGAGAGACGAAATCTGGTTTGTGGCAAAAGGTAATGAGGAAAACTCAATGCTTTATTCGTTGGTAGAATTCAAGAATGAAAAGGGTGAATCTGTAAGGAAGGATGCCAAATTTGACAAGCAGTATCTGGAAGGTAAGTATGGCGCTGATCCGTACCTCAGAAAAATCATAGATTGGGGGAAAGTTAATGCCTAATAAAGCCAGGAATGAGAAAAAATCGAGCAAACTCGATTGGAAGAAGAAACGTCGTCAGGAATATAGGGAGTTGAAACAGTTTAGGTACTATATTTTTTGTGAAGGTCAGCAGACGGAGCCGAATTATTTCTTGGGGTTTAAAAAGCTGATAGAAGGAAATCCGATTTACAGAGATATGGTTCTGATTGAGATTGAGCCGTGTCAGGCGGAAACTATGCGGGTTATTGGAATGGCAGAGGACTATGTCAGGAAAAATAATATTCACAAGGGACAGATTTGGTGTGTATATGATAAAGATAGCTTCCCTGCAGCACATTTCAACGGGGTTGAGGAGAGGGCGAATACCCTGAACAAGTTTAATCCGGAATTACAGTATCATGCCGCGTGGAGCAATGAATGTATTGAGTTCTGGTTTCTGCTGCATTTTGCGTATTACACATCAAATAATCACAGGGCAGACTATATTTCGTTCTTGAACGATAAATTCAAGGAATTGGGAATCGGAAAATATCAAAAGAATATGAAGGATATTTTTATGATTTTGATGGAATATGGAAATCCGAAACTGGCAATTCGATATGCAAAGAGGATTATTAAAGATGGCACAGGAAAGACACCGACAGAGATTGCACCGGGAACAAAGGTGTATGAGTTGGTGGAGGAATTGGTGAAGTATTTGCCGGAGGAAATAAAGAAAAAATATTTATGATGTAGTATAATATGGCTATTTTACATTTAATATGGAAATGGTTTATTTCACAAACAATAGTAATTATACAATAGAATAATTAATTGAAAATGTTAGGAGAAAATAAATAATATGAAGAGATTGAAAAAATGGTTTGGTAAATTGGACGTTGTTATAATAATGATAATATTTTGGGTAGTTTTGGGGGCTATTATAGTTAATGCTAAAGATGAAACGGTAAAGTCATTATTAACATTGATTTTATTACCGTTTTGGTCGCTTTTATTACAAGACGCAATGATGAAAAAACAAGAAAATAATAACTTTAATATTGATTTGACTCTAAAGGATGAAATTCAAAATGAAATAGTATGGAAACTTCGTTCGGATAATTCGCAAGAAGATATAGTATATTTGTGCGTAAAAAATACTGGTAAAATAGATATTTTTTCATTATATGTAAAAGTAGAAAAAAATGACGGAGCGGTAGGGTGGTTTGAGGTTCCTGAAATGTTAAATGTAGAAAATGAATGTATAATTTGTGTCCCATACAAAAAAGAGAACATTAAGGAGATAACATTAACTTGCAATATTCCAACAGAATGTAGAACAAAGAAATATAACGGATTGCAAAGTGGAAATCAGAAGTTCGCTATCTTTTCAAATGTGGTGTATTATGAAAATGAAAAATATGCAATCTATCACGAAAAGGGGTTTAATGTATTTGAAAGGATGGAAAGATTTTTTATATAAAAAATATTGATGACAATAGCTCAATATAGTGTTAAAGTATAAAACTATGAATTTTATTGCTATGATGAAAATAAAACAATAAAGTATAACAGATGGTAAATAAAATGACAGAACAGTTATTAGTAAACTTAATGCGTCAATGTGGCTGGGTGAAATCACGGCGGAATTTGAATCTATATTAGGCGGGTTGATGCACCAAATGTATAAGGTGACAACCGAAAAAGAATATATACAATAAAACACTGAACAGGGAAATAATGAAACAATTAACCGCAAAGGATAATTATGCACGGGCGGAACAAATAGAAGGAATACTTGAAAAAATGAGATTTCCATTGTAGCGGCGCTTGTTTTTTGTGGCAAAAAATACAGAATATAGAAGGCGAATTTTTCTATGTTTTTAAATGGCAGAAAGGTAAAATTGCCGTTTGGAAGCTTTTATGTATCAAATGCGGATATGGATTCTAAGAATATAATATGGGAGGGCGGACTTACGCGGGTAATTGATTTGGAATGCCTTGATTATGAGAATCCTGCATCGGATGTAATGCAGCTTGCTCTGCAATGGTCGGGGATTGTCACCTGTGAAATGGATATTATCGATATTGCATATACATGGCTTGAGTGGTTGAAGTATAATATACAAAAAGTCTTAGGTAGCTGTATTAATGAAAGCAAGAGAAAATTAGGTGTTTGCGAAGTTAAAAATACCATCTAGCGAATTGTGTATATAAAAACACTGGAACCACAAATAAAAAACATATTCAACAATTTTAATTAAATAAAATTAAAAGACTGCCGTCATGAGATTAATAAACGATTTCCATGGCGGTATTTTTTTATATTTATCCAAATCAGTTTGAATTAGAAAACGTCTCTCTCACAATAATAATTCTCAAAATCGATCAAGAATATATAATTTGTCAGGTACTTTGTCGTCTGCAATTTATAATGAAAGGCACAATTATAAGGAGGCGGACAAATATGGAGCGTTATGGGTATATCAGGGTATCAACAAAGGAGCAGAATCCGGAGAGGCAGTTTATTGCGATGCAGGAACAGCAGATTAAACAAAAGAATATTTATCTGGATAAAATTTCAGGAAAAAACTTTACGCGTCCCAAGTATTCGCGGTTGTTGAAAAGGTTAAAAAGAGGTGACGTGGTCATTGTAAAAAGCATTGACAGGTTAGGCAGAAATTATGAGGAAATACTGGAGCAATGGCGGAAAATTACCAAAGAAATCGGTGCGGATATTCAGGTGATAGATATGCCACTGTTAAACACGGACACGGCACATGGAGATTTGATGGGGGTATTTATTGCGGATTTGGTGCTGCAGATTTTGGCGTATGTGGCAGAGACGGAACGCGCAATTATCAGACAGAGACAGGCAGAGGGGATTGCGGCGGCAAAGCAAAGGGGGACGCAGTTCGGATGTAGGAAAAAGAAGGTGCCGGAGAAATTTGAAAAGTATTATCGGCTTTGGTGTGAGGAGAAAATATCTCTGCGCAAAGCGGCGGCAGAGTTGAATATGAATTATTCCACTTTTTATCGAAGATGTAGGGAACTGAGAGAAGTAGAGAAAAACGAGAAAAATTGTTATAAATTGTAGACAACATGAAACAGCCCATAAAGGTAACCATATATACATTTTAACATCAAAAACATTTATAAAAATATTATATCTTAGATGTTTCAAAAAGTCTAATTTTTGAAACAAATTATTTTTAAATTAGTACGATGGAGTATATAGGCAAATGACTTTATATTTAAAATTATAAATCAGGAGGAAGATGCTATGTGAGAAATATTTTTAAAGGCTATATTGGCGGTAGACGATACGATGAACACAGTGGTAATGATTTTATCGCTTGTAAGTGGAATTTTATCAGTTATTGCCGAATTTAGAAATCATTTTAATAATAAGCGAGAAAGTTTGGCTTTCAAACTTATTATTGTTGTGTCGATTGCTGTAATTACCTGTACGTTTGTACGAAAAAATATTACGGAAGTACCTAATGTAGTAGGGAAAACTTATTCAGATGCCTGCAATATTCTCAGTAACAATGGTTTTAACTATAGCTTGGTACTGGATAGCGAGAATTATGTTGTGGAACAAGAGCCTGTTGCCAGAGCAATAGTTAAAAAGGATACTAAAGTAAAATTAGTAACGGAACCGTTGGGCAATAATTCAGAAGTAAAGCAATTATGAGAAAAGGATTTGAATGTTTCTTATGGAAATATTGCTATCACATTTAAAGATACGAGCATTATTTTGAGTAATGAAGGGAAAACGGTGCAATGTTATGGCAATGTAATTAAAAATTATGTAGTGAAGGAAGCATATCTGCTTAATACGGGAGATGGAGTTGAATATCATGAATATGATATAGAAGATGGTGTAATGGTTTTTAAAAATATACCACAGGGTATTCCATTTAAGGCGATTGTATTACTTGAGGGGTACGAGGAAGCAGAGATAGATGTTAAGATTTCGTCGCAGAATATGGAGGGGGATACTTATTATTATACATGGGAAATAATAAGCGCTGATGCCGATAGGTTGTTGTCAACCACTTTTTATATAGCAGATGGGGATGAAAGCACTGTTGACAGTGTAAAGTATCTGTCAGATGTGCAATTATGGGTGCAATGGTCTCAGGAGACAGACAAAATAATATGGCAAGGCGATTACTATACAAATAAAAGCGGAGGATTTCCTTATTCGATAATGATTAATAAGGATCAGACGGTTAAAGTGAAATTAAAAGATCCGGTCGGCAGCGGAGAGGAATATGAATGTCAAATTACATTATATGTACCCAAGGTAGGTGAACCAACCACGTCGTATATTATTTTTGTGAAAAGGGATGGAGGTATTGAGGCAATTAGTACAGATAAATATTTTATATGGTAAAAAACGGACGAATTTACAAGAAAATTTAAACTGGCAATAATATGGGAGATAAAAAGTGATGAATTATACCATAAATAGAGAGCACGCAGATAATATGTGTAAAATTGATATTAGGTTTGATAAGAAATATAATGAAATAAAAACAGACTTATTATATTATCATAATCATTCATTATATGATGAGATTGTAGATAGGAATGCTGATAAATTGGAGCAGGAAGTTATTTGGTATAAAGGAACTTCACTTTTATATAAAGACCTATTTGAAACTGTAGACATATATGCGCGGTCATTAAAAAGACTTGGATATAAAAAAGGAGATGAAATTCCGATATGCAGTTCTAATATTCCACAATTTGTATACATTTTTTTAGCTGCAAGCAAAATTGGTGCAATTATAAACTCATTTGGTGAATGGTTCGATGAAAACTATTGCTATGATATTATCAAACGCTCGGAAAGTCGAAATCTCTTTGTATCTTCAGATTATCGTATGAAGTTTGAAAAAATGCTTGATGGGACAGATATAAGAATTTGGGATTTTTCAATAGATTTAGAGAAGAGCAATACAGAGAGGGAATTTATTGGATTGGCACAGGATGTAAGCATTGTAAATGAGGACAGCATATCATTAGAAGATTCGTTTACTGTGACATATACATCTGGGACAACTAATCCGGGTAGACCAAAGGCAGTATTGCATGCTGTGAGAAGCTATATGTATTTGGCAAGATATAAAGATTCTGATGTATCAGGCATGCCTAAGATGAAGAATATAAGAGTCTTTTCACATATACCGTATTATGTACATGCAAGCTTGTCAACTTCTATAGTAGATCCTTTGTTTCAAGGGGGCACAATTATAATAGAAAAGGAATACAACGAAGAAAGTTTTCCTAAGGCTGTAATTGAAAGTAAGCCTAATCAAGTGTGTGCTTCTGTTGGTTTTTGGTTAAGGTTGGCTGAATATTTGGAATTGCATCCTAACACGGATATGTCTTTTTTGTACATTCCGACGGTTTCGGGAGAAAAGCTTTCAACAGGAGAAGAAAAATACTTAAATTACATAGCAAAAAAATATAAATTCGGAAATGCTAAAGCTATATTTAGATTTATTCCTGTGACATTTTCCATTGGAGGCGGAACTACAGAAAGCAGCGGTGTTTTGGTAACTTTGTTTAAGAGCTTGCAAGAGAAAAGCCTTAAATATCATAAATTAAAACCGTTGGGGCTTCAGGTTATGGGGTGTGCATCAGTGCAACTTTTAGATGGTACAAAGATTGACAATATGGAAGTTGGAAATGCGTGGTTCACAGGACCATGTAATATGGTGAGGTATTATTATGACCAAGAACAAATGAGTTCTATTTCTTTCACGGATGAACGCGGGCAGTTGTGGGTAAAAATGGAAGCAGCATGCGTTGTACAGAAGAATAGGTATTTGCGTATTGTTGGTAGAAAAAATGATATAATTGAGCTTACGAATGGTGACAATGTGTCTTTTTGTAAAATAGAGCAGAGACTTTATGAGAAAGTTCCTGAATTGTTATCATGCGTAATATTACAAAATGATAACCGAATAATACTGCACTTAAAAAATCGTCCTGACATGAAATGGGACGAAATAAAGATAACATCAAAATTGAAAAGTGTCTTGTCAAAAATAGGCATAGTTCAAGATAATAAGGAAATATATGTAAGATTTCATACATCAGATTACTTCAAACTTGCACCGTCAGGTAAAAGAGATATTTCTGTATTACATGAACAAGGAATAGATAAAGCTGTTAGGTTATTTTAATGTAAAGATTTTAACACCCCCGCCTCAGACCATTTTATTCCAGAGGTGGGGGTATATAATTATGGTGATATGTAATGTACTAAAATTTTATTTATTGCATAATAGGATGGTGCCACCCTTTAAGTTGTTTTTGGATATTTAGTGTGATATAATGTAGACATAAAATTAATAAAAAGTGTATTGGGTTTGATATTTTTGAAACAGAGTAGTAGATTGGATAGTCAAGGATGCTGAAAAAAACAAACAACTATATCCATTGCAGTCAATAGTAAAGCTATTGTAAATCCATTTGAATGCCCTTTTACTTATAAGTTAAGGTTTTTTAGAGTGTTAAACTATAGAAATAAAATAAGTGACAGATAGATAATGAAAGGATAGATATGAAATTCATAAATTCTTTTTTCAATAAAATTATTGGTATACAGGTTTTTCTGGGAAAATTTGAAGAATGGCATCAAACAAATAGAAAAAAATATTCATGGATAATTATAGGCAGTATAGTGCTTGCACTTGCACTAGTCGCAATAAAACAGGTTATTTTTGGGGAAATAGTATTTCTTTTAGGTATGTTTTTGATGGGGATTGATAATATTATAGGATGGAAATATTCTGTTAGAAAGTGGTTGAAATTATGTGTTGTTTATAACTTATTTTTCTCAATCATTTTAGCGTGTCTAATACAAAATTTAATTAAAACTACGATTTGGGTTCCATTATTTATTGGTTTATATTTATTTATATGGGTTTTGTTATCGCTAATATCTAATAGTAAAGTTGCTCTGCTTGTAAATGAAATAGTATCGGGAATAGTAGCCACTGTCTTTACAATAGGAACATATTTGATAAGTAGCGCTTTAAAGGGGTTGCCTTCATCAGAAGAGTATATATTGTATTATAATAATGAGGAAGAATTAACTCAGGCATTATTAAACGGGGAAATGATGGCACGAAAATTTTTTGATGCAGGTGTTCTTGAACTTCTTGAAGGATTTTTTTTAGCATTTCTTCCTGTTATAGGAGTGTCAGCATTGTCTATAATTGCTGTTAAAATTAAAATGTATTGGATGGAAAAGAATAAAAAATGTGAACCTGAGAATGAAATCGATTTATAAGACGATGATAAGGAAGAAGTATCATAAAACTAAATAATGTATTTTAAGGTGTAAATAAAAATACATTAATCAAAGAGGGGTGAAAATTTGAATTTAGGCATTGAAACAGAGACATTGGAATTTAAGAAAACAACAAGTGAACTTAAAGAGGCGGTACAGTCAATCTGTGCGATTTTGAATAAACATCAGCATGGTGAATTATACTTTGGTGTAAAGCCGGATGGTTCACCGATAGGACAAATTGTAACCGAAGAATCACTGAGAGAAGTTAGTCAAAAGATTAAGAATTTTATAGAGCCTAAAATATATCCTTCTATCAACAGGGTGGTGATTGGTGGTAAAGAGTGCATTCATGTTGCGTTTGAGGGAACTCAAGTCCCGTATTTTGCGTATGGTGTGGCAAGAATACGAGTTGCAGATGAGGATTTGATAATGTCACCGGAACAGATTACCGAATTATTATTAAAGAGTGGAAGGGAAGGTAATCGTTGGGAAAGTCTGGTCTCAAATAAGTCGATTGAAGATGTTGATGAGGAATTACTAAGAAAATATACAACACATGCTCATGATGTAGGAAGAATTGCAATCTCTTATACGGATAAGAAAACGGTTTTGAATCAGTTGGAGTTGGTGGAAGGAGATTCATTATTAAATGCCGGGAAGGTATTGTTTAGTGATGACATTGTACAGGATGTTCAGATGGCAATATTTGCAACGAATGAACGATTGACATTTAATGATATACAACGGTATCATGGACCGGTATTGAAGCTTGTGGATATAGCTGAAAATTATATTAGAAATAATATTCACTGGAGAGTAGAATTTACAGGGGAGTTACAGCGCACGGAGATACCGGAGATTCCTGTAGATGCGATTCGAGAGGCTTTGTTAAATTCATTCTGTCATAAAGATTATGCTTCAGGGCAGAGCAATGAAGTTGCAATTTATAAAGATCGTGTGGAAATTTATAATCCCGGTGCTTTTCCAGAAGGATATGAACCGCAGGACTTTATTGATAAGTCAGAGAGACCTATTCGTAGAAATCCCAAGATTGCAAGAATTTTGTATTATTCTAAAGATATAGAAAGTTTTGGAACGGGATTAAAGCGTATAGCCAATGCTTGCGATACAGCAGGAGTCAGATATGAGTTTAAGAAGCTGAAATCCGGCTTTGTAGTATGTTTTTACCGGGCAACAGATAGCGATAATAGTGAGGGAAAAGAAGAAAAAAGTACGGGAAAAGTACGGGAAAAGTACGGGAAAAATACGGGAAAAATAAATGATTCTCAAAAAATAATAATTAGCTTCTTACAAGAAAACCCTCAAATAACAAACAAAGATGTTCAGAATTTGCTGGGTGTGAAGGAATCCAGAGCATTAAAAATTTTGAGAAGCTTAGTTGAAAGTGATGTACTGGAGAAATGTGGTAAATCAAGGAACAGCTATTATATTTTAAAGTAATATTTCTAATTAATAATATAAGATTTTTAAATCCCCCGCCTCAGAGCACCTGCTCCGTAGCGGGGGATTTTTTTGCCATTATATTCGTATTCCGACGGTCTTATTCCTCCATCCTCTTTCTTTTCCATCTTCTATGTGTGGTGTGAATGTCACGCCATACGGCAGGGTGGAAGAGGATGAGCAGCGGGAACAACTCGAGGCGTCCGGCGAGCATGTCGAACATCAGCACGTATTTGGTGAGGATGCTGAAGTAACCGAAGTTCTGTGTAGGACCTGCGAGCTCGAGTCCGGGACCGATGTTGTTGATTGTAGCGGCGACCGCGGTAAAGTTGGTAACTAAGTCTTTGCCTTCTAATGAGACAAGGAGCAGCGAGGCGGCAAATATTACGGTAAAGGTGATGAAGTATACGTTTATCGAGCGGACTACATCGTGCTCTATCGGCTTGCCGTCGAGGGAGAGCTTTTGGATGCGCTTCGGGTGAATGTAGGAGTCGAGCTCCTTAAATACTGTCTTGAACAGTATGACGAAGCGGGAAACCTTCATTCCGCCTCCGGTGCTTCCGGCGCAGGCACCGACGAACATGAGCATGACAAGGATTGTCCTGCTGGTTCCTGACCACAGGTTGAAGTCGGCGGTTGAGAAGCCGGTGGTTGTGATGATGGAGGCAACCTGAAATGAGGAGTCGCGGAGTGCGTTTGCAAACGGCACGGCGGATCTGAACAGCTCAATGGTGATCACGGCGACGGATACAGCCACAATGATGAAATAACAGCGGACCTCCTCCATCTTGAATGCCTTCCTTGCATTGCCGAACAGGATAAAATAGTAGGCATTGAAGTTGACACCGAATAACAGCATGAATATCGTGATTACCCATTGGATGTACGGCGAATAGCCTGCGATGCTGTCATTTTTTATGCCGAAGCCGCCTGTTCCGGCTGTACCGAAAGCAGTACACACCGCATCAAATACTGGCATTCCTCCGACAAGGAGAAGGATGAACTGTATCAATGTGAGCCCGAAATATATGATGTAGAGTATGCGCGCGGTGTACTTCATCTTCGGGACAAGCTTTCCGACTGAAGGGCCGGGGCTCTCTGCACGCATGAGGTTGATGTTCGAGCCGCCGCTGAGCGGCACTATGGCGAGAAGAAAGACGAGCACGCCCATTCCGCCGATCCAGTGCGTGAAGCTGCGCCACAGAAGCGAACAGTGCGAAAGCGCTTCGACATCCGAGAGAATGCTTGCACCTGTGGTCGTGAAGCCTGATATAGTCTCAAAGAGAGCATCCGTGAAGGACGTAATCTCGCCTGTGATGCAGAAAGGTATGCAGCCGACCAAGCTTAGCAGAATCCAAGCGAGGGATGTGCTTATACAGCCCTCCTTGAGATAAAGTGTTGTGTTGTTCGGCTTGCTGCGCGTCATGAAGAAGCCGACAACGAAGCAGCATGCCGCGACAAAAAGATACGTAAAGCCTTCATGCTCAAGATATATCAGCCCGACTAATGCAGGAAGAAGCATGAGGGCGGATGTAAGCAGAAGCACATGCCCTAATATATATCGAATAATTGATTTGTTCATGGTAATCCTCACATACGAGCGGTTGCTTTTCGCTCGGAAACATATTTGGTGTTAAAAAATTATTGCAGAATATCCTGTATATCCGTAAATCCCGTGTGAGTTGTGACTATCATTACCGTGTCACCCTCGAGGATGCAGTCCTGACCACTTGGAATAATGATGGTTCCGTTGCGGTTGATGAAGGATATCAGAATCTCATCCTTGAGCTTTAGCTCGGCGAGCGGCTTGTCGGTCACATCAGAGCTCTTGGTTACTCTAAACTCAATAGCCTCAACGCGGTGATCAAACATGTGGTACAAGGTCTCGATGCTGCTGTCGGATTCAGCCGGTCTGCCGTTGGAACCCTCGGCTGAATCAAGAGATTCCCTTGAATCGTTTTTGGCACGGACGTAAGCGATGATTGCCTCGGAGGTTATATATTTAGGATAAATAACACTTCCCAGGTCGAGACTGTTGATTACGTTTTTAAAGGTAATACGGTTGATTTTTGTGATTACCTTTGCGTTTGAAACCTGCTTTGCGTGGAGCGTGAGCATGATGTTTTCCTCATCTATTCCCGTGAGGGGAACGAAGGATTCAACCTCTGAAATTCCCTCTTCCTTTAAAAGCTCCTCGTCGGTGCCGTCGCCGTTGATTATTACGGCTTTTGGAAGAAGTATGCTCAGTTCCTCACAGCGCTCACGGCTGTTTTCGATTATTTTTACCGAAATGCCGGAGCGTATGAGCTGGTCGGCAAGATAGTAAGCTGCACTTCCGCCTCCTATAATCATGGTGTCCTTAACCTGATTGGTCTTAAAACCGATGTGCTCAAGAAAAATCTTGGTTGATTTACGGGATGCCACGAACGAGATTGTGTCCTCGGCATGCATCACAAAGCGTCCTGTAGGGATATGTACATAGCCGCCGCGTTCAATGACGCAGATGACATAAGGTACATTCATTTCCTTGCCAAGAGCGGCGATTGTCATTCCGTCAAGACGGTTGCATTTTGGAATCTTGAATTTTACAAGCTCAGCCTGGCCATGAGCAAAGGAGTTGACCTCAAGAGCGGTAGGCATGTATAAAATACGTGCCGCTTCCTTGGCTGTCTCAAGTTCTGGATTGATAATCATGGCGAGTCCGAGACGTTCTCTTAAGTAGCCTGCCTCCCGGCTGTAGTCGGGTGTGCGGACTCTGGCGATGGCGGCACAGTTGCCGACGCGCTTGGCGATGGTGCAGCAAAGAAGATTGAGCTCGTCCGAATCTGTTACGGCTATGATAAGGTTGGCTGAGGCGATTCCTGCCTCCTCCTGAACGCTGTAGCTTGCACCGTTTCCGACAACGCCCATGACATCATACATGCCTGCAGTTGCCTGAAGCTTCTGGGCGTTCTTGTCAATCAGAGTGATGTCGTGTCCCTCCTTTGCAAGCTGCTCGGTCAGGGTAAGACCAACCTTGCCACAACCGACTATAATAATACGCAGACCTTTTTTTGCTGTTGTATTTCTTGACATTTTTAAGCCTCCGTTGAGTTTCATAACATTGATTACCACTACATAATAGCATTATATATGATAAAAAGCATTATTTTTTTTAGCTTTTTTATAATTACCTCTTTTAAATTGGAAAGTTTTTGTTTATAATGTTGATATATAGGCTTTTAAGATTAGAATATTATTCTATGATTTTGATTAGATTTTATCGGATGGAGGATTTTATGATAACCACAGATATTGGAATTGATTTAGGAACTGCCAGCATTCTTGTTTATATCAGAGGCAAGGGTGTTGTGCTCAAGGAGCCGTCGGTAGTTGCGTTTGACAGAGATACGAATAAGATTAAGGCTATAGGCGAGGAAGCAAGACTCATGCTCGGTAGAACACCGGGTAATATCGTGGCTGTGAGACCTTTAAGACAGGGTGTTATTTCCGATTATACTGTTACGGAGAAGATGCTCAAGTACTTTATTCAGAAGGCACTTGGCAAGAAGATATTAAAGAAGCCGAGAATCAGCGTATGTGTACCTAGCGGTGTTACAGAGGTTGAGAAGAAGGCGGTTGAGGATGCTACCTATTCAGCAGGTGCCAGAGAGGTTGCCATTATTGAGGAACCGATTGCGGCAGCCATCGGTGCAGGAATTGATATTTCAAGACCATGCGGTAATATGATTGTCGATATAGGCGGCGGTACAACGGATATCGCTGTTATTTCACTTGGAGGTACCGTAGTCAGCACATCCATCAAGATTGCCGGAGATGATTTTGACGATGCCATCGTGCGTTATATGCGTAAGAAGCATAATCTTCTCATCGGTGAGAGAACGGCCGAGGATATCAAGATTAAGATAGGAAGCGCATATCCGAGACCTGAGGTTGTGACAATGGATGTACGCGGACGTAACCTTGTCACGGGACTTCCGAGAACGGTCACTGTTACCTCTGAGGAGACAGAGGAAGCGCTTAAGGATGCGACGGCACAGATTGTTGAGGCGGTACACAGTGTCCTTGAGAAGACACCACCTGAGCTTGCAGCGGATATTGCGGACAGAGGAATCGTTCTTACGGGAGGCGGAAGCCTTCTTCAGGGACTTGAGGAGCTCATTGAGTCGAAGACGGGAATCACGACAATGACGGCAGAGGATCCTATGACAGCCGTAGCAATCGGAACAGGTAAGTTCATAGAATTCTTAGGCGGAGCAAGAGACTAATACACATAAGCAATATATATGTGACGTTATACAGGAGGTATTTATGGTAAGAGGCCTTTACACAGCATATACGGGAATGATGAATCAGCAGGCGCGGCTTGATGTTATCACCAATAACCTTGCGAATGCTTCTACTGTCGGCTACAAGAAGGAAGGTTCGACCTCTCAGGCTTTTGACAGTATGTATACACAGAAGATAAAGGACGGTTCTGAGTATTACATCAACAGAACAATAGGTAAGGAGTCGCTTGGCGTCAAGATTGGTGAGACTTACACGGATTATACACAGGGTTCATTTAAGGTTACGGGCAATACCTACGACCTTGCACTTGAGGGGGACGGATTCTTTAATGTATCTTATACCTCCAAGTCGGGTGCGACTACGACACGCTATACACGCGACGGTTCTTTTTCCGTGAACAATGAGAACATGCTTGTGACGGAGGACGGAGATTATCTTCTCGGTGAGGGTGGACGTATTCAGGTGCCTCAGGGGGCTAAGATCACCGTCGACGAGGAGGGCAATATCTACGCGGATGATGAGTATGTAGACAAGCTCAGGATAACGGATTTCAATGATTACAACTATCTTCAGAAGTTCGGCGAGAACCTCTACACGGCAGTTGACGGTGCGACAGAGAAGACCGCGGACTGTAAGGTAAGACAGGGATATCTGGAGATGTCCAACATCAATGTAATATCAGAGATGGTTGAGATGATTACAATTTCAAGAGCTTATGAGAGCAACCAGAAGGCTATACAGACTATTGATTCCTCACTTGAGAAATCAGTTAACCTTGGAAAGCTTTAATATAAGCCGGAGAACATTGATTTAGCATAGAAGGATAACGGAGGAAAAGGTATATGGTACGAGCTTTATGGACAGCGGCGTCAGGAATGATTGCACAGCAGACTAACGTAGACAATATAGCGAATAATCTTGCCAATGTGAATACGACAGGATATAAGACTTCCACAGCGGAGTTTAAGAGCCTTTTATATCAGACAATACAGACAAAGACAACCTCAGCCAACGGTGACAACAAGCCGATTGGTGCACAGGTGGGACTCGGAACGAGAACAAGTTCCATTACGACACAGTTTACACAGGGCTCAATGCTTGCATCGGATAATAATTTTGCATTCGGAATTGAGGGAGACGGCTTCTTTGCGCTGCGCGGCACTGACGGAGAGACATATTATACGAGAAGCGGTGATTTCAGGATAGCTGTTGCATCCGACAACACGATGATGCTCGCGTCAACTGACGGATATCCTGTGTTAGACAGCAACGGAACACCGATTATTCTCTCATCGACAGATTACAAGGCTGACAAGATTACGGTTACGGATGACGGGCAGTTATTCTATCCGGATGCCGATAATAATCTCAAGCCGATAAACATAACTATAGGAGTTTATCAGTTCTCCAATCCGGCAGGACTTGAGAAGGTGTCGGGAACAATGTATCAGGCAACGACGGCATCAGGAGCAGCAGTTGAAGAGCTTAACGATAAGAGCTTGAAAGCGAGCAAGCTTCATCAGGGCTATCTCGAGGGCTCGAATGTTCAGGTTGTAGATGAGATGGTTAATCTTATCACGGCACAGAGAGCTTATGAGATGAATTCCAAGGCAATTCAGGCGGCGGATGACATGCTCAGTCAGGCTAATCAGCTTAAGCGCTAAAATACAGGCATACGCTAAAACACAGCGCATACGCTAAAAATGGCGCAATGGAGGCACATATGAGTGATTTGATTTCAGGTGTAAGTTCTTATTATGATACATATACGAAGAATAATGTGTCGGCTGATAATATGAAAGATAAGCTGAGCACGGATTATTCAACAGCTACGGATGATGAGATGATGGAGGTATGCAAGGAGTTTGAGGCATACTTTACGGAGCAGGTATTTAAGGCAATGCAGAAGATGGTTCCTGAGAGTGATGACAGCAGTTCGTCGACATCCTATGTGTCAATGTTCAAGGATACGCTCATTCAGGAATATGCGAATCTTTCAAGTGAGTCCAACGGAGGAGAGGGACTTGGCATAGCTCAGATGCTCTATGAGCAGATGAAGAGAAATTACGGAGTGGATTAAGCACATCTGAGAGAAGGTATATGGAACGTTTCAAGGGTTACGTCAATAAAATAGTATATAGAAATGAAGATAACGGCTACACGGTGTTTGAGCTTGAGCTTGACGGTGACGAGCTCACCTGTGTAGGGAATGTTCCGTATGTTACCGAGGGCGAGTTCGTTGAAGTCACCGGGGAATATACGGAACATTCTGTATATGGGCAGCAGTTAAAGGTTGAGACCTGCGAGGATATTCCGCCTGAGGATGAAAAATCGGTTGAGCGTTATCTTGCATCAGGCGCGATCAAGGGTATAGGAGCTGCACTGGCTTCGAGAATTGTGCGGAGGTTCAAGGCGGATACTCTAAGAATAATTGAGCAGGAGCCGGAAAGACTTGCCGAGATTAAGGGCATAAGCCGGCGCATGGCGGTGGAGATATCTGACAATGTTACAGCCAAGAGAGATATGAGAAACGCCATGATGTTTTTGCAGGACTATGGCATATCAATGGCACTTTCCGCAAAGATATATAATCAGTATGGTGCATCGGTCTATACGATTATGAAGGAGAATCCGTACCGTCTTGCCGATGACATTGCGGGGGTAGGATTCAGAATAGCAGACGAGATTGCGCGAAAAGCAGGCATAGAAGCTGATTCGGATTTCAGAATCAAGAGCGGTATCATGTATACGCTGCTCCAGGCGACGGGCAGCGGACATATCTATCTGCCGCAGGGAGAACTGTTAGAACAGCTTAACACATTGCTGGATACCGAGATTAAGGATATAGACAGACATCTTTCGGACCTGTCAATGGACAAGAAGGTTGTGGTGAAACAGCAGCTTCAGGAGAATGAAGCGTCGACAGATGCGGGCGATGGCGAATATCAAGCCGAGAGGCTGGTATACGGAGCTTCATATTATTACATGGAAATGTCGGTGGCTTACGCATTGAAAGCGCTGGATGCAAGGGAAAGCATTGACAAGCATAAGATTGCTGACCGTATCAGACGAATAGAGAAGGCTGAGAAGATTGAGCTTGATGACAGGCAGAGGGATGCCGTTATACAGGCGATAAGTTCCGGACTTCTTGTCATAACCGGAGGACCGGGAACAGGTAAGACCACGACAATCAATACGATAATCAGATATTTTGAAGGCGAGGGAATGGAAATACGTCTTGCGGCACCGACAGGACGCGCCGCCAAGCGTATGACTGAGGCTACAGGCTGTGAAGCCCAGACAATCCACAGAATGCTTGAGTTATCGGGAGCGCCTGAGGATGACAGGAGCGCGAGCTTTCTAAGAAATGAGGAGAACCCGATAGATGCCGATGTCATCATAATAGATGAGATGTCGATGGTGGATATTTTTCTCATGAACAGCCTTTTGAAGGCTGTCACACCCGGGACGAGGCTTATCCTTGTGGGCGATGTCAATCAGCTTCCTTCGGTAGGACCGGGAAATGTCCTGAGGGATATTATAGCGTCGGAGCGGTTTAACGTGGTTAAACTGACTAAGATTTTCAGACAGGCTACAGAGAGTGACATTATTGTTAATGCTCATAAGATAAATGCGGGAGAGAAGTTCCCAATCGGGCCGTCGAGCCGTGATTTTATATTTATCAGGAGAGAGGAAGCGGGCAATGTGATTGGGGCGATGATAACGCTTGTATCACAGAAGCTTCCGAAGTATGTTGATGCCAAGCCGTTTGACATTCAGGTGCTCACGCCGACAAGAAAAGGAATGCTGGGGGTTGAAAGGCTTAACACGGTGCTCCAGGAATACCTTAATCCCAAGGATTCTTCAAAGCAGGAAAAAGAAATCGGTACGACCATATTCCGCGAGGGCGACAAGGTCATGCAGATAAAGAACAATTATCAGATAGAATGGGAGACAAGAGGTAAGCATGGCATACCGACCGACCGTGGCATGGGGGTGTTTAACGGCGATATGGGTGTCGTGGACAATATCAATTTCTATTCGGAGAAGCTGACCGTAAAATTTGAGGATGACAGATATGTGGAATATCCTTTTAAGCAACTGGATGAGCTGGAGCTTGCCTATGCGGTCACTGTACATAAGTCACAGGGAAGCGAATATCCGGCGGTTGTGATTCCGCTTCTGTCGGGACCAAGAATGCTCATGAACAGAAATATACTCTACACCGCGGTAACGCGTGCAAAAAAGTGTGTTTGTATCGTTGGAACGGAAGAGGTATTCTATGGAATGGTTGAGAACGGTAACGAACAGAAACGCTATTCAACGCTTGCAAAGCGGATACAGGAGTGCGGTTGAGGCACTTTTTCCCAACAGATGTCCGATATGCGAGGAGCTGGTGGACTCACAGGGGGAGCTGTGTGGTGATTGTCTGGGAAAATTAAAATATATCACATCACCGTTCTGCATGATATGCGGAAAGCAGTTGGACAATGAGCTTGCAGAGACGTGCTCCGACTGCGGCAGGAGACATCACAGTTTCATACGCGGAGTCGGAGCACTTGCCTATACGAAGGAAATCAAGCAGTCAATGTACAGATTTAAGTACGGCAACAGGCGGGAATATGCAGCTTTTTACGGTGATATTATTGTTAAGCTCAAGGGACATATAATCATGTCATGGAAGCCCGATGTGATAATACCTGTTCCGCTTCATGCGTCAAGGTACAGAAAAAGAGGATATAATCAGGCGGCACTTATTGCAAAAGAGATAGGCAGAAGACTCGAAGTACCTGTAGAAGAAGGACTGCTTATCAGAACCGTGAATACGGCACCGCAGAAGGAGCTTAACGATAAGGAGAGAACAAAAAATACAAAAAATGCTTTTCAAGTAACACATAATATAGTAAAATATAAAAGAGTATTGTTGGTTGACGACATATACACTACGGGAGCAACGCTTGATGCATGTTCTGATGTACTCACGATTGCAGGGGCTGTACAGGTATATTTTGCAGCGGTATGTATCGGAAGAGGCTTCTAGCAATGTATATGGATACCGGCAATGTCAACGGAATGGAGGCAGATGGTATGGAAGTCAGAAATTGCAGAGGTTGCGGAAGACTGTTTAGTTACATTGAGGGAGGCAGTTACCTTTGTCCTGCATGTCAGGAGGAGTTAGAGGAGAAGTTTCAGGTTGCCAAGGCATATATCAGGGAGAACAAGAATGCGAGCATACATGAGGTAGCGGAAGCAGCCGATGTAAGCGTGAAACAGATTGAGAAGTGGGTGCGTGAGGAGAGGCTCGCGTTTGCAGATGACTCTCCGGTCGGCATTGCATGTGAGAAGTGCGGAGCAATGATTCGTTCCGGACGATTCTGCGAGGCATGTAAGGCGAGCATGGCTAATCATTTCTCTGAATTGTACGAAGAGCCGAAGAAGGTTGAACCGGTTAAGAAGGATGTGCGTGACAGTGCAAGAATGAGGTTTCTTAATAAGCAGAGCTGACATTTGATAGTGCAGGCTTAGAGGATTGTGAATTTTTTTCATTTTCCTCTAAGTTTTTTTATTTTGTGAACCGATACATAATACAGTAAAGAGATTTATATTTAAGGAAGGAGAGGTTAATATGCGTATAGATGCCTACAATCAGGTGAATATGGTATATGCTACGGCAGGGAAGACACAGCTTAAGAAGACTGCTAAGACCTCCACAACGGAAGATAAGCTTGAGATTTCACAGCTTGGAAGAGATTACCAGGTTGCCAAGGCAGCAGTGGCACAGGCTGATGATGTCAGGGAAGACAGAGTCGCCGCGGTTAAGGAGCACTATGCATCAGGGAAGTATAATGTATCGGCGAACAAGCTTGCTGCCAAGCTTATAGAGAAATATAACACGATTGTGTTTTAGAAGGGTGTGACCGTGTAAGTGGCGAGTCTTATAGATATACTGATAAGTACGTTAGAACAGGAAAATACAGAATATGAGAGTCTTTTAGAGCTCGGACTTGAGAAGACGGGTATAATTATCCGTAACGATGTCAAAGAGCTTTCAAGGATGGTAGAAAAGGAACAGCTTGTGGTGGATAGAATCATAGTGCTGGAAAAGAAACGAACCGAGGTATCGAATGATATTGCGGACGTTCTTAACAAGGATGTTAAGACCTTGACTCTCACGCGACTGATTGAACTATTGAGTTCACAGGAGAAGGAGAGGAATGCACTTGTTTCCATTCATGACAAGCTTTCTTTAACTATGAAGAGAATGGTTGAACTTAACGACCGCAACAAGGCACTGCTTGAAGAGTCGATGGAGATGCTGCAATTCGAGATGAATCTTGTACAGAGCATGAGAAGGGGACCGGAGACTAATAACTATGGCAGGGATGCGTATATAAGCAATAACTATTCACTTCCGGACACGAGATTTGACAGGAAACAGTGAATAAAATAGAGAAAGAGGAACACTATGAGTAATATGTCGGCTTTGTATGTGGGATTATCAGGATTGGTCAATAATTCTAATGCTCTCAATACCACAGCCAATAATATGGCGAATGTCAATACAAAAGGATATGTAAGACAGCAGGTTGTGTTCGAGGATACACATTACAATACCACGAACCGTTTTGCCACTGCCACGCTCCAGAAGGGACTTGGAGTTACGATTCAGGATGTCTCGCATGTGAGAGATATTCTTCTTGATGAGGCGTACCGCAAGGAGAATGGAAGATACGGTTTCTATGATAAGCTTCTCAATGCAGCCGATGAGATACAGACGCAGCTCGGAGAACTTAACGGAGTATCATATCAGGAATCAATGAAGGATCTGCTCTCGGCAATCAACGAAGTGTCCAAGACACCTGATGATAATACGGCAAGAGCTGCACTTGTGCAGAGTGCGGTGAGCTTTCTTGACCGTTCACAGGCAGTGTATAAAGGGCTTGTAAGTTATCAGAGCAATCTTAATACAGAGATATATAATATCACGAACCGCATCAACGAGATTGGTGAGCAGATTATGTCACTTAATAAGCAGATTGCACAGATAGAGAGCGGTGTAGAGACTGCGATGACTCTGAGGGATGAGAGAGATCTTCTGCTTGATGAGCTTTCGGGATATGCCAAGATAGACTATACCGAGGATTCAAGAGGAATTGTGTCCGTAATGCTTGAAGGACAGTTTTTCTGTGACAACATGAGTGTGTCACACCTCGGACTCAGCACGGTTGAGGGAACCGATTTCTACATTCCTGTATGGAAGGAAATGAAAAATGAGCCTCTGTACAACATGGAAATCACAATGTCAACCGCGAATAACACGGATATCGGCTCACTGAAGGGACTGCTTGCGGCCAGAGGCACAATATCACCGACGTATGCGAACATGACTGCGCCTGCACAGACGGTTACGCAGATGCCTGACAGAGCGGATTACGGAAGCGATGAGGACTACAATAATGCGGTTGCCGCATACACGGCATACAGGGATTACAAGAGCTATGAGGATTGCAAGGATTACTCGGTGCTTGTGAGAACAATCGCTAATTTCGATAAGCTGGTTAACAGTGTGGTTGAGAAAATCAATGACGTGCTCAGCCCTATGAAGGATGCCACGGTAACATACGTTGATGGTAACGGTAATACGGTAACATACACGGGAAAGATCCTTGATACCGACAAGGCAGGATACGGTAAGGATACCGACAAGTCGATCGGAGAGGAGCTTTTTTCAAGAAAGTATACTGACAGATATACCAAGGTTACGGGAACTGACGGCAATACATATTATCTGTACAATACGGAGAACAGCTTCGGAACGGAGTCGCTCTATACGATAGCCAATCTTGAGATCAGCCCTAAGGTACTGAAGGATTTCTCGGTTCTTCCGTTCAATCAGGCTGACGGCAAGGTGGATTATGACAGAGCAAAAGAACTTGCTGCTCAGTTCTCCGAGAAGTATCTTACCTTCGGCGATGGCACTGAGAAGATGACATTTGAAAAATTCTATGAAGCACTTATAGATGATGTCGGAAGCGAAGGAAATGTATATGCGAGCATGGTTGACAACCAGCAGGATCTCTCGAACGGACTTGATGACGGAAGGCAGGCTGTCATGGGAGTGAACTCAGATGAGGAACTCACGAACATGATACGCTACCAGCAGGCGTACAATGCGGCTTCGAGATACATCAACGTCATAACTGCGATGATGGATACGGTTTTACAGATTATTTAATTAAGACTTTGAAATTACAGAATATTTTCAGATACAGAAGGGAGATGTGCAGGAATGCCGAATACATTTTTCGGAATGACAATAGGAGCCTCAGGACTTACGGCAAGTAATGCGGCAATCAATACAACAGCACATAATATATCCAACGTCAACACCAAGGGCTACACAAGACAGTCCACGGTTCAGGAGGCGAGCTATGCTATTAAAGTGTATAAGCCGTATGGTGCAGTCGGCACAGGCGTTACGGTGACGGATATTCAACAGTCAAGAAGCGAATATTATGATGAGAGATACAGAACCAACAACGCCCAGTGCGGGCAGTATGAGTCACTCCAGACATATTCCAATCTGGTACAGACATATCTTGATGAGTTCAACACAGAAGGCTTCATAACAGAGTACAACAATCTCTTCAAGACGATAGATGCGATTACTGCCGATCCGAGCAGTGAGGTTAAGAGGGGACAGTTCTTAAGCTATATGTCAAGTATATGTGAGTACTTTAACACGCTCTCTGCCAATCTTCAGAATACACAGAACGATATCAATGAAGAGATTAAGTCATCCGTATCAACCATCAACACGATGGCGGAGCAGCTTGCGTCTCTCAATAAGCAGATTAACACTATAGAAGCATCAGGCGGCACGGCAAATGACCTTCGGGATTCAAGAAATCTTATAATTGACCAGCTTTCTTACTACGCTGATGTGAGAGTTGAGGAGAGAAGCATAGGCAACGGTGTGACCGACTGTACGATATTTTTTAACGGACAGGAGCTTGTCGGCGGCTATAGCTACAACACACTCGAGTGCGTTGCAAGAGATACAGCGAATCCTCGAAATGCAAGCGATGCCTCGGGACTCTACGATATTAAGTGGAATAACGGAAATCCATACAATCCTTATGAGGAGAGCTCACGCGGAAGCCTTAAGGCTTTGTTTGACATGCGTGACGGCTGCAATGATTCTTACGAGGTTGTCAGGACGGATGCCGCAGGCAATCAGTCACTTGAGGTTGTGAGCGATTCTTACAGGAACCCTTCATACAAGGGAATTCCGTATTATCAGTCACAGCTCAACCGGTTTGTTACTTCATTTGCTAAGGAATTCAACGATATTATTTCCAAGGGACAGCTTGCGGACGGTACGGTTTCCGGTGAACCGCTGCTTGAGTCAAAGTATAACACGGATTATGTGACGGCAGCGAATATTACCGTCAATCAGGATATGCTGAATGACTTGTCAAAGCTTCCGTTATCCTATGATGCATCACGCGGAGATGAGAATTCCGACTTGGCGAAGGACATGTATGCACTTAAGGACAAAATCACAATCAAGAGCGGAACATTCTGGGATTTCCTTTCATCAATTGTGTCTGAGATAGGTGTTGACACGAAGAGAGCTGAGACCTTCAGCTCCAACTATTCCAATGTCAAGGCGGCAGTTGAGACACAGAGAACTTCAATATCGGGTGTTGATGAGGACGAGGAGGGTATAGACCTCGTAAAGTTCCAGCATGCTTATGACTTATCATCAAAGGTTATTTCTGTAATGAATCAGATATACAGCAAGCTCATAGAGGAGACGGGATTGTAAAGTGCTGCGGACGTTGCACGGATTTAACAATTCACCGCAGACCCGCAGAAGAAGGGAGACTACATGAGAATTACGAACACTATGATGACTAACACTACGATGCGTAATGTTAATAAATCAAAGACTAATCTATATACAACAGAGCAGCAGATGGCATCACAGAAGAAGATATCGAAGCCGTCTGATGACCCTATCATAGCTATCAGAGCACTTTCACTCAGAACGAGTCTTGCAGAGGTTGAGCAGTACTTAAAGAAGAATGTCCCTGATGCGAAGGCATGGATTAAGCTTACCGAGACATCACTCGACAATATGGACGGTATCTACACGGATCTTGTAAAGCTCTGTACACAGGGTGAGAACGATACATTCGAGACTACCAACAGGCAGGCGATAGTACAGAGCATACAGCAGTATAAGGAGGCGATGTATGCGGAGGGCAATGCGGACAGCTCGGGAAGATATATTTTTACGGGCTATAGGACTGACCGTTCCCTTACATTCCTTAACTCAACTGAGACACAGGTGTCATACAAGATTAACCAGAACTTTACGGGTGAAGATTTTACAACCGCAAAATACATGAAGAACAGTGTGGATATTAATAACATAGCAAGCGTTCCGTCATCCGCAACACCTGAGACAAAGGAAGTATACAGACTCAGACTTGCTTATGATAATTGTGCTTACGATGCAGCCGATGCGGACACGGTTCCTTCAATAACTGTTGATGGTAAGGCATACACCGGAACCGTGGCGGCTGTAAGCTCACAGGAGTTAGAACAGCTTATCACCGCAGGAAATATGGCTGATGATACGGCATATTATGTGTATGATAAGGGTGAGATTGCATTCTCTGAGAACACATACAAGACACTCAAGGGTGCGTCAGACATATCCGTTCAGTTCCGCAAGGATGAATTCGAGAAGGGAGATATCCGCCCGGAGCATTATTTTGACTGTGAGGACTTAACTAACGGTCAGGTATACACATTGGGAGATAATCAGGACATTGAGTATACAATCAATTTCAGCCAGACGCTCAAGGTCAACACACGGGCGACAGACGTATTAAGCTACAATATAGGAAGAGATCTGGACAACCTTATGAGCAGTCTGACTAATGTGGCTGATATTGAAGCCAAGATCACCAAGCTCACGGATATGAAAAGCTCCGAGCTGTATGCAGGTCAGAAGGATCAGATAGAATCAATGATTGAAGCCTCCAATAAGGAACTTGATTACGCTAAGAGCTATATGGAAGACCTTTTTGCGAAGGGCATCACACAGATGAAGGGTTATCAGTCCACACTCAACTCAGAGATATCGGATGTCGGAAGCCGCGAGGTAAGACTTACGCTTGCCGAGAGCAGACTCACACAGCAGCAGACAACCTTCAAGGACTTAAAGTCCAAGAACGAGGATGTTGAGCTTGAGGACATCACCGTTGAGTTCGCATCGGCTGAGACAGTGTATGATGCTGCCATCGCAACTGCGGCAAAGACCGTGAGACAGTCATTGCTGGATTACATCTAATATGTATAGGTAATTGCGAAGCTATATAATTGAAAGCGGACGTTGTACAAATTTAACAATTCACCACAGGCACGCTTTCGCTACATGAATCACGCAACGGTACATAACGCAGTAAAATACACTGCCTAAGTACCGGCGGCTTCATAGTACCTGCTTGCGAATTTGTTAAATTTGCACAACTGTATATCGTCAAAATTGTGTTTCGCAATTACCTATGATAATATTTTCAATTAAAAGAAATTGTATCACAATAATAATTTGCTTGCAAGCATAGGAAAGAAAGCTTATAATATTTGTTAAGTATTGTTTTGGAGTACATGAATATGGAGAGCAATGAGAAGGGTGCATACCGCACCAAGCAGAGAGAAATTATTTTGGACTATCTTAAAAAGTGCCAGGATGGTCATGTCACGATTGATGAGGTGACCGACCATTTAAAGAACGAGGGCAATAGGGTAGGACGCACCACGATATACCGCTATATGGAGAAGCTTGCCGATGAAGGATTCTTACGCAAGTATTATATCGAGGAAGGTGTCGGTGCATGCTATCAATATCAGGGGAATAGTGAGTCGGCATGCCGCAGCCATTTTCATCTCAAATGTGTGAAATGCGGACGGCTTTTTCATGTGAGCTGTGATTTCCTGCAGCAGATTGAGGAGCATGTGTATGAACATCATCATTTTCTTGTAGACAATTCCAAGACCGTACTGTACGGAATCTGTGAAGATTGTCAGAGAATTGAACAGGATGACGAAAAAAAGACAGGAAGAGGAGAATGACCATGGAAAAGAAACCATTCGTAACACTTGAACAGTTAAAGGAAATAGACAAGACATATCCTACGCCGTACCATATCTATGATGAGAAGGGTATACGCGAGAATGTCATGAGGCTTAAGGAGGCTTTTTCCTGGAATAAGGGTTTTAGAGAGTATTTTGCGGTAAAGGCGACTCCTAATCCTTTTCTTGTAAACATACTCAAGGAATATGACTGCGGAGTTGACTGTTCATCTCTCACAGAGCTTATGTTCGCGAAGGCTCTTGATTTTGACGGACAGCATATTATGTTCTCTTCGAACGCTACTCCTGCAGAGGAGTTTGAATATGCACATAAGATTAATGCAACAATAAATCTTGATGATTTTACACATATACAGTTTTTAGATGACATCTGCGGAATACCTGAGACTATATCATGCAGATTCAATCCGGGAGGATATTTTCAGATTGCCAATTCAATTATGGACAACCCGGGTGACGCAAAGTACGGCTTTACCAAGGAACAGCTTATAGAGGGCTTTAAGCTTCTCAAACAGAAGGGGGCTAAGCACTTCGGAATCCATGCGTTCCTTGCAAGCAACACTGTAACGAATGAATATTATCCTACACTTGCAAAGATTCTCTTTGAGCTTGCGGTTGAGATTTCCGAAAAGACGGGCTGCAATATCAGATTCATCAATCTTTCAGGTGGTATAGGAGTTCCGTACAGACCTGATCAGGAGCCTAACGATATATATGCAATCGGCGAGGGTGTAAGAAAGGTATATGAGGAAGTACTGGTACCTGCGGGAATGGGCGATGTGGCAATATACACGGAGCTTGGACGCTTTATGATGGCACCTTACGGACATCTTGTAACCAAGGCTATTCATGAGAAGCACACATACAAGGAATACATCGGCTGTGATGCGTGTGCGGCTAATCTTATGCGCCCGGCGATGTACGGAGCATATCATCATATTACTGTTATGGGCAAGGAGAATGAGCCATGTGACCACAAGTATGATGTTACAGGTTCGCTCTGTGAGAATAATGATAAGTTTGCAATTGACCGTATGCTGCCTAAGATTGATATGGGCGATTTCCTTGTAATACATGACACGGGTGCACATGGTTTTTCAATGGGCTATAATTACAACGGCAAGCTCCGTTCGGCAGAACTTCTGCTCTGTGAGGACGGTTCGGTTAAGCTTATAAGAAGAGCAGAGACACCGCGTGATTATTTTGCGACATTTGATTGTTTCCACATATTTGACAAAGTATTAGAAGAAAATTAATCGGAAGAGGATTTGTTTATGGCTGAATTAAGTAATATTGCGGCTGAACTTTCCAAGGGGAAGAACGTCGAGACTAATTTATCGGGATATGCAGCGGGAATGAATTCCCTATACGGAAGAATGGGGTATGTCAAGCTTGCGCTCAATCTGTATACATTTGCTGAAGTGTATGGTGAAGACACAAAATATACGGAGCTTGTCTCAGATTATGCATCAAGACTGGCAAATGCAGTGGCCAATGGAATTGATGGGGAGGCTGTTGATGCAGAGAGTATTGCCGCGGCATTATCACAGATTGATGAGCTTCGTGAGGAGCTGATTACAAGAATGGAAGTTCTCACTGCATTCACTGACAGATTCCAGATATATGAATATGTGCTTAACCGTATTGAGTATAATTATAAGGAATGCGACATAAACGCTGACTACTATGATGACAAATTTGAAAAGGACATTCTCAACTACATTATATCGGACAAGGATAATTCGGTTGTCAATATGAAAATCGGCCAGGTGGTAAGCCAGATTCCGATGCGCCTGTCAAAGAATAAGTTCTTTGAACTGCTGCATGATGCATTCACGCTTTACAAGGGCTCGGAGACAGCTTCGGTTGAAGATTTTGTATATATGCTCCGATCTGTTGCAATGCTTCATACACCTGAACAGTTTGATACGGCTTTTGAGGTGCTGTCAGAGCGCCTCAGGGAATTGGATTCTTTTTCCTATGATGATATGTCTGAGGAGGATTACAATGATGCAGCAGCAATACTCGCCGATGCCACAGAGTACGTTGTCGGAGTGACTGATATATTCGTACTTCTTATGGATGCGGTAAATGATGCATATATGGTACTTCTCACTGCCGATGATGCGATTGTGGACAGCACGGCTAAGCAGCATTGTCTGAAGATTATAGATATGGCACTTGATGCAATATATGACAGAGTTCTTCCTACAGAAGATTCATTTGACAGCTTCGTTGCCATAGAAGGTGTTCAGGAGAGGCTTTCGACTCAGTTGTCAGCTGACAGCTATGCGCTCGATGATGTTAAGAGCTCTTATATGGAGAAGGCGGAGGAGCTTGGACTTAAAGAGACTTACGAGAAGCTTTTTAAGCTTGAAAGACTCAGCTCGGGAAGCAGTTTTATGAAGCTTGTTGAGGATAAAATTTCGAATATAATAGCTGATGAGGCATATATTAACAGCAAGTGTGATGAACTTACACAGGAGCTTACTGATTTCTTTTCGGAGCATGAGAGACCTTTTAATCGTGCGGTTATGTCGGGCATACTCGGAAATCTTCCGGTGTTCTTTAATAATCTTGAGGAAATTAAGAAGTATATTCACGTTGCACTCGGACAGTGCAGCGATGAGGCTGAGCAAAAATCATGCATGAAGATTATGCTTGACATGATGAGCGAATAAAATCGGTGATAATATAAATCAGGTGCGGGAGGCAGGAGATGGCAGTGCAGTATATATGGTATGATAATCTGTATTTTGATGAAGAGAATGCCAAAAAAAAGGCACGTCTGCTCCGCCGTCTTGAGAAGGGAAAGCCGGAGCCGAATGTATATGTTCTTGCTCTTCCTGATACAAGAGACCGCAATATCCTTGATATATTTAATTCTCTTGAACTTATGCAGCCGCATTATAAAGGCAGAAAAAAATATATTGTCGGCATCGCACGTTCAAAGCAGGCTGCAGTTGAGCTTGCAGCCGACATAGTTGGCGAAATGTATGGCGCAAGCGGTGGTTTTGATTTAAGGGCATATCTGGAGTTTAACGAGACACCGGATGATGACAAAGTATTCTCCGATAAGGAGGTATAGCAGTTGCTTTTTCTAAGTATTTTATTAAATATCCTTAAGATTATTGGTATTGTTATTCTGGTACTTTTAGGCATTGTGATACTGCTCCTGTGCTTTCTTTTGTTTGTCCCGATAAGATATAAGGTTCATGCCCAATTTCATGGCAGGGTTAAGGTGACGGCACATGTGACGTATCTTCTCAGGCTGCTTCATGTCAGCTTTAATCTTGACGGAACCGGGAAGAATATGCAGATACGTCTTTTAGGACGCAGTATTTCGGAAAAGAAGGAAAAGCCGATTAAGGAGGAAAGACCGAAGCCTGTTACGGCGAAAGCCAAAACAACAACGACAAAAGCCGAAACTGAATCCGTACAGCAAAAAAAGGCAGTCAAAAGAGAGCCAAAAGCAGTACGAGTTGAAGAAAAAACTGTCGAAACGGTTCAATCCACGGATAAGTCTGTACAGGCTGTGAACAAAACGGCTGCTAAAGCATCCGTAGCAGATACGGCAGAAAATAAAAACAATAAAAAAGAAAAAAATAAGAATACAAATACAAAAACAGGTGGTATAATAGATAACATCAAGACGGTGACGGAGCTGCTTAAGGAGAACAAGAGTGTTTTGACATTCATATTCAGGCAGATTAAGCTTTTGTTCAGGCATGTTCTTCCTGAAAGTCATGTGATTGACATAAGACTGGGGCTTGATGATCCTGCCATGCTTGGAGAGATATTAGGAGCGGCGGCGGTAGTCAGGGCATCAACAGGACTTGTAATCAATATTAGTCCGGTATGGGATGAAGCAGTATTTGAGGCAGATGCCGATTTGAAGGGAAGGATTATACTCGGCAGAGTATTATTCATAGCTGCGAGAGTATATTTCAATAAAGGCGTTAAGAAATTAATAAGTGCTATAAGAAAATAATACAGCATATCAGGAGGGCGATTATGGCAGATAACAGCAGATTTAATTCAACAGTTGAATCACTTTTTTCGGGAATGGACAATTTTGTGAGCGCTAAGACCGTTGTCGGAGATGCGGTTACGGTGAATGACACTATCATTGTTCCGCTTGTTGACGTTGCGTTCGGCGTAGGCGCAGGTGCCTTTGCAGGTGATACTAAGAATAATGCGGGTGGAGGTCTTGGAGCTAAGCTTTCTCCGAGTGCAGTACTTGTAATACAGAATGGACAGACAAGACTTGTAAATGTCAAGAATCAGGATACAATAACCAAGATTCTTGATATGGTTCCTGATATGGTAGACAAGATTTCGGGAATCGCAGGCGGCAGGAAGAATAAGAATGATGATGCAGTTGACGAAGCTATCAAGGATATGACGGAATAATAAGTATCCTTGCACTCAGGATAAGAGGCGTCGTAATGCTGCATATTATCAGGGATATTATTATTCCAAGCCGATAAAAATAGCTGACTTTTGCAGAGATGTAGATGATAATTATACAAAAACTGAGAAAATCGGAGAAATATAGAATGTCATTTAAGAATTTTATTAAAAGAATTGTTACCGTATGCTGTGCGGCTGTCGTTGTGGCAGCCGTATATGCGTTTGCGATAAATGGTTATGTCATACACAAAACAAGAGCGGAAGTTTTAGATATTGATGAGGCATCACGGCTTGGTGGTATTGATTGTATACTGGTGCTTGGAGCATCGGTAAAACCTGATAAGACGCCGAGCAATATGCTCTATGACAGAATTATGACGGGAGTAAGCCTGTACAAAGCGGGAGTATCTGCGAGGATTATAATGAGCGGTGACCATGGGCGTTCGGATTACAATGAAGTCGGTACGATGAAGGAATATGCAGTCAATGAGGGGGTGCCGTCGGAAGATATCTTCATGGATCATGCGGGATTTTCAACCTATGAGAGTCTCTATAGGGCAAAGGAAATATTCGGAGCAGACAGAATAATCATTGTGTCTCAGGAGTACCATCTTTATCGTGCACTATATATTGCAAAGGCACTGGGAATTGAGGCTTACGGCGTATCCGCCGACCTTAGAAGCTATTCGGGGCAGTATAAGCGTGAGCTAAGGGAAATTTTAGCCAGAAATAAGGATTTTATTCTTGCGATAGCAAAGCCTGTACCGTCGGTTTTGGGAGATTCAATATCACTTGACGGAAGCGGAGATGTGACTAACGATTAGAAATAAGTTTTTTAATGAATTAAGTATATTTATCGGCATATAATAAAACAGAGCAGCATGATTCATTCGGGAGAGTTGATTTGATAAGAATAATAGGTTTTATGATGTTCTGGATTGCTGTGGGAATGATAATTGGAATGTTGATTCAAAATATATTCTGGGGAATAGTGATAATTATATTGTTGATGATATGCGGGTACAACCTGTTTTGCTGCTGTAAGTAGGAAGGTAATAAGAAACCGGGAAATCGGCGGACGTAAAAAAAGCCTCGGAATAATTCCGGGGCTTAATTAACATCAAACTCTTGACTACGCTCTTGTAACAGCGCCTGATCTTAAGCAAGAAGTACATACATACATCTTTCTTGGACCTGCTGTTGTCAAAACCTTAACTGACTTAACGTTTGACTTCCACATCTTGTTTGATTTTCTGTTAGAGTGACTTACCTTGAGTCCAAAATGAGCACCCTTATCACAAACAGCACACTTTGCCATGATTGCACCTCCTCAAAGCTTAATAATGCCTACTCGGCTGACAACAAAAATTATGATAACAGATATTAGAACATTTTGCAAGCAAAAAAAATATTTTTTTAAAGATTTTCACTTTTAAGTTCCATTTTTTACAATAATAATGTATAATAGTTGCATCATGACTTTGTAAACCGTGATTCACACGGAGATTGGAGGAACCATGAAAGGTCGAATTGAAAATAAATTAGGAACAGTTATGATAGACCCTGAAGTTATTGCAATGTTTGCAGGTACCACGGCTATTGAGAGCTTCGGTATAGTCGGAATGGCAGCCGTAAGCATGAAAGACGGTCTTGTTAAGCTCCTCAAGAGGGAGAGTCTCACACATGGAATTAATGTAAAGATTGATGAAGATAACTTGATTACTTTGGATTTTCATGTTATTGTATCGTACGGAGTGTCTATCTCCGCAGTGGCAGACAACCTTGTGAACAGTGTTAAGTATAAGGTTGAAGAGTTCGCAGGAATGAAGATTAAGCAGATCAATATATTTGTTGATGGCGTAAGAGTAATTGACTAACCGTTATTAAGGAGGATTTTAACAGTGGCTATTAATACCATAGATGCAGCCATGCTCAAGAAGTGTTTTTTGGCGGGAGCTGCCAATCTGGAAGCAAAAAAGGAAATAATTAACGAACTGAATGTATTCCCGGTACCTGACGGAGACACCGGAACGAATATGACCATGACGATTCTGTCAGCGGCGAAGGAAGTAAGCTCTATATCCTCACCGACGTTTGAGAATCTGTCCAAGGCTATATCCGGTGGTTCTTTAAGAGGTGCGAGAGGTAACTCAGGTGTTATTCTTTCACAGCTTTTCAGAGGCTTTACAAAGGAAATCAAGACTGTAACGGTTATAGATGCTGAGGTTTTAGCCAGAGCATTCCAGAAGGCAACTGAGACGGCGTACAAGGCTGTAATGAAGCCTAAGGAGGGAACGATTCTCACGGTTGCTAAGGGACTTGCTGATAAGATGAATGAACTTGCAGGTGAGAACGGTGACCTTGAAGAGATATTAGGTCAGGTTATTGAACACGGACGCTATGTGCTCTCACAGACACCTGAAATGCTTCCTGTTCTCAAGGAAGCAGGTGTTGTAGATTCAGGCGGACAAGGACTTATCGAAGTTATATCAGGTGCATATGACTGCCTGCTCGGTAAGGAGATAGACCTCACGGCAGCACTTGGAAGCGGAACAACAGCCAAGGTTGAGGCTGATGCAGTTGAAGCTGATATTAAATTCGGTTACTGCACAGAGTTTATTATCAATATAGAGAAGAAGTTCGACAACGGTGATGAGCTTAACTTCAAGGCTTATCTTGAATCAATTGGTGATTCCATAGTGGTGGTTGCTGACGATGAGATTATTAAGGTACATGTACATACCAATGATCCGGGTCTTGCAATCCAGAAGGCACTCACTTATGGTTCTCTCAGCAAGATGAAGATTGATAATATGCGTGAGGAGCATAAGGAGAAGCTCATAAAGGAAGCTGAGAAGGCGGAGGCAGAGAAAAAGGCTGCTGAGGAAGCTGCCAAGAAGCCTGCTGAGCCTAAGAAAAGGTATGGCTTCATATCAGTATCTGCAGGTGCCGGTCTGAGCGAAATATTCGAGGGGCTCGGAGTTGATGTTGTAATTGAGGGCGGCCAGACAATGAATCCGAGCACGGAAGACATGCTCAACGCCATAGACAAGGTTAATGCCGAGAATGTATTCATATTACCTAACAATTCCAACATCATTCTCGCAGCTAATCAGGCTCAGTCGATTGTTACGGATAAGAATGTATATGTCGTTCCGTCTAAGACAATCCCTCAGGGCATCACTGCACTCATCAATTTTGATGAGACCGCTGATGCTGAGTCTAATTTTGAGAATATGTCATCCGAGATGAAGAATGTTAAGACGGGACAGGTAACTTATGCCGTTCGAGATACATCGATGGACGGCAAGGAGATTAAGCAGAATGATATAATGGGTATCGGAGATAAGACAATCCTTTCTGTCGGAAAGGATATTGAGAGCACTACCATAGACATGCTTTCACAGCTTATCGATGATGATTCCGAGCTTATCAGTGTATATTACGGTGAAGATGTGACAGAAGAGCAGGTTAATTCCCTCACAGCTAAGCTTGAGGAGGCTTATCCTGACCTCGATCTTGAGGTACACAGTGGTGGTCAGCCTATCTATTATTACATTGTTTCCGTAGAATAATAAATAATTGTAAGTTATGAATTATATGGCTGCCGTGCTGAGAATAATATAAGGATTATTTCTTGGCACGGCAGTCTTTTGATAATCAGGGAAATGAGGGGGTAGTATGAAGCTGAGCAGTCTCAAAGGAATAGGAGAAAAGACGGAAAAGCTGTTTGCCAAAGCGGGAATAACAGATACGGAGAAGCTTCCGTTCTATTACCCGCGAAGCTACGACATATATAAAGATCCTGTACTGATAAAGGATATTGATGAGGACGGTGTGTACACCATATATGTCTCAATCTTTTCTGATGTTGAGATTAAAACCATAAGAAAGCTCACGATTACAACGGTATTTGCAGTGGATGAGCAAGGAGAGAGAATTAAGCTTACATGGTTTAATATGCCGTTTATGAAGGGCTCTCTAAAGCGCGGATACAGATACATGGTCAGGGGAAGAGTGGTTTTTAAAGGGAGTCTTGCGGCAATGGAACAGCCTAAGCTGTACACTGCCGCCGAATATGAGCAGAAACTTCACTATATACAGCCTATATATCCTCTGGTCAAGGGACTTACCAATAACATGGTTATAAAAGCCGTGGCACAATATTTTGCCTCTCAGAATAATATTGAGGAGCTTGAGTATCTTCCAAAGGAGCTTGTGGAAAAGTATGAACTGACACCTCTGTATGAGGCTGTCAGGCATATACATTTTCCACGGACAATGGACGAAATGCAGTCATCGAGAAAAAGGCTGGCATTCGACGAATTTTTTGCATTTATGATGAAGCTTGATAATCTCAAAGCCCGTAGAGAGTATATGGCAAATGAATGTCCGATAACAGAGGGGCAATATGCGTTAAAGCTTATAAAAGAACTCCCATACGAGCTTACTGCACCACAGAGGAAAGCATATAACGAGATGACAGCCGACATGTGCGGAAGCAGGACAATGAACAGACTCATTCAGGGAGACGTAGGCTCGGGCAAGACGATTATTGCAATTCTTGTGCTTTTGAATGCGGTTGAGTCAGGCTGTCAGGGAGCACTTATGGCACCGACCGAAGTGCTGGCTAAGCAGCATTATGATACAATATGTTCTCTTTTGGAACAGCATGCTATACCGTTTCATCCGGTTCTGTTGGTCGGCTCTATGAGTGCGGCGCAAAAAAAACGGACACATGAGATGATAAGGACAGGCGAGGCAGATATAATTATAGGAACCAATGCACTTATCCAGGAAAAGGTTGAATATAACAAGCTTGGGCTTGTAATAACGGATGAGCAGCACCGCTTCGGCGTGAATCAGCGAGGAATGTTAGCGGGAAAAGGCGTGCATCCGCATATATGCGTAATGAGCGCAACGCCTATACCGCGCACACTTGCCATCATACTGTACGGCGACCTCGATATTTCGATAATTGATGCGATGCCTGTCGGAAGGCTTCCGATAAAAAATGCGGTTGTCGGTGATGATTACAGACCGAATGCCTACAGGTTCATAATGAATGAAGCCGCTAAAGGGCATCAGGCCTATGTTATATGTCCGATGGTCGAGGAGAGTGAAGTGAGCGAGAGCGAAAATGTCACGGATTATACGGTGGAGCTTAGGAATAATCTTCCCGGCTTAAGCATTGAGGGACTACATGGACAGATGCCGGCTGAACTCAAAAATGAAATTATGGAAAGATTTGCGGAGGGTAAGACGCAGGTACTTGTATCGACAACGGTTATTGAGGTCGGCATAAATGTTCCGAATGCAACCGTAATGCTTATAGAGAATGCGGAGAAGTTCGGACTGGCACAGCTGCATCAGCTAAGAGGCAGGGTTGGACGCGGCAGCGCACAGTCCTACTGTATTTTTATCAGCACGTCAAAGAAAACGGAATCGAAGGAGAGACTTGAAATAATCGGTAAATCAAACGATGGCTTTTATATTGCCGAGCAGGATTTAAAGCTCAGGGGTCCGGGAGATTTCTTTGGGATTCGACAGAGCGGGGATGTCAATTTCAAGCTCGCCGATATATACACGGATGCCGATATGCTGAAAAAAGCAAAGGATTGTGCTGATTATGTTATTTCAAACAATTTGCAAAATTCACTCAAAAAGTCTTTTACACAGGATGATATAATGCTATAATGAGCGGGTGTAAGAGCGATAATATATGTATTACACAGAGGATACAGCTATGAAATTATATATAATCAGACATGGTGAAACTGACTGGAATAAGCAGAGGAGGCTTCAGGGGCAGAGTGACACCGAATTAAACGAATACGGAATAAGGCTTGCCCAAATTACCGGCGAAGCCCTTAAGGATATAAGATTTGACCATATATTTTCAAGTCCGTTAAAAAGAGCATACAGAACTGCGGAAATTATACGAGGCGGCAGAACTGTCCCTATTGTTACCGATGACCGCCTTAAGGAAATCGGCTTCGGCATCAATGAAGGTGTCAGTTCAGAGCTGATAACAGCGGATTTTCATTACTTTTTTGATGCACCTGAAAAATACAAGCCGGCAGAAGGCGGAGAGACTTATGAGCAGTTATGTGCACGCTCGCGGGACTTTATCGACAATGTGATAGTTCCGTTGTCTGTAAAGGAGCCTGATGCAGTTGCTCTTGTGACGGCACATGGAGCACTCAACAAATCTATGATGATTTACCTTAATCATCTTCAGATAAAGAATATGTGGGACGGTGTATTTCAGAAGAATTGCTGTGTCAATATATTTGATATCGACGGATTTGATTTTAAGATGATTCAGGAAGCAAAGATATATTATTGATGGTAACAACGGAGGTTGGTTATGAGAGTGATTGCGGGAACAAGAAGAAGCATGCCGCTTAAGACTATAGATGGATTGGCAACACGTCCTACGCAGGACAGAACAAAGGAAACACTTTTTAATGTTTTACAAAATGATGTGCCGGGAAGCACATTCCTGGACTTGTTTTCCGGAAGCGGAGCTATTGCGATAGAAGCACTCAGCAGAGGTGCAAAGAAAGCGTATCTTGTTGAAAACAGCCGCGAAGCATCAGCATGTATCAGAGAAAATCTGGCATTTACCAAGCTTGCTGATGATGCTGTGCTGATGGAGACAGATGCCATGACCGCATTACGGCGTCTTGAGGGAAAGACTGTTTTTGACATAGTTTTCATGGATCCGCCATATAATCATGAATATGAGAAAGAAATCATCACATATCTTTCGGGTTCTGAGCTGATTGATGAATATTCAATTATTGTTGTCGAGGCTTCGAACGAGACAAGCTTTGATTATCTTGAAGGTCTTGGATTTGCAATCTACAAGATTAAGGAATATAAGAACAATAAGCATGTATTTATACAAAAAATAAAGGAGTAAGTGTCTTAACACTTGATAAAATTATGAGAATTGCAGTATATCCGGGCAGTTTTGATCCGGTTACACTCGGACATATGGATGTTATAAGCCGTTCATCGCGTCTTTTTGACAAGCTTATAGTTGGCGTTTTGGTGAACAGCTCAAAAATTCCATTGTTTTCTGCCGAGGAACGTGTTAATATGATTAAAGGTGTAGTTTCAGAATACCCTAATGTTGAAGTGAGGGCTTTTGACGGACTGCTGGTTGAATTTGCCAGAATGTGCGATGCAACCGCGGTTGTTAGAGGACTCAGAGCTGTGACGGACTTTGAGTATGAGCTTCAGATGTCACAGACTAATCATATTATTGCACCTGATATTGACACGATATTTTTGACAACGAATCTCAATTATGCTTATCTTAGCTCAAGCGTGGTTAAGGAAGTGGCAAGATACGGCGGCGATATATCCAAGTTCGTTGCACCTGAGGTTCGCAGCCTTGTTTTAGAAAAATATAACATTAAATAAAATCGGGAGGATTACCATGAATAGAATTGAAGAGATGATAGCAGATATTGAAGAATACATCGAGAATTGTAAGCCGGCTCCGTTTTCAAGCAATAAGATTATTGTTGAGAAGGAGCAGATTGAGGAACTGCTTCGTGAGCTCAGGCTTAGAACACCGGATGAGATTAAGAGATATCAGAAGCTTATCAGCAATAAGGAGGCAATTCTTGCCGATGCGAAGGATCAGGCTGATTCAATGCTTAACGCTGCCAAGGCTCATACTCAGGAGCTTGTAAATGAGCATGAGATTATGCAGCGTGCATATGCTGAGGCAGAGGATATCAAGGAACAGGCTTATGCACAGGCACAAGCAATACTTGACCAGGCTACTGAGGAAGCCAATCAGATGCGTTACGGTGCCGTTCAGTACACAGATGATATGCTTGCGAATCTTCAGAGAATTATTGAACATTCGATTGAGAGCAACCGTTCCAAGTATGAGGGACTTTTAAATGCTCTTGATAAGGATTTGAATGTGGTTATTTCTAACCGCAACGAGCTTGCAGGAATAGGAACCGAGGAGGAACAGCCACAGCAGGATGACGCGGCTGCAGGTCTACAGGATTCCGATGACTATGAGGAGTAAGGCTGTAAGGGTGGTGAAAGCCGCGATGCCAAGCTTATACAGTATGTAGCTTTTTAAGTGAAAATTTTTTCCCGACCACAGGGACATGGTCTGTAATACACTTGACATTCCGCCGAAAGCGGTGAATGACAGCATCATCAGAATTTTATATTTGAGGGCAATATCTAACCCTGATATTTTATCAAGGCCGGCTGTAATCTCCATGAGAGACATCAGCGCGGCCTTTGTTGTGTCCGGGATAAATGATATTTGACCGATTATTGAACCTGCTATTGAGAACAACATGACATATATGCACAGCTTCAGACTTGCGCTCAGGGCACTTTCCACGGAATGGGTTAAGGCTTGGCTTGTTGACATATTTATGTTTTTATCAGTCATTTCTCCTGTATGTGTTGAATCTGCCATATTTTCTTTATTGTGAATGCTTGAAGGCAGCCTGAAAAATATCATGCAGCCAAAAGCACTCCCGATTAATACTGCCATAACAGGCAGAGAATACTTAATATCACCGATACAGCTTATGCAGATATAACTTATCATGAACATCGGGCTTACATTGTTGCAGACAGGAGCAAGAAAAGCGGAGGTTTGCTCGTCAAGCTCATCTGTCTCATCAAGCTGTCCGCATACATACGCCCCCATAGGATAACCGCACAGAAACCCGGTAAGAATGCAGTAGCCTGCACTTTGAGGAAGCTTTAGAAGCTTTGTGAGAGGAAGAAAGACAGTGCCAATTGGCTTGGCACAGCCCGTATATACTATGAAGCTTGACAGAACCATAAAAGGCATAAGTGTCGGGAACAGTGTTCTGTACCAGAGCGTAAGTCCATAGGAGGCACCTTCAAGTGCCGCCACGGGTGATGTAAGAAGCAGAAACATAAATATAATCACAGCGGTGATTCGTATAATGGATTGTTTCATGGTTAACCTTCAATAAGTAATTCGATATATAATATTCGATTACACCTTAATTTAGTCCCGTATCATTTTTGTTGCTTTTTTCTGAAAAATGTGGCACAATAAAATGTGGCTTTATACAGCCACAGACGGAGGAATGACATTATGAATAATGCATTAAAAGGATTACAGCCTGAAAAGGTTTTTATGTTTTTTGAAGAGTTGACACAGATACCTCACGGTTCTCACAATACTAAGCAGATTAGCGATTACTGCGTTGATTTTGCAAAAAAAAGAGGTCTAAGGGTATATCAGGACGAATATAATAATGTGGTTATTTACAGACCGGCAAGTGCCGGATATGAGAATGCTCCGGGGGTTATCATACAGGGACATCTCGACATGGTATGCGAGAAGGAGAGCGGCTGCACGCATGATTTCCTTAAGGATGCTCTTGATGTGTATGTTGAGGACGGTTATGTGACCGCAAGGGGAACCACTCTGGGCGGCGATGACGGTATTGCAATAGCTTATGCCCTTGCGGTACTTGACGATGAGAGCATCAAGGCACCGGCAATTGAGGCGGTGTTCACGGTTGATGAGGAGGTCGGACTTGACGGTGCTAAGATGCTTGACGGCTCCGTTCTTTCATCAAAATATCTTATCAATATTGATAATGAAGAGGAGGGGGCATTTATTGTAGGCTGCGCCGGCGGAATGCGTTCGGGATTAAGACTTCCCGTAAGCTATACAGGAATGGATGGAAAGAATGTAAGAATCACCATTACAGGTCTTGCGGGCGGACATTCCGGAATGGAGATCAACAAGGGAAGAGCCAATGCACATATTATACTCGGACGACTTTTATTCAACCTCGACGAGGAGCTTTTCTATGGTATAAGCGGTCTTGCCGGTGGAAGAATGGACAATGCAATATCAAGAGAATGCTCTGTTGACCTTTGTATCAATCCGGATGATGAGACAAGAGTAAGGGAGCTCTGCGACATACTGACTGCACAGCTAAAGAACGAATACTCAGGGACTGATGACGGAATAAGAATTATTGTTGAAGATTTAGCCGGCGATGGAGCTGAGGTTATCGGGGAGAAGAATAAGCAGGCTTTTATTTTCCTTCTTATGAATGTTCCTAACGGAGTTCAGAAGTTCAGCGGACACATCGAGGGTCTTGTTGAGACATCACTTAATCTTGGCATTCTTTCCATGGACAGGGACTGCATAACAATCAGCTTTTCAGTGAGAAGCTCTGTGGGCTCTGCAAAGCAGGCTCTCGCCGATAAGCTCCGCTATCTGATAGAGTTCTTTGGCGGTGAGTACGTTGAGACAGGATGCTATCCTGAGTGGGCATACCGCCCGGAGTCCGCTTTTCGTGACAAAGCTGTAAAGCTTTATGAGGATATGTTTAATGAGAAAGCCAATGTATGTGTAATTCATGCGGGACTTGAGTGCGGATTATTTGCAGAGAAGCTTCCGGAGCTTGACATGATTTCGATAGGACCTGATATGAAGGATATCCATACACCGTCCGAGAAGCTTAACATTAAGTCTGTAGAGAAGGTATGGAAGTATCTCACGGCACTGCTCGGGTCAATGAAATAAATAAGGGGCTTGTTCAATCGTGGATTGAACGGGATTTTGGAGGTTACGAATGGAAATACAGTTATGGAGAGAGCTTTTGGCTCCATACGAGCTGGCTGTGGATGAGCTTTTGGTCAAGTTCAATCACATAATCAACGAATATCGTCAGGAAGCTGCCTACTCACCGATTGAGCAGGTGACAGGACGAGTTAAGAAGATTTCCAGCATAATCGAGAAAGCCCAGAAGAAGGGCTTTCCGATAGACCATATAATGGAGATGATTGAGGATGTGGCGGGACTGCGTATCATTTGTCAGTTCGTTGAGGATATCTATGAGGTTGTTGATATAATCAAGAGCCGTAGTGATATGACGGTTATAAGAGAGAAGGATTACATAACCAACCGTAAGGAGAGCGGCTACAGAAGCTACCACATCATAATTAATTACAGTGTCGAGACAAGTAAGGGCAAGAAAGACATACCTGTTGAGATTCAGATAAGAACAATGGCGATGAATTTCTGGGCTACGATTGAGCATTCACTTCAGTATAAGTACCGTGAGAGCATTCCTGAGCATATCAGGGTGCGCTTAAGCTCTGCTGCCGAGGCAATATTAAAGCTTGATGAGGAGATGTCATCAATCCATGAAGAGATTATGGATGCCCAGAACTCATTCACATACAAGGCTAATATAGTAAATGATATACTTATCAATATACAGAATCTGTACAAGGTAGCCAACAAAAGGGATGTAATTAAAATTCAGGATGAATTTTTCAGAATATATCAGGAAAATGACCTTGAACATCTCTTAGAGTTCAGCAGACAGCTTGACAAGATAGCGGAAGGATACCGAGCACAGAGCGTTGATTAGGGACAGAGAGGATACACATGGAATTACCACAGAAATATTTAGATGCAATGAAGGAGTTATTAGGTGATGATTTTCAGGCTTACCTTGACAGCTTCGGTGAGAAGCGTCTGTACGGGTTAAGAGTCAACAACCTTAAGATTTCGACAGAGGACTTCTTAAAAATCAGCCCCTTCAAGTTAAAGAGAATACCTTGGATAGAGAATGGCTTCTATTATGAGGAGGACGAAAAGCCTGCAAAGCATCCGTATTATTTTGCGGGACTCTACTACCTTCAGGAGCCGAGTGCAATGACACCTGCAAATATTCTGCCGATTGAACACGGAGATAAAGTACTTGATGTATGTGCTGCACCGGGGGGGAAGAGTACTGAACTCGGTGCTAAGCTCGGAGGTACAGGACTTTTGGTTTCCAACGATATATCTGCATCGAGAGCCAAGGCACTTCTTAAGAATATAGAGGTCAGCGGAATCGGCAATGTGGTGATTACATGCGAGGAGCCGGGTAAGCTCATATCTTCATTTGAAGGTTTTTTTGATAAGATTCTGATAGATGCACCTTGTTCAGGCGAGGGAATGTTCAGAAAAGACAATAAGCTCATCAAAAGCTGGCAGATGAATGGACCGGAATACTTTGCGGCAATACAAAAGAGCATATTAAACCGGGCATCACAGATGTTGAAGCCCGGCGGATATATGCTCTATTCGACATGTACATTTTCAAAGCTTGAGGATGAGGATAATATAAGCCTGTTTTTGGAAAATCATCCTGATTTTTCGCTGGTTGATATATTCAATTCGGGAATATCTTCAATACATCCGTATGAAGGCTTTTCAAAGGGAATCGGACTGCCTCAGTGCGTGCGAATATTCCCTCATAAGATGCAGGGAGAAGGTCATTTTGTTGCGCTGTTAAGGAAGGATGGCGAGGCGGTTCAGGACATACCTGTGCACGGCAGACCAAACAAGCTTCCGGATGAACTGACAGCGTTCTTGGATGAACTGACTTTGGAGATTCCGTCATCTGATATAATAATCCAGAGAGATAACGTGTACTACCTGCCTCCGCTTGCGGGAAGCCTTAAGGGACTCAGGGCAATGAGAACAGGAACACTTCTCGGCGAGCTTAAGAAGAACCGCTTTGAGCCGAGTCAGGCATTTGCAATGACTCTTAAAGATGGACAGTACAGCAGTCAGGTCAATTTAAAGCTCTCGGATGATGCCGTCATCAGATATCTGAAGGGTGAGACGATTGAGGTTGACGAGTCATGCGTGACCGGAAATAGTTCAATGAAGCTTATCATGGTTGACGGATACCCGTTAGGCTGGGGAAAGTATAATAACGGTCAGGTGAAGAATAAGTATCTTCCCGGCTGGAGATGGATGTAATAAGGTGCAAAAAGTTTAAAAATAAAATTTTCAAACTGCTTATTGGTGGCAGTACTGCAAGCAATGCTTGCAATATGCAGGGGTGTATATATGAAACGACTTGACAAATTCCTTGTGGAAATGAGTGTTGCAAGCCGCAGCACAATAAAGGATATGGCAAAAAAAGGCAGAATAACCGTGAACGGCGAAGTTGTGAAAGCTTCAGATGTAAAGATTGACGAGAACATCGATGTCGTGTCTGTCGACGGTCAGGTTATCGCATTTTCCGACATGGAATATTTTATGCTCAATAAGTCGGCTGGAGTTATAACCGCGACACTTGACAAGAATGCAAAGACGGTTCTCGACCTGATAGATGAGCGCACGAGAAATGATCTTTTTCCTGTCGGACGGCTTGACAAGGATACGGAAGGTCTGCTTTTAATCACCAATGACGGTGATTTGGCGCATAGACTTCTTGCACCTAAGAAGCATGTGGATAAGGTCTATTATGCAGATATAGACGGAATAGTGACGGATGAGCATATCCGCCGTTTCGCCGAGGGGCTTACACTGCTTGACGGAACGCCGGTGATGCCGGGTGAACTCACGGTGCTTGAGACTGACATGGCTAAAAACACATCCAAAATACAGCTTACAATACATGAGGGAAAGTTTCATCAGGTTAAGAGAATGTTTGAGGCTGTCGGATGCAGCGTGACATATCTTAAAAGACTCTCAATGGGACCGTTGGGGCTTGATGCTGCACTCGCTCCGGGTGAATACAGAAGACTGACCGACGAAGAAATTAATATGCTTAAGGAGGCAACGGCATAGACCGTTCATATATATATGAAATACAGTTATAACGAATTATTAAAAGACAAAAAAGCAGTTTTGTTTGACCTTGACGGAACACTTGTGGACTCCATGTGGGTGTGGAGAAATATTGATATCGATTTTTTGAGTGCCATAGGTCAGAAATTGCCCGCTGATTTGCAAAAATGCATTGAGGGAATGAGCTTTACGGAGACAGCCGAATATTTTAAAAAGCGTTTCGGCATTGATGATGATGTTGAAGACATAAAGAAAAAATGGAATCAGATGGCTTACGATAAGTACACATCTGAAGTAAGGCTTAAGAAAGGTGCAAAGGAGTTTCTTGAACGGCTTAAGTCCGACAATATAAGAATCGGCATCGCATCAAGCAATTCCGTCACACTTATCGAGGGAGCACTAAAGGCTGAGGGAGTGCTTGAGTACTTTGACGCTATCACCACGGGATGTGAGGCAGGAGCCGGAAAGCCGGCACCCGACATATATCTTCTCGCAGCAAAAAAGGTTGGTATTGCACCTTCGGAGTGTCTTGTGTTTGAGGATATTCCCATGGGAATTATGGCGGGCAATTCAGCGGGGATGACAACGGTTGCGGTTGAGGATGATTACTCACACGGTATGCGCAAGGAGAAGGAAAGACTCGCAAAGTACTTTATTGAGGACTACACTGAGATTGTATAAAACAAAATGAGGTTAGCATGAAAGATTTTTTACCTGTAAGCAGAAAAGACATGGAGAAAAGAGGGTGGACACAGTGTGATTTCGTATATGTATGCGGAGATGCATATGTTGACCATTCTTCTTTCGGACAGGCTATAATAAGCAGAATACTTGAACTTAACGGCTACAAGGTCGGCATTATCCCACAGCCTGACTGGAAGAACAGGGATAGTGTCACGATACTTGGTGAGCCGCGTCTCGGATTTCTTGTCTCGGCAGGCAACATGGACTCAATGGTCAATCACTACACCGTGTCTAAGAAGAGAAGAAGCTCGGATGCTTACACTCCGGGGGGCGTTATAGGGAAAAGACCTGACTATGCCACGATTGTGTACTGTAATCTCATAAGGCAGACTTACAAAAAGACACCGATAATCATCGGAGGCATAGAGGCAAGTCTTAGAAGACTTGCACATTACGATTATTGGTCTGACAAGGTTAAGCGTTCAATCCTTCTCGACAGCGGTGCCGACATCATATCCTACGGAATGGGTGAACATTCCATCGTTGAGATTGCCGATGCACTTAACTCGGGAATAGATGTAAAGGATATAACCTTTATACGGGGAACCGTCTATAAGGCTAAGAGCCTTGAACATCTCTATGACGAGTATATAATGCTTCCATCCTACGATGAAATATGCCGCGACAAAAAGACCTATGCTGAGAGCTTCTATAAGCAGTACTGCAACACGGATCCTTTTGTTGCAAAGCATCTCGTTGAACAGTATAAGGAAAAAGAGTATGTTATTCAAAATCCGCCGTCATATCCGCTCACACAGCAGGAATTTGACGATGTGTATGCCATGCCTTATATGAACGCATGGCATCCGTCATACGATGCACTCGGCGGCGTGCCGGCATTTGCCGAGATTAAGTTCAGCCTCACAAGCAACAGAGGTTGCTTTGGCGGATGTTCGTTCTGCGCACTCACATTTCATCAGGGAAGAATTGTTCAGGCAAGAAGCCATGAATCCTTAGTCGAGGAAGCCAAACAGATGACGGAGCAGCCCGATTTTAAGGGATATATTTATGACGTCGGCGGTCCGACCGCCAATTTCAGACGTCCTTCATGTGATAAGCAGCTTGCAAAGGGCGTATGCACCAACAAGCAGTGCCTTTTTCCAAAGCCATGTGTGAACCTGAAGGTTGACCACAGTGATTATGTGGAGCTTTTAAGAAAACTTCGAAATCTTCCAAAGGTCAAAAAGGTCTTTGTGCGTTCAGGTATCCGCTTCGATTATGTACTTGCCGATAAGGATGATACATTTATGGAAGAACTGTGCAGGTACCACATAAGCGGTCAACTGCGTGTGGCACCCGAGCATATAACAGACAATGTTCTGAGGCTTATGGGGAAGCCTGAAAATTCGGTATATGAGGCATTTCTAAAAAAATATACGGCAATTAATAAGAAGCTTGGCAAGGAGCAGTATGCCATTCCATACCTCATGTCTTCGCATCCGGGTTCAACACTCAAGGATGCCATAGCACTTGCGGAATATATAAGGGATTTAGGTTATATGCCTGAACAGGTTCAGGATTTCTATCCGACACCGTCGACGATATCGACCTGTATGTATTACACCGGACTTGATCCGAGAGACATGAAGCCTGTATACGTCACGACCAACCCTCATGAGAAGGCAATGCAGCGTGCACTTATTCAGTTTAAAAATCCGGCTAACTATGAGCTTGTAAAAGAAGCACTTTTAAGGGAACACAGACAGGATTTAATCGGCTTTGACAAGCACTGTCTTATTCCGCCTCGCCGTATGAAACAGGATGTAAATACAACAAAGCATAAAACGGCAGATAACGGAAATAATGCCGTAAAAAATACCCATAGCAAAAATATTAAAAGCCAAGGCACAAGGAACAATAAAAATACCGGCAGAAAAGAAAAACAAAAGCATTAGCACATACAGATCGAAGTCATAATATCAGGAGGCAGGCTTATGAAGATTGCAGTGGTTACAGGGGCATCATCAGGACTCGGAAGAGAGTTCGCAAGACAGATATCAGCAAGATATTCTAAATTCGATGAGATATGGCTCATAGCAAGAAGGACTGAGAGGCTTGAGGAGGTTGCCGATGAAATTAAGCTGACTTCCAGAGTGATTTCACTTGATTTATCAAGCAAAGACGAGCTCATGGCTCTTAAAGAGCTGCTTGAGGAGAATGCACCTGATATCAAGCTTCTTGTCAACTGTGCAGGCTATGGAAAGAGCGGAAGCTTCGACGAGCTTGGCTATGATGAACAGCTTGGCATGATTGACATTAACTGCCGTGCACTGACTGCCGTGACTAAGCTGTGCCTGCCTTACATATCATCAAATTCAAGAATAATTGAGCTTGCGTCTGCTGCCGCATTCATGCCACAGCCGGATTTTGCAGTCTATGCCGCAACCAAGTCATATGTGCTGAGCTTTTCTAAGGCAATCAACAAGGAATTGAAGCCTAAAAAAATTACAGTGACGGCAGTCTGCCCCGGTCCTGTGGACACGGAATTTTTCGACATAGCCGGAAAAAATGTCAAGCTGTTAAAGCGTATGGTTATGGCAAAGCCTGAGAACGTGGTTGAACAGGCAATAAAGGACGCTGCACTCGGAAATGAGCTGAGCATTTACGGACGCACCATGAAGCTTGCACATGTTGCCGGAAGATTTCTTCCGCACAGACTTTTGATGAAGTTTTTCTAAATTCTTTTTACCTATAAGTGACAGTGATATGGAGGATTGTTATGGGAAATATAATTAAAAATATTCCAAAGGGAGTACCCGGATATTTCAAAAGCAGAAAAATAAAGACAGGAATAGCCATGGTCAGCGGCTATCTGCTGGTGATACTGTTGTTTTTCAGCGGAATATTTATATTTGCCGACAGAGGAAATCTTCTTACTGTTGCCGCAATCCTTATGATGCTTCCGACAGGAAAGATGACTGTCAACTTTCTTATGTATCCGAGAAAGGGAAAGGCTGATAGTGCGGAGTATGATAAAATGTGCGGGGATTATGACAAGCTTACGATTCTTGCGGACATTCTTATCACGCCGGAGAAGAAAAGCATTGAGTTTACATATACTGCAGTTGATAAAGCACATATCATGATATACTGTACGGACAAGAAGCTTGACATAGCCTATCACGGCAAGTATATAAAGGATTTTTTAAAACGCTCTGATATAACGGCTGACGTGAGCTTTTATACTGATTTAGGCAAGTATAAGAAGAGACTTGCCGCAGTCAACAGTGCGGCTTCTGCGGAATACACTGATGAGGAAAAGAAGCGCATAGAGGATATCGTATATAATTTTAAAATATTATGTATATAAGATTGGAATACAAATATGCAGGAATTCACCATAGGTAAGAACGAGGCGGGGCAGAGACTTGATAAATATCTTGGAAGAATTTTGAAGGAAGCTCCGGTGTCATTTTTTTACAAAATGATGAGAAAAAAGAATATTGTTCTAAACGGTGCCAAGTGTACAGGAAAAGAACAGCTTTCAGTCGGTGACAGCGTGAAGCTTTTTCTATCGGACGAGACTATCGAAAAATTCAGCGGTTCAAAGAATGTCAGCAATGCTGTCAAAGCATATCCGTACAAGAAGCTTGACATAGTGTATGAAGATGATGATGTAATATTTGTCAACAAGCCTTCGGGGATGCTGACGCAGAAGGCAGCTCCGGCCGATGTCTCTCTTAATGAATATATCATAGGGTATCTTTTACATGAGGGAAAAATCGACGAGGCACAGCTTAGAACGTTTAAACCGTCCGTCTGCAACCGTCTTGACCGCAACACAAGCGGGCTTGTGCTTGCCGGAAAATCAATGCAGGGAAGCCGTGAACTTTCACAGATGATTAAGGACAGGACACTTGAGAAGTATTATATAACCGTTGCTAAAGGAAAGATAGAACATGACAGCAGCGTATGCGGACTGCTGATTAAGGACGAAGCCTCAAATAAGGTGAGCGTAAGACCGCTGGATACAGATACCGTTGTGGAAAGCGATGAGAGGTTCATAAGGACGGATTATCGCGTTCTCGGTCACGGTGAAGATTACACCGTGCTTGAGGTGCATCTGATAACAGGCCGCCCTCATCAGATAAGGGCGCATCTTGCGATGCTTAATCATCCGGTGCTCGGCGATTACAAGTACGGTGACAGACGCATCAATGAGAAATACAAGCTTAAGGATCAGCTTCTGCACGCATATCGTATAGTTCTTCCGGGTGGCAGGGAATACCGTGCTGTAGTTCCACCCAAGCTTGAATTGTTCACGCGCGGTATTTTATAATATTTATGACTTCCAATAATGACCGATAAAAGAGGTACACACATGCCTACATGGAATTCAAGAGGACTTCGAGGTTCAACGCTTGAAGAGTTGATAAATCAGAGTAATGACCGGTATCGTGAAAAGAAGCTTGCGCTTATACAGAAGATTCCGACGCCCATAACCCCTATCAATATGGACAAGGAACACAATCATATCACATTGGCTTATTTCGACAAAAAAAGTACCGTCGACTATATAGGTGTTGTCCAGGGAGTTCCTGTATGCTTTGATGCTAAGGAGTGTACTGCCGACACCTTCCCGCTTCACAACATTCATGAGCACCAGATGGAATTCATGGGTGAATTTGAACAGCAGGGCGGTATTTCTTTTCTTATTATCTTTTTTTCCAGGAAAGACGAAAAATTCTATGTCCCATACAGGCATGTGCTCAGGTTCTGGAACCGGATGAAGGAGGGGGGAAGAAAAAGCTTCCGCTATGAGGAGCTTGACGATTCCTACCGAATCCGCACATACGGCGGAGTGATGGTCCATTATCTTGAGCAGCTTCAAAAAGACCTGTCCGAGCGGGATGAGTAGATATATATAACTTAATAAAAACATTGACATTTTTCTGACACTTTGTTATAGTACTATCACATAGTAGCATACTACCAATTTACCATGTTAAAGTAAAACTATCGGAGGCGCCATGGAACGTAAATTGTTACATACACCGGAGGGTGTGAGGGATTTATACGGAACAGAATGTGAGAATAAGCTGCTTTTACAGAATAGAATGCATCAGGTTCTTAAGCTTTACGGATATCGCGATATACAGATGCCGTCATTTGAATACTTTGATATGTTCAACAAGGAACGCGGAAGCGTGGCTTCTAAGAATATGTTCAAGTTCTTTGACAGGGAGGGCAACACGCTTGTGTTAAGACCTGATATGACACCACAGGTTGCAAGATGTGCTGCCAAGTATTTTGAGAACGACGAACTGCCTATCAAGCTTTGCTACCTTGGCAATACGTTCGTAAACAAGAGTTCGTATCAGGGACGGCTCAAGGAGACGACTCAGCTTGGCTGTGAGCTTATAGGAGACAGTTCTGTTACGGCCGACGCTGAGATGCTTGCCATGATGATTGAATCACTTCTCACGGCAGGACTTAAGGAGTTTCAGGTTGAGGTAGGTCAGGTAGCTTATTTTAAAGGACTTGTAAAGGAAGCAGGAATTGATTCGGACACTGAGGAGGAGTTAAGACTTCTGATTCAGAAGAAGAACTTCTTCGGAGTTGAGGAGCTTGCAAGAGAATGTGGTCTTTCAGATGAGATAAGGGAAGCTCTTTTCATGCTTCCACAGCTCTTCGGTTCGGCGGATAAGCTTGATGAAGCCAAGGGATATGTTCATAATGACACCTCGCTTCAGGCTATCGAGCATCTTAAACAGGTTTATGAGCTTCTTAAGGTATATGGCTATGAAGATTATGTATCCTTTGACCTTGGAATGCTTTCTGAGCTTACTTATTATACGGGAATTATTTTCAGAGCCGTTACCTATGAAGTCGGGGAGCCTGTTGCCAATGGAGGCCGTTATGATGAGCTTATATGCCAGTATGGCAAGCCGGCTGCATCCATAGGATTTTCAATCAATGTGGACTTTGTGCTTCTTGCACTTAACAGACAGAAGATTACACTTCCTGCCAACAGACTTCCGCTCATGCTGTTGTACCGCGAGGACGAAGCTGCCGACGCGGTAAAGCTTGCGGCATATTACAGAAAGTCAGGTATCAGTGTCGGAATGTTCCCATTCAGTGAGGGAAAGACCAAGCAGGATTATGAGGAACTTGCACTGCACGGAGGCTATGAGGCAGTCATAAGGTCTGACAAAGCAACACTGGAGAAAGCGGGGATAGTATAATGAGATATATTACTTTTGCACTTGCAAAGGGCAGACTTGCAAAGAAGACCCTTGAGATATTTGAACAGATTGGAATAACCTGTGAGGAGATGAAGGATGAAAGCTCCAGAAAACTTATATTTACCAATGAGGAGCTGGGCTTAAGATTTTTCCTTGCAAAAGCAAATGATGTTCCCACTTATGTTGAGTATGGCGCGGCAGATATAGGTATTGTCGGAAAGGACACCATACTTGAGGAAGGACGTAATCTTTATGAGGTATACGATCTTGGAATCGGGAAATGTCGTATGTGCGTGTGCGGACCTGAGAGTGCCAAAAAGTACCTGAACGGTCATGAACTCATCCGCGTTGCCACCAAATATCCGAATATCGCCAAGGATTACTTCTACAACCGCAAGCATCAGACGGTTGAGATTATTAAGCTTAACGGTTCGATAGAACTTGCACCTATCGTAGGTCTGTCCGAGGTCATCGTTGATATTGTGGAGACAGGCACGACACTTAAGGAGAACGGGCTGTGTGTGCTTGATGAGGTGTGTGACCTATCGGCAAGAATGGTTGTAAATCAGGTGAGCATGAAGATGGAGAACGAACGTATCCTGAAGATTATAAATGACTTACGAAATTATGTGGAGGCGAAGTAAGATATGAGGACTATTGTATTAAACGAAGCTGCAAAGAATGACATACTTGAGAATCTTTTAAAGAGAAGCCCTAACAGCTACGGAAAGTACGAGGCGAGCGTTGCTGCAATTCTTGCAGATGTGAAGGAAAAAAAGGACGAGGCATTGTTTGAGTACACCAGGAAGTTCGACGGTGCCGATATTGACGCCTCAAATATCGTTGTCACAAAGGAAGAGATAGAGGAAGCATATTCTTTAGTTGATGCCGGACTTGTTGAGGTAATAAGAAAGGCACTTGTAAATATCCGCGATTATCATTCTAAGCAGAAACAGTACAGTTGGTTTGACTCAACTCCTGACGGTACGATTCTCGGTCAGAAGGTTACTCCTTTAGCCCGCGTCGGCGTATACGTTCCGGGCGGAAAGGCTGCTTATCCTTCATCCGTACTCATGAATATAATACCTGCCAAGGTTGCAGGCGTAAGTGAGATAATAATGACAACCCCTCCGGGAAAAGACGGCAAAATTAATCCGGGAACTCTTGTCGCGGCCAAAGAGGCAGGCGTCGATGTCATATATAAGGTCGGCGGTGCACAGGCAATAGGTGCCATGGCTTACGGAACACAGAGCATAAAGAAAGTAGACAAGATTGTCGGTCCTGGCAATATCTATGTGGCTCTTGCAAAAAAAGCCGTATACGGACATGTAAGCATAGATTCCATAGCAGGTCCGAGTGAGATTCTTGTCATTGCCGATGAGACAGCCAACCCAAGATATGTGGCAGCGGATTTGCTTTCACAAGCTGAGCATGATGAGATGGCATCAGCAATCCTTATCACAACGAGCAGTGAGCTTGCCGGCAAGGTTTCAGAAGAAATAGAAGGCTTCGTTGCCGAACTGTCAAGAAGTGAAATAATAAGCAAATCACTTGAAAATTATGGCTATATTCTTATCGCCAAGGACATTGAAGAGGCTGTTGAGACGGCGAACGAGATAGCATCGGAGCATCTTGAGATAGTCACAAAAGACCCGTTCACCGTCATGACAAAGATAAGAAATGCAGGTGCGATTTTCCTCGGAGAGTACAGCTCAGAACCTCTCGGCGATTATTTTGCTGGACCTAACCATGTGCTTCCTACTAACGGAACGGCAAAGTTCTTCTCACCTCTGGGTGTCGATGACTTTATAAAGAAGTCGAGCATCATATCCTACTCAAGAGAAGCACTTGCTCCTATTCATGAGGACATAATCAAGTTTGCCAATGCCGAGAGGCTTACGGCTCATGCCAATTCAATCAAGGTTCGATTCGAAAAATAACAAAGGCGGTGGATGAATTGAGAACTGCATCAATTACAAGAAAAACTTCAGAGACAGACATTACAATGACACTCAACCTTGACGGAAGCGGAATGTCAAGTGTGAACACGGGAATAGGCTTCTTCGACCATATGCTTAAGAGCTTTGCAAAGCACGGATTTTTTGATTTGAACGTAAATGTAAAGGGCGATCTGATAGTTGACTGTCATCACACTATAGAAGATACAGGAATTGTCTTAGGTGAGGCAGTCAAGCAGGCTTTGGGTGATAAGAAGTCAATACGTCGTTACGGAAGCATGCTTCTTCCAATGGATGAAACCCTCGTGATGTGTGCGATTGACCTTTCGGGCAGACCGTATCTCAACTTCAATGGGAGCTTCACAACCGACAGGGTAGGGTATTTTGATACCGAGATGGTGAGGGAATTTTTCTATGCCGTGTCATACAGCGCCGGAATGAATCTTCACATCAAGCAGATAGACGGTGACAATAACCATCATATAATTGAGGCCATGTTCAAGGCGTTTGCAAAGGCACTTGATGAGGCAGTGTCAATTGATCCGCGAATTGTGGATGTACTCTCGACGAAAGGCGCATTATAATTAGTGCGGAAAGGTTGGATTTTATGAAAAAAATTGTTCCGGTTCTCTTTTTAAAGGATAAAGAGGTATACAGTGATAAAAAATGCTGTACCAAGGTGCAGGATGACTTATCACCTGTTGAGATATGCTTAAGACTAGAGGCTGCAGGTGCAGACGAATTTCTCATAATGGATTTATCATACGACGATGCTTCACACGATGCGGCAATCTCAGTTATAAGAGACATAGGCAGGGAGACAGACCTTCCGCTTAATGTCGGAGGCAGCATTAAGAGAGTTGAGGATGTCAAAAAATATCTGTATGCCGGTGCAAGAAGAGCTGTCCTTGATGCGGCTGTCGAGGCCGATATGGCAATGATGACAGAGGTTGCCAACCGCTTCGGAAGCGAAAAGCTAGGTGTTCTTGTAACTGATGAGAACTTTGACACTGAAACTGCAGATTTATGTGCGGAGAATGGCATATCAGCTCTGTTTGGCTCGAATTTTGACGGATTTTATGCAAATTCTGACTTTTATTTGACAAAAGCTGACATGAATATCGATTATAATGCAATAAAGGCTTCATTGAGAGAGAAAGGTTATGAGACAGTCAGCTTCACAGCATCAATACCGTTTTCCGAATTCAAGCTCAACGGTGACGGGCTTATACCTGTCATAGTACAGGATTATAAGACTGACGAGGTGTTAATGCTTGCCTACATGAATGAGGAGGCATTTGATAATACTCTTAAGACAGGGCTTATGACTTACTACAGCAGAAGCCGCAGGGAGCAGTGGGTTAAGGGCGAGACGTCAGGTCATTATCAATATGTAAAATCACTTGACATTGACTGTGATAATGATACACTCTTAGCGAAGGTAAAACAGCTTGGAGCGGCATGTCACACGGGAAATTACAGCTGCTTTTACAGGAATCTTGCGGCTAAGGATTATGCAAAGACCAATCCTCTCAAGGTATTTAAGGATGTCATGTCCGTTATTGAGGACAGAAAGGTGCACCCTAAGGAGGGGTCATACACCAATTATCTTTTTGACAAGGGCATTGACAAGATTCTTAAAAAGTGCGGTGAGGAGGCAGCGGAGATTATCATCGCAGCAAAGAACCCTGACCCGGAAGAGATTATATATGAGATTTCGGATTTCTTATATCATGTGATGGTTCTCATGTCACTCAAAGGTGTTACATGGGAGGAAATCACGGCAGAGCTTTCAAAGCGGTAACATATTAGCTTTAAGCATGGCAGTGTAATTTATAATTAAAAATCAGGACGCGGAGTAATTGATGAAAAAGTATGTTATAACAACACTTAATGACAAAATCGCGGCCGTTACCTTCGAGGAGGACAAGCCTTCTCTTATCAATGTGTATGATACCGCTGACTGCAGCAGAGGCGGTGAGGCTGATAAGGGGGCTGTCCTCCTCGGAAACGTATATATAGGTCGTGTACAAAATGTAGTAAAAAATATCAATTCAGCATTTATTGAAGTTGCAAAGGATGTTGTATGTTATTATTCGCTTACGGATAACACACAGCATCATTTTTTAAACCGCAAAAATACTGACAAGGTATGTCAGGGAGATTTGATGCTTGTTCAGGTGTCAAAGGAAGCGGTAAAGACAAAGGTTCCATCGCTGACCTCGGATATCAGCGTGACCGGCAATTATATTGTAATGGCGTTAGACGGTAAAGGCGAGGTGGCTGTCTCAGCCAAAATTAAAGATAATGCTTTCAGAAAAGACATACAGTCCAAGCTTAGACCTCTTATAGAAAAAGCGGAGGGCAGAATGAGCCTGGTAGTGAGGACTGCTGCCTACGCTGCCTCAGAGAGTGAAGTCCTTGCCGAGGCTGAATATATGAGCGGTGTGGAGGAAGCAATTCACATTAAATCAACCTGCCGTCCGGCTTTTACATGTCTTTATAAAAAGGAAGAACAGTATATATGCGATATAAGGGAAGGCAAGCTCACATCTGATGACAGAATAATATCTGACGATAAAGAACTGCTTAATACGATTGTTGAACATATCCCGTCGGCAGGAAAAATAGTTTCACTGTATGATGATAAACTGCTGCCATTGTACAAATGCTATAATCTTGAAAAAATAATAAATGATGCCTTAAATCCGAGAGTATGGCTCAAATCCGGAGCATATCTCATAATTGAGCCTACGGAGGCATTGACCGTAATTGATGTTAACACCGGAAAATTTGATGGAAACAAAAAAAACAGGGAAGAAACTTTTCTTAAGATTAATCTTGAGGCTGCCGGACAGATATGCCGTCAGCTTAAGCTCAGAAATATATCCGGAATAATCATAGTGGATTTTATAAATATGGAAAATCCCGAAAACAATACAGAGCTTATCAGTTTCTTAAAAGCCGAGCTTTCAAAGGATTCGGTACCGTCATTTTTTATTGAAATGACAAAATTAGGGCTGGTTGAAATAACAAGAAAAAAAATAAAAAAACCGCTTCACGAATCATTTTCACATAATTTTTAAAAAAATTGCAAGGAACTGATTGTTTTTTTCATGATTATTATATATAATTAATTCTATATGACAAAAAAATAAAAATGTATTACACATGGAAATTGAGGTGCCACCAAATGGATATCAGAATTGAAAATCTGACAAAGGCTTATGGCGATTTTAAGGCTGTTGATAACATGAATCTTCATATAGCCGATGGCGAGCTGGTTGGTCTGTTAGGACCGTCAGGATGTGGAAAGTCCACAACACTTTTTATGCTTGCGGGTCTCTCAGACCCTACATCCGGAAGCATTTATTTTGGAGATAAGGACGTGACTAAGGTTGCTCCGGAGGACAGAGAGATTGGTCTTGTGTTCCAGAACTATGCGTTATATCCGCATATGACTGTTGAGGAGAACATTATGTTTCCGCTCATCAACCGTAAGGTTAAGAAGGCAGAGGCAAGGGAGCGCGCTAACGAGATGGCTAAGCTTGTACAGCTCGACGGACTTATGAAGCGTAAGCCTAAGGCTTTATCAGGCGGACAGCAGCAGCGTGTTGCCATCGCAAGAGCCCTTGTAAAGAAGCCTGAGGTTCTCCTGCTTGATGAGCCTCTTTCTAATCTTGATGCCAAGCTTCGTATCGAGACAAGAGAGGAAATCAGAAGGATTCAGCAGGAAGTTAAGATTACAACGATCTTCGTTACACATGATCAGGAGGAGGCAATGAGCATCTCTGACAGAATCGCAGTAATGAAGAGTGGTATTGTGCAGCAGTATGAGGTTCCGCAGGCTATGTATCTTAATCCTGACAACCTTTTTGTGGCACAGTTTCTCGGAATGCCGCAGGTCAACACATTCTCTGTTGAGGTTAATGGCGGCAGCATCTACTGCAACGGAGCACTTCTTCGTTCTGGCTGTGAACTCGCTGACGGCAGCTACACGGCAGGTATTCGTCCTGAATCCTTCGAGATTGCAGAGGATGGAATTACGGTTAAGGCTACACATGTCCGCATGACGGGACGTGACCTTCTCATCCATTTCTCAATCGGTGACACTGAGCTCAGAATACTTGTTCATTCAGACCTTTCAATTAAAGAAGGCGATGAGTTCAACATCCGTGCACGTAAGAATCAGATTATGATATTCGGCAGTGATGAGAAGAGCGTAGGCAAATTTTAATTCGGGAGAGGCTGACTATGGAAAAAAAGAGCATGAAGGGCTATCTTTATCTGATGCCCGCATTGATAATCATTCTTTTATTTACGGCTTATCCTCTTGTTAGAGCCTTCCTCATGAGCTTTTATGAGGACTACAACATGATAAGCGGCGAGTACAGCAGAATCGGTCTTGGAAATTACAGGGATCTTTTCGGTGATAAGGTATTTATTAAGGCACTCAGGAATACAAGCATCTATGTAATTTTCGTTGTTCCTTGTTCTATCGCCTTATCACTTCTTATTGCGGTACTCTTAAACAGCAACATTAAGTTTCAGGGCTTATTCCAGACCATATATTTTCTTCCGTATGTTACCAGCGTTATCGCTATCGGTCTTGTATGGAGCTGGATATTCAACAGTAATTACGGTCTGCTCAATTATATCTTAAGCTGGTTCGGCATTGAGAAGGTTCAGTGGCTTAATAAGCCTAAGTACGCACTTCCGTCACTTATCATATTCAGTGTATGGAAGAGTATGGCATTCGATATTCTGATATTCCTTGCGGGTCTTCAGACTATCTCAAAGGATCTCTACAATGCTGCAAGAGTTGACTCAACTCCGAAGTGGAGGGTATTCTGGAAAATTACCGTACCGGGAATAGCACCTATGATTTCTTATGCATTTATCATGGGCTTCATCAGTGCATTCAAGGTATATAATGAAGTATTCTCACTCTTTGGCGGCAAGGCCGGTCCTGCCAACAGTGCAGTTACCGTTGTATACTATATTTACGATAAGTTCTATAACAGCTACAACTACGGACTTGCATCCGCAGCAGCGGTTATATTATTCCTCATTATTCTCGTGCTCACGGTAGTTCAGAGAATAGTCGGAAGAAGAAAGTAGGAGGCAGAATATGAGTAAGAAGAGAAAAATATTTAATATCATATCGACGGTGTTAAAGTATGCCATCCTCATTCTCGGAGCATTGTTTACACTTATGCCATTCCTATGGATGATATTCTCATCACTTAAGACACCTGCCGAGATCATATCAATTCCGCCGACCATACTTCCGTCATCGCCGCAGTGGTCTAACTACGCTGAGGCATGGAAGGCTGCACCGTTCCCGAGATACTTCCTGAACACGATTATTGTCACGATTTTCTCGACAATCGGTGTACTTGCAACGGCGATACTTTCGGCATTTGCTTTTTCAAGACTTAACTTTCCGGGAAAAAAGCTTGTGTTCTCTCTTTTCCTTGCAACGCTCATGATACCGGGCGAGATGTTAATCATCACCAACTTTATCACAATAACAAAGTTAAAGTGGATTGACACATATCAGGCTATGATTGTTCCGTACATGTCAAATGTATTCTACATCTACCTGCTGACACAGTTCTTCTCGCAGGTGCCTGAGTCGTTATATCTTGCGGCGAAGGTTGACAAGTGCAGCGACTTTAAGTATATGATGAAGATTATGGTGCCTATGAACAAGAGTGCCATAACAACCATAGCAATACTTAACATTATCGGATGCTGGAATTCCTTCCTCTGGCCATTGCTTGTAACAAACAATACCAACATGAGAGTAATCTCCAACGGTCTCGTTCGTTTCCAGACGGAGGCAGGCTCTAACTACGAGCTCATCATGGCAGCATCGACAATCATGGTTATGCCGATCATTATTGTTTACCTCTTCTTAAGAAAGTATATCATTGAGGGTGTAACACAGAGTGGACTTAAGAGCTAAAGAACAGCTCATAAGTTAAAGAACAACTTTCAAGTTAAAAAACAACTATCGAGCTTATTTTACGCAAATCATAATTTAATTTTACTCATATTGTATTGACAAATGATTGCTCCGGGTAGTACCATAACTACCTGTGAAAGCAATAGATTGGGCAGAGCATTTTCTGCTCAGACACAAAAAGGAGAGAAAAAGAAATGAAACTCAAAAAAGCACTTGCTGTAGCACTTACAGCGACAATGGCATTCGGAACACTTACCGGATGTAACAAGAGCGGCAATGACACAACAACTACAACTGCCGCATCACAGAATGAGACAACAACCACAGAAGCTGCATCAAATGGTGAGACACCGGCTGATACAGGCATTGAGTCTTGTACAATCGAGTTCTGGCATGCAATGAACAACAAGCAGGAGGAAGAGCTCACAGCTCTCACTGACAAGTTCAATGAGACAAATGAGTATGGTATCACAGTTAACCTTACAAATCAGGGTGCATACCCGGATTTAAGCTCCAAGCTTACAGCTAACGCTGCTGCTGACACACTTCCTGATCTTGCACAGGCATACAATAACTGGTTATCAGCTTACTCAGATAAGCTTGTTCACCTTGACGATTTCGTAGCTAATGATTTTGACAACTGGGATGATATCGTAGCCGGTTACAGAGATGAGAACAGCCAGTTCGGATTTATCAGCGGTGTTCCATTCAACAAGAGTACTTATGTTCTTTTCTATAACAAGACTATGTTCGATGAGCTTGACTTAACAGCTCCTCTTACCTGGAATGAGCTTCTTGAGCAGGCTAAGATAATCAAGGATGAGAAGGGCATAGAGACTATCGGCTGGGATGACCTTGCCGGAATGTTCCAGGCTATGCTTGCTCAGAACGGATGCGGTTACATTGATGAGAACGGTGCCTTATTCGACAATGAGAAGGGTCTTGAGACTGTAGAGTTCATCATGAACCTTTACAACAACGGTTATGCACGTCTTGTCGGTGAGGACAAGTACTTCTCCAACGTAATCAGCAACCAGTTAATCGCTTCCTACGTTGGTTCATCAACAGGTGCTTCCTACATCACAGCCGATGGCTGGGAGCTTGGTGTTGCTCCACTTGTAAGCAATACAGAGATGGCAGCTAACGCAGCCGGCACTAACATCGTTATGTTCTCAAAGGATACCAACAAGCAGAAGGCAGCTTGGGAGTACCTTAAGTTCTTAACAACTGCTGAGAATACAACAGAATGGGCTATGGCAACAGGTTACCTTCCTGTAAGGACATCCGCTTATGAGTCCGAGACATATCAGCAGTTCATGGCAACTGACCCTACATCAGTAGCAGCTTACTCACAGGCAGCTTACTTCATAAGCCAGCCTGCATTTGAGGGCAGCTATGATGTAATGACGGCTGTCAGCAACACATTGGAGGAGCAGATTCTCAATGAGGCTGATGCTCAGACTGCACTTGATGCTTTAGTAAAGGCAGTAAACGATATTCTTCAGAAGTAATTTAAGATTTATTCTGAAACCGGAGAGGGTGTCCGTATGGATGCCCTCTTATTTTGTAAAGTGACTGCGTTCAAAATGTGCATTTACAAAATAAGCTATCTGTGTTAAAATTATGTACTATTTTGAAATATATGGAGGTTATGGAAGATGACAAAAATATCATTTTTTAATGGTTTGAAAGAGATTGGCGGTACCTTTGTTGCCGTGGAAACTGACAGTGCGAAGTGCATGTTCGACTTCGGATTTGCAGTTGCAGGACGCATGGACGCAAAAATCCGCAAGAGGAAGGATGATTTTGCCGTAGACTACATTCGTCTCGGGATGCTCACGCCTGCCGACGGAATCTATGACAAGTATACCGCCGAAAAGACCGGACTTGTGCCTTACGGCGAACTTGGCAAGGAATGTTTTTTTGTGATTTCCCATATGCACATTGACCACATGGGCGGTCTTGGATGTCTCCATCCTGATATTCCCGTATACATGAGCACCGATTCACTTAAGCTGTACCGTCAGCTTGCCAAGAATGGTGACGTTGAGCACAGAGAGCACCCTAACTGCATCGGAGTTGACTACGGTGCCGAGTTCACTGTCGGCGACATCACTGTTAAGTGTGTTCCTGTCGACCATGATGTTGTGGGCGCATGCGGCTTCTTAATCACAACACCTGACGGAAATATATGCTACACGGGAGATTATCGTTTTCACGGCTTCCATCCTTCGTATTCCGAGGAATTCGGAAAGACCTGCCAAGGAGCGGATGTGGTTATCACTGAGGGCGTTACTGCAAGCTTCGAGGATATAGACATGCTCTCACTTGAGAAGCCTGCCGAGCCTGACAGAACAGAGGAGGGCTTACAGGCAGAGCTTGAAGCTGTTTCTAAGACGGATAGCGGTCTTATAGTTGTAAATCCGTACAACAGAAATGTTGAACGCGTACACCGCATGATTAATACATTTAAGAACAGCGGAAGAACTCTTGTCCTTGACCCTGTACAGGCAGACTATGTGGCTGCATTCTATCCTGAGGATGAGATTGCCGTATATGAGCAGACCTACAACGAGGCATGCAGCGACAACTCCGCTGTAACGGAGAACAAGCCTAGAATCTGCCGCGAGGGTATCCCTGCCGGCTGGAAAGTTGTAAGCCGTGAGGAGTTTATAAAGAATCCTTCCAAGTACGCTCTCCAGCTTGACTATGCAGATATGTATGAGTTGACCGACCTTAAGGATGTGGTATCAAGATACATCCACATGGACGGTGCACCTCTCGGAGCTTACGATCCGTCATTTGCCAAAATGAAGGAATTCCTTGAGGTGTGTGGCATAGCTTATGATTTCAAGGGACTTGGCGGACACGCTAAGCCATATTATTTAAGAACAATGCTCGACACGATAGAGCCTAAGACTCTCATACCTCTTCACAGCTTCCGCCCGGAGCAGGTCAATACCGCAAAGGCTGGAACCCGCATTCTTCCTGAGTACGGGGATGCGTATGAGCTTAAGGACGGAGTAGTGGTGAGGCTAGAATAAATTTAATAAAACTATATATTATAAATACGGTTTTATAAATAATGCTTAAAAATACAGTTGAATTAAAGACAGAAATTATAAGATAGAGGATACAGGACAGAAAATCAGAAAAGAGCCGTCACCATGTAAGGCGGCAGCTCTTTTCTGATTTTCTAAGTTTGAAAGTGTGATTGTGCTGAGTACGATTATATGTTATGATAGACACTGGAAATAATATATATAGATTTTAACTAATTGTAAGAAGACCGATGCTGATTCCTGTAAACATGGACTGCTTCGCACGCTTTGTCTTTCATGCACCGACGTTCTGCGACACGAAGGCAGCCATCGACTGCATCAGAGCACTCGGTACGAGCATGGCAAAATTTACAATCTTGCAGGCATTACCGTTGCGTATGCACTTTCACCCATTGATTTAATACCGGATTTCATTCCAATCCCGGGGTATTTGGATGATGTGATACTATTGCCGATGCTGGTGGCTTTGACAATTAAATTTATTCCGAAAAGTGTACTTGAAAGAGAACGAAAAGAATCAGAAGATTTATGGAAGGACGGAAAACCCAAGAAGTGGTATTATGCCATCCTGATTATAATAATATGGATTATCATATTAATAATTTTATTGAAAATAATATTTTAATTAAAATGAGGTTAAGATTATAATATGAAAAAGAAATTAAAAGACCACCGCGTTTACCAGACTGGGCGGTCTTTTTGTACTTATTTTCTGTTCTTAGAACCGATGGAATAAGGAGGAGCTTATGCTGTTTTTGATAGAAGCAAACGAAAAATATATTGATGAATTAGAGCAATTTAAAAATGAGGTACTGATTTACGACAAAGATAACGATAATCAATTTGCGGGCTGCATGGGCTTGGGAAATTGCAAGAGCGCAAAAGAATGGATTGAAATATGCAATCTCAGAAAAAATGCAGAGACATGTGAACAGGCAGGAACAAATGTGCCGTCAACAACCTATTTTGCAATCAGAAAAGACGATGACAGGCTTGTGGGAGTTATTGATTTACGTCATCATATCAATCACCCCGTCCTTGGAACATGGGGCGGTCATTGCGGATACTCTGTAAGACCGTCTGAACGCGGAAATGGTTACGCAAAGGAAATGCTTCGGTTGAATATTCAAAATGCCAGAGAAATGGGCATAGAAAAGCTCCTTGTGACATGTGAGGAAACAAATATCGCAAGCGAAAAAACCATACTTGCCAATGGTGGAGTTTTTGAAAAAACCGTTGAAGCAGATGGAAGTATTATGAAAAGATATTGGATTGATACAGTGCCTAAACCAATGAACAATAAATGGGACGAATTATACGATGCAGCAAAACAGGTATTGAAACCACGCGATATGTAACCCTCGGAGAACTCACCCCTGAATGGTGGCTGTAGTAAATCGGGATAACGTTTTATAAATAGTAGTGTAAAACGTTATTTTTTTGAATTTACGTACAAATGCAATGCATAAAACTTTGAAGAAACGCACATAATATAAAATATATAAGTTGAAGAAAAGCATATTCTGTGATATAACATATTTATGAGAATTGTGGGAGCACGCAGTGCGGAGCAATTCGATATCAACATCATATCTATATTGGTGGAGGTAATTATGTATTTTAAAAGAAAAGCATACGCTAAATTAGTGGAATGGAAAAAGCTATATTCAGAAAAATATGCGGTATTGCTGGAAGGCGCAAGGCGAGTCGGCAAGTCCACTATTGCGGAGACCTTTGCAAAAAATGAATATAGGTCTTATCTTCTAATTGATTTTTCCAAAACAACAAATAACATTCTGGAATGTTTTGACGATATAGGGAATTTGAATATTTTTTTTCTGAGGCTGCAGGCAGAAACCGGAATCACATTGTATGAACACGAGTCCCTCATTATTTTTGACGAAGTACAGTTGTTTCCAAAAGCCAGACAGGCAATAAAGCATCTTGTACATGACGGCAGGTACAGCTATCTGGAAACAGGCTCTTTGATTTCGATAAAGAAAAATGTAAAGGACATTCTGATTCCATCAGAGGAAATGAAGCTGGAAGTATACCCTATGGATTATGAAGAATTCTGTGATGCCACGGGTAATAATTATGGGTTATTACAGCAGATTTATGATAGCGGAGCGGCTATTGGACAGGCAACTAACCGTAAATTAATGAGAGATTTGAGAATTTACATGGCAGTAGGAGGGATGCCACAGGCAGTAGAAGCCTATGTTAATGGGAAAAACTTTTCAGAAATAGATATGGTAAAAAGGCAGATCATATCCCTGTATGAGGAAGACTTTAAGAAAATTGATGCTTCCGGAAGAATATCGGCATTATATCACGCGATTCCGGCACATTTGGCAAAAGATGCAAGAAAATATCGTATTACCACAGCAATTGGGAAAAGAAATAACACCAAGGCTGAAGAATTATTATACGAGTTGATAGATTCGAAAACGGTTCTGCCATGTTATAATTCTACCAATCCAAGGGTCAGTCTGGCGGATACGAAAGATTTTAACAGTTACAAATTATATCTTTCGGATACAGGATTATTTGTTACACTGATGTTTATTGACCGTCCGGTGACGGAAAATGATATTTATTCGAAGTTACTTTCCGATAAATTACCGGCAAATCTGGGATATCTTTATGAGAATCTGGTCGCTCAAATGATTACAGCGTCCGGAAGAGAACTGTACTATCATACCTGGGAAAAAAAAGGAAGTACACATTATTATGAAGTAGATTTTTTGATTTCGGAAGGAAGCAAAATAAATGCATTTGAAATTAAGTCTTCCGGATCCGGAAAACATGAATCCATAGGGGAATTTTGCAGAAAATTTTCTCAGAATATTAGCAAGGCGTATTTAATATCACAGAAAGATACAGGAAAAGAAGAAAATTTATTGTTGAAACCGTTTTATCTCTTACCTTTTTTGATAAAGTGAGTTAGATAAATCGGGAGTTGTGTATTTTCTGCTCTTAGAACTGATGGAATAACCAAGAGCAAAGCATGTAATACATGTGAAACAGCAGAAAGGCGGCATTAATGTTATACGAACTTAAAGACACATCGAAAGTAAACAAATTGTTTGACGGATGGAATGAGACATTGATTTTTTCATGTCTCCAAAATGTGATGGGAAAGATTTATGTCACGAATCCCGAACAGCCGAAATCCGCATTGGCATTCGTGGGCTGCTTCGGATTCTATGCGGGAGTACCTGACCGTGAGCTGGTTTTGAATAAGCCTGAAGGCTTTGTGATTATGACACCACAGAATAATGAGTGGGCGGCGTTGATAGAGGAATGTTATCCTTCGGCTAAAAAAGCCACGCGATATGCAATAAAAAAAGGAACCGCATTTGACAGGACAATGTTAAAAAATGAAATACTGAAGCTGCCTGCCGGCTATGAATTGAGAAAAATAGATGCGGATATTTACGAGCAATGTCTGGAAAGCCCTGCTACGGAGGATTTTGTTTCGGCTTTCGGGAGCAGGGAAAAATACCTGCGTTTAGGCAGAGGAATGGTTATCCTAAAAAACGGAAAAATCGTGTCCGGCGCGTCATCGTATACGCGCTACAACGAGGGCATAGAAATTGAGGTCGATACCATCGAAGCCGAAAGAAGAAAGCACCTTGCGACCATAGCCTGCTCGGCACTGATATTAAATTGTCTGGACGAGGGACTTTACCCCAGTTGGGACGCACAAAACATAAATTCCGTCCATCTTGCCGAAAAGCTGGGTTATGAATTTGACCATGAATATATTATATACGAGGTTATGTGAGCAGGCAGCGAAGCGGATTGCAAATATCATTGAAAAAGGAGCACTGTCATGGAAATAAGATATGCAGCAATAAAAGACCTTGATGCCGTCTCGGCGGTGGAAGCCGAATGTTTCCCTGCTGCCGAAGCCGCAGCAAGAGAGTCATTTGAGGAAAGAATAAAATATTATGGCAATCATTTCTGGCTTATGTTTGATGAAAATAAGCTGATTGCGTTCGTCGACGGATTTGTCACGGATGAGCCCGATTTGACGGATGAGATGTACGAAAAGGCATACATGCACAATGAAAACGGGGCATGGCAAATGATATTCGGCGTAAATACGCTCCCTGAGTACCGCAGACACGGGTACGCAGGTGATTTAATCCGCTGTGCCATCAATGACGCGAAAAATCAGGGCAGAGCCGGACTTGTATTGACCTGCAAGCAAAAGCTCATTCCGTACTATGCAAAATTCGGTTTTGTGGATGAGGGCGTGTCCGACAAGTCCACCCACGGAAATGCCGTGTGGCATCAGATGAGGCTCACTTTCCGATAAACCTTTTGTAGTTGTCTCAAAATTTTGGAGAACTGCTTCAGCATTTTTTATATGGAGTATTTTGAGCGGACGGAACGTGAAGTTATTGATTGGATTAGTTGAATTTGTTCTCAAAATATTGTACAATTAACGGCAACATGTAAAAATAAAAATCAGAAATGAGGATAGTGTGAAAAATAAGCTTGATAGCTTATTTTTGCACACATGCTATTTGTGCCGCAGGCGTCACAAAGTAGCATTTATCGTGGTCAAAATTTGAGATTTTGCCCACGATTCCTCCGGCAAGAAAGCATTGCCTGCGGAATGGGGATTAATATGAGAATTTTAGTTGTAAATGATGACGGAATAACATCCGAAGGAATAAAGAGGCTCGCACAGCTCGCCGCCAGGTTCGGTGAGGTGTGGGTTGTCGCACCCGATGACCAGTGCAGTGCCATGTCACAGAAAATCACCGTGCGTGGCGATATGAAGATTAAGCGTGTAGATTTTCCCGTACCCGCGGTACAGGCTTACAGCGTAAGCGGAACCCCTGCGGACTGTGTAAAGGTTGCGTTTTATCACCTTATGCCTGAACGACCTGATATTGTATTTTCAGGAATCAATTACGGCTACAACTGCGGCTATGACATACTTTACTCGGGAACGGTCGGTGCGGCTATGGAAGCTCTCTCTGCCGGCATCCCCGCCATCGCCTTCTCAAAGGAAATGAATGACATATACGATGTCGTTGACGAGTACATACTTCCGATAACAAAGGAGCTTTTAGACAATATGCCTGCGACGAGCGAGATATGGAACGTCAATTTTCCTGGCTGTACGCTTGACGAGGTTAAGGGAATTATCTGGGATGCGAAGCCTGCGCAGATGGAGTACTATTCCGACCACTATATAAGGGAGGATTACGAGGACGGCTCATTTTCGCTTACTGCTGCCGGACTTCCCGTGACGGATGCACCTGAGAATACCGACATCCGCTATGTGCTCGACAGATATATCTCGATTGGAAAGATAAAGAGCCATATCATAAAGTAATGTAATACAGAAACGAGGTTAATAATGGATAACAAAAAGCTTAAAATATACTTTACATCTGACACACATGGTTATTTTTACCCGACAACCTACGGCGATGTGATTCCGAAGAATGTCGGCCTGTTCTCATGTATTCCCAACTGGGAAAAGGACGAGAACACACTCGTAATTGACGGAGGAGATGTGCTTCAGGGCAATGCCTTTTCATATTTTACGAACCATGTGCCGAAGAGCTCGAAGATTCTCGCAGACATCATGAACGACTGTGGATACGACTATTACACACTGGGAAATCATGACTTCAACTACGGTCTTGAGTATCAGAAAGAGTACCGCGACAATCACAAGGGGCACTGTGTATGCCAGAACGTGCTTGATGAAGCAGGAAACCATCTGTATCCTTACGAGATTAAGACTATGCCGAACGGGCTCTGCGTAGGTATTGTCGGCATCGTGACCGATTATGTGAACGTGTGGGAAAAGAAAGAGAATCTTGTGGGTGTACAGGTTGTTGACCCGTTCATCGAAGCACAAAAGGCACTCTCAGAGCTTAAGGGAAAGACCGACATTAATATATGCATATATCACGGTGGTTTTGAGGCTGACCTTGACACAGGCAGAAGACTTACCGAGTCTACCGAGAATGTGGGGTATAAGATATGTGAGGAGCTTGAATTTGACATACTGCTCACAGGTCATCAGCACATGTCGGTCGACGGACGATTTATAACCTCCAGGACCGGTCATAAAACTTATGTTGTACAGCCGCTTGACGCCGCCAAGGAATATCACAAGCTTGAGATAAAAGTGGATGACCATAACAATATTATGGTAACCTCTGAGAAAATCAAAGCGGATTATAAGCTTGCAAAAACAGCAAGAACCGTTACTGTCTCCAAAGGCGAAAATGGTACCGACAGCATGGAAAAGAGTGAACCTCTCTATGAGAAATATATGTTCTACGAGAACAAGGTTCAGGACTGGTTAAACCAGCCTATAGGAACTCTCAGCCGTGCACTTCTTCCGACAGATAAGCTTGACATGGCTTATAACGGAACTCCGATAGCGGATTTCATCAACAGAGTACAGCTCTATTTCTCGGGAGCACAGGTGTCCGCTGTGGGGCTTGCCAACGACATTGCGGGCTTTAAGGAGAAGGTAAGCACAAGGGATATTATCGCAACATATCCTTTCCCGAACACGCTCGTCGTATTCAACATCACGGGAAGGAACCTAAAGCTTGCGATGGAGAGAAGCGCGGAGTATTTTGCGTATGACGCGGACGGAAAGCTCACAATATCGGACAAGTTTTTAAGTC
>ERZ772818.155-NODE-155-length-73492-cov-4.117080_pt1 | contig 73492 bp, 56 predicted proteins | sample MGYA00580837_ERZ772818 | MGnify/ENA primary metagenome ERZ772818 (study PRJEB29015, sample SAMEA2737671) | human gut metagenome | biome: human gut; feature: human-associated habitat; material: faeces | place: China | collected 2012 ...
GTTCTGTAGCTTTTTCTTTTGATGCAATATAAAAATCATCATAATCGCTTTTTTCTCGTACTCTCTGTAATGTTCCGAGTTTTCTTCCTATTTCACGTGGAAATACTTCCTTAGCTACATATTCCTTATTGAAATATCCCATTACGTCTTTATGACGTTTAAAATCAACTGTACTCAAGGCTAATACAGCTTTTACAGCATAAAATGCTGCGTAGTAGGAACGGTTAATTGAATCTTTATACAAGCCTTCTTTTAAACAATGCGCCGCTACTTTCAAGCTGTCATCAGCTTCTGTAATTCGATAGTTACTTAAATCTTTTTGTCTCTCATCCAATTACAATGCCCTCCTTTTCTACATTATTATAGAATGGCAGTGCTCCCAGCCAGTATCTGTAGTGTGCTTCATTTTCCAGAACCGGATTGATTACAATTCCGGATTCCAGTTCCAGATCAAAAGCGAGATCAAAAATATGATTTTCAACCTGCTCTATTTCTTCTTTGGAAAGAGGCGTTAATATCATAACATCAATATCTGAATTTTCACTATAATCACCGCGGGCATAAGAACCATAGACAATAAGTTTGGATAAGTTATTTTTTAATATTTTTTTTGTGCCTTGTGCAAAAGTCATTAAAACATCTTGTCTTGTCATAAGATTCCCTCCTGTTCCAGATTATTGTATATTCATATATTGCTTTTATTCATAATAACATTTTTTACTGGATAGTTCTATGTAAATCTTTCACAATTTGAAATTTTCATTTTGGTAAAAAAATGGACATAAGAATATTGTATTCAATCAGAAAGTTCCGGTAAATAGAATGCTTCTATTTTTACAGAATTATCTTCAGAACCTACTTCTACATAATAATCTCTCACAAAATATGATTTCCACTGCTTTTGCAAAGAATAAACTTCCAGTGTTTTAAAATCAACTATGCAAAGTGGGATTGCATCTATGCATTCATTGGCTTCTTTGCTGTATTCCAAAGAATCAGTAACTTTCTTAAGACAATTCGGACATAAATGTTTTTTCAACATATCAGTATTCAACCTATAATTCTCCGGCAATGTTACGTCTATGTCAGCCATTCCACGTGAAGGAGTTCCATCAGCAGAATATCTTATTTCTTCTGTGGTTCCAGAAAGAAAAGAAGTTGAAGTGTTTGTCTGTATTTCCATTCCATTCTCGTCATAATTTTTCAACGGAAAATCAATAATATACCAGTCATTCAATGAAATTAACCCAATAGTATCAAATTTTCGATAGTATTCCATTAAACTCTCTTCGGCATTTCCACACAAGTAACAGTCTTCTTTATTCTTCAGGACAGAGTGCAGATTATCAAATGTTACATCGGTTTGTTCGAGCTGTTTTTCTGGAATTGAGTTTTCTTTAGTTTGTCTGTGGTTGAATGTTAAATGAATAAAAGCAGCAATAATAGCAATTACACAGATAAGTATGCTCCAAAGATAGTCGGCACGAATGCGATAGTATTTTTTACCTTTTTTCTGATGCATAAAAGTCGTCCTCCTGAAATATAGTGTACTTAAAATAAGTCCATTTAAATCATTCTATCATGTTTTGTACTTAAAATGTACTTGTAACGTGAACTTATTTTGTACTTATAAAACGGAGAGGAAACCATATGGAAAAAGATAAACATCTGGGACTTAGAATTGATGCAGAAACACATGGAAAATTAAAAAGTCTCGCTGAATTTGATGGACGTTCCATTAATGGAGAAGTACTGTATCTGATTCGTCAGGCGATTGCCCAACACGAAAAGGAACATGGACCACTAAACAAATAAAATATTATGCATCGGAGCTGATGTTCCGGTGCATTTTTTTTAGTATCAAATGATGATACTTTAATGTGTGCATATGATACCATTTGCCGGATATTTGAGATACCTTTGATACTTTGTACTGATACAATGATTATGCTGGAAATAAAAGAACAGCAGGAAAACTTCATATGATTATTAGAAAAGCTCTTTCAGGTTAGTGCCCGGAAGGGCTTTTTTTGTTGCCTGAAATTTTTGATTTCCGGTCAATAGCCACAGATCTGTCCGAAGGATCTGGTGGATTGGAAGGAAGTCAGTACGCATGATCAGAGGCACCAGAGAGAGCCGATCACCTCCACCTCTGGATTTGAAACTCGAAACAAATTTCAAATCCAGGAGGAACAGGCGATGTATGTAGAGCATCCATATAAATTTAATGATAAGTTTTATGCAAAAGTAGATGGTGAATTTTATGAGATTACAAAAGAGGTGGCAAAAGCAATGCTTTCAGCTTATCGCAATGAGATTTACAGAAGTAGAAAATGGAATCCAGAGGATTCAAAAGATGTAAAAAGGAAAACGAAAAGAACGGAGATTTTGGATTGCGTTTTCAGTGAAAATGTGGATGGAATTGGAGTTGAAGATCTGCCAGATGTAATGCAGAGAAGCGTAGAAGATTTGGTTATTATGGAAACAGAGGCAACCGAGTTACATAAAAAAATTGAAAAACTCTCAGAACAAGAGCAATTCATTATTAAATCAATTTATTTTGATGGTATAAAGCAGGTGGAATTGGCAAAGCTCCTGGGAATTTCTAAAGTTCGTATGAGTCAGAAAGTAAACGCAATCCTGAAAAAAATGCGAAAAATGTACGAGGCAGAAAATTAATAGGAAAGATGCTCTTAACTTTTTTGGATTATTTGTATTTAAAGAGAAAGATAGGAAATACAATTGGCAGGTTAATGTATCTATGTGGATAAAAGAGCATAGGACAATCTGGTAAAAACGTATATTGAAAGGGGTGAGTATTATGGATGATATGATTTTACCAAATACAGAATTTAACCGAGAAAAATTAAAAGATATTGACGATCTAATGCCTGATGTCAAAAAAACAATTCAGGAAAAAGTAGAAGAGTTTTTGGAGAAATCTGATAACCAGCCATATGCTCACCTGAATGAAGGGTATATGGTAGTTGTCAAGATGAATAATGAAATAGACGCCACAGATGCACTTATTAGTTATCTGAAAAAAAGGATTGAAATGGTGCATTGACGTATTGCCAAAACACAGTAGTTATGTTAATGTGAAGTCAGGAAAAATGTGTGGTTACATTGATCCTGGCTTTTAGAATTGACTAAAAGTTAGGAGCGATGTTTATGAAACAAAAAATAAAAAAATCATTTGATATATATGATGCAGGGCTGTATCTTCGTTTGTCAAGAGATGATGCAGATGAAGATGGTACAAAGACAGAAAGTAACAGTATTGCAAACCAAAGAGAATTGCTTAGAAATTTTGTAAAAAGTCAGCCCGACATTCAGATATTTGATATATATGTAGATGATGGATATTCAGGAACTAATTTTGACAGACCTGAATTTAAGCGAATGACAGCAGACATAGAATCTGGAAAAGTAAATTGCGTAATTGTAAAGGATTTGTCCAGATTTGGAAGAGAGTATATTGAAGCCGGGCGTTGGATTGAAAAAATCTACCCGGCTTTTAATGTGCGATTTATTTCTGTGACAGATATGTTTGACAGTAAAACCGCAGACTTCTCAGAGAAATCGTTTATTCTTCCTATCAAAAACTTTGTAAATGAAAGTTATTGTCGCGATATATCCAGTAAAGTGAGAAGTCACCAGAGAATTAAAAGAGAAAAAGGTGAATTTATCGGGGCATATGCACCATATGGATATTGTAAAGATCCAGAGAACAAAAACTGTCTTGTTATAGATGAATATGCAGCAGATATTGTAAAGGAAATATTTGCATGGAAGATTGAAGGGTTTAGTCTGAATGCCATTGCAAAAAAATTAAACAGACGACATGAGCAATCACCCAAAGAATATAAACTGTCAAATGGAATTAATTTTAATTCTGGCTTTCAGGGAAGCTCTACTCCGAAATGGTCATCAGTCCAGATTAAAAGAATTTTGACAAATGAAGTCTATATCGGAAATATGGTGCAGGGAAAGCAGGAAAGAATCAGTTATAAATTAAAAGCGAGACAAAATAAGCCGGAAGAAGAATGGATAAAAGTTACCGACACTCATCCTGCTATTATTAATCAGAATGAATTTGAACTTGTCCAGAGATTATTGAAATATGATGGGAGAGCATTGCAGAACACAGGTGTATCTAATTTGTTTTCGGGATTTTTGTTTTGTGGAGATTGTAAAACTCCAATGATACGCAAAGTGAATAAATATAAAGGGAAAAAGAAAGCGTTTTATATATGTCAGACTAAAAACAAAGGGGGAGCTTGTACCCGACATAGCATTCAGGAAGATGTGCTGAAACAAATTGTTCTGAAAGAAATTTCTTCATATATGCTACTGTTTATTGATTATGAAATGAGTATGGAAAAGCTGCAGGAACTGGAAATAAATTATGATCAGGTGATTAGTCATGATTTTCAGATCTCCAGACTTCAGGAAGAATACAATAAATACTACGGGTTAAAAATGTCCTTGTATGATGATTTAAAGACAGGATTGATTGATAAAACTGAATTTAATGAATTCAGGGAAATCTATGATGCAAAATGCGAGGAACTGGATCAGACGATTAAATACCAGAAACAGTTGATAAGAGAGATATTTGACGGAAGTGTAGCGATAAAGGTTCAGATTGAAGACTGGAAAAAGGCAATAGATATAAAAGAGTTGGATCGTTCGTTACTGGCATTAACAGTTGATGCAATATATGTTTTTGAAGATAAAAAAATAGAAATCCACTTCAGGTATCAGGATATGGTTGAAAAAATGAAAATAATCAGAGATTTTTGTTTGAATCAGGTAACTGATAACATGAAAGAGGTGGTATAAATGGCAAGAACAGCGAAAAGGTATCAGGAAGCGACTCAAAAGAAAAAAAGTTCAATACTAGTGTATACAGCGGCTATTTATGCAAGATTATCTGTGGATAATGATAAGAAAAAGTCGGAATCCATTGATACGCAGATTGCATTGATAAAGGAATTTGTTCAGAAGAACAATGAAAATCCTGATAGGAAATATGAAATTGTTATATATGGCACTTATTCGGATATTGGAAAAACCGGAACAAATTTTGCTAGAGATGGATTTGAACAAATGATGCAGGATGTCAGGGATGGAAAGGTTAATTGTATTCTAGTAAAGGATTTTTCAAGGTTTGGTAGGAATTATATAGAAACAGGAAATTATCTGGAAAACATATTACCTTTTATGAGAGTACGCTTTATTTCAGTATGTGATAATTATGATTCTTTTGCACTCGATGCAAAAAATCAGGAATTATCAATGAATATCAAGAACCTTATAAATGACGCTTATGCAAAAGATATTGCAACGAAGCAACGAGCAGCGAAGCGTATTGCCCAGAAGAATGGCGAGTATGTGGGAGCTAAAGCACCATATGGATATTGCAGTGAAAAGGTGAATGGGATTTATAAATTGGTTATTGATCTAGAACCTGCAAAGATTGTACGCAGGGTATTTGAGGAATATGCTTCAGGAAGATCCATTAGGCATATTGTTGAAGGGTTATTTCATGATGAAGTGCATCGAATTTCAGATTATAATCGTTATCATCATGTGTATCGCCAGAATGAAGAGGAACTCTTTCAATGGTCAGCTAGGTCGGTTTGTGAAGTGCTTAGGAGAAATAATTATTATGGTGATTTGGTCCAGAGAAAGCGTGAATCACGATTTTTGCGTGGAGAAAAAGGTTGTGATGAATTAGATGTGAGTCAGTGGATTGTCGTACCTCAAACGCATGAACCAATTATCAGTCGTGAATTATTTGAGAAAGTGCAAAGCATGTTAAATGAAGCAGAGAGAGGAAAAAATCAAAATCTATGTAAAGCAGATGAGAGAGCTTTTTTTTCTGTATTTTACTGTGGTGATTGTGGCAGAAAAATGTGCACGCGTAAAATTGAAGGACGAGTTTCTTATTATTGTGGAGCATATCAATATTTGGATAAAAGAAAATGCACCAGTAAAGTCATTTCTGAAAACAAAATGCAGAAAATTGTTCGTGATGAAATTGTTGATAAATTTAAGTTATCTAAATTGCGAAAAAAAGATATGTCAGGCATAAGCAATTCTGTGTATGAAGAAAAAATAAAAGAAATCCGCAAAGAAATAGACTGTTTGGATAACGAAACAGAAAGACGTTCAAGGGAATTGGCACAGATTTTTATGAAATATAAGGAAGGAAATGTTCTTGTTGATACATATAAAAAAATGAAAGAAGAACGTGATAATTGGAAGTTGTTTTGTGAAGAAAGAAAAAAGGAGTTAGAAATTAAAATCCGAAAATTACAAAAACAGCAGAAAGAAGAAAGTAGATTTTTGAGAAGCTTGGTGGATCTGAAAGGGACTTTCCATATTAATGCAGATCTAGCAGAATCTTTGATTGAGAGAATGTATTTATATGATGATGGCAGGCTGGAAATTAATTTTCGCTTTAAGGAGGCAGTAGAAAATGAGTGATCAAAAATTACTTATAGGATATTACCGCCTTTCAAGAGAAGACGATAATGCTGGTGATAGTAACAGCATTATAAACCAAAGAAAATTGGTAAAAGATTATATTTCACATATGTCTGATTTGGAAGAGATGTCCTTTCAGGAATTTTATGATGATGGATATTCAGGATCAAGTATGGATCGTCCGGGAATAAAAAAAATTCTGGCATTAGCGAGGGAGAATAAGGTACAATGTATTATTGTAAAAGATTTTTCACGTTTTGCCAGAAATTATATTGAAATGGGCACTTACCTTGAACAAATTTTTCCGTTTCTGGGAGTTCGATTCATTTCTATTTCGGATCATTATGATTCAAGGGATTATAGAGGAAAAAGTACAGATATAGATGTACAGTTCAAGGGACTGGTCGCAGATTTTTATGTGAAAGATCAGTCAGTAAAGCTAAAATCAGCTTTTTCAACAAGAAGAAGTAAAGGTGAATATTGCTGTGGAGTAGCACCATATGGCTATGAGAGAAATCCTGAGAATAAAAAGAATTTGCTGATTGTAGAGGAAGAAGCTAAGGTAGTTAGGAGAATATTTGATCTGACAATTCAGAGATATTCCAAAATGGAGATATGTCGAATTCTTAATGAGGAAAAGGTTCCGACACCGTATCAGGCAATAAGTAAAAGACTAAACTGGAAGATAAATGAAAAGTCTTCAAGAGGAATGCAGTGGGTCAATGATTCGATAAGGAAAATTCTTGACGATAAAACTTACATTGGTTGTATGGTTTATGGGAAAACCTGGATTCCAGATCCTGGTACGGGAAAAGAAGAACATGTGCCGAGGGATCAGTGGAAGGTTATAGAAGATCATCATAAACCAATTGTGTCAAAAGAAGTTTTTGAAAAAGTACAATCTATGCAAATTAGGCATGTTAGTAAGAGTAGATATGATAGGACATCTACTGTGCTCACAGGCTATGTAAAGTGTGGAGAGTGTAAAAATAGATTAACTGGAAGTAAAGAAGAACGAGGACATGTCTATTATAGCTGTGCTTATAGCAGGGGAAAGAAGGATACAGGTTGTTTCGCTGGAAAGGTTGATAACAAAATATTGGAGCAGATTTTATTGGAAAAAATAAAAATTTATTTACAACAGAATATCAATCAGGAGCAGATGCAACAGGCAATGAAAAAACAGCATGAGGATAATATCGCTGCGTATAAAGAAGAATATAGAGACTGTCAAAAAAAACAAGATCAAATGAAAAACAAGAGTATTCAGAACTATGAAGCCTACAGAGCAGGAGAAATTACTCGTGAACAGTTTGGTGCAGCAAAGAAGCAGTTGGAAGAAGAAAAAGATATTCTGAGGAAACGTATACAGGAAGTCGAAGAACTGATTCATAATGAAAAAGAAATTCTGGTAAAAAGAAATATTCCGGTAGAGCAGATGATAGAGTTTATGGGATATGATAAATTAACACGTGAGATGCTTGAGGAATATGTGGAAGAAATTCTTGTGTATGATGATGGCAAGATGGAGATTAAATGGAAAGAGCTGAAATAATGATTTTATAGCCTTAATGTAACATCCTCTATATTAAAACCTGTAGCCTTTGTGTAACGTCCTCCCCCACGATTTTGTAGCCTTTGTAGAACTTCCTCTGTTCAAAAATAACGGTTTTATGGGGAAAACAGGGCGAAAAAAATGAAAAAAGTTTGTAGTCTTTACTTGACATCCTCGGGCAGAGTAGACTTGTATCATACGTTTGAGTTGCTGACGTGAGAAGATAGGATTGGTTAAATATTGTTTAGCTAATTTGAGTATTGAGAAAAAGTATACAAAAAAAGACAGTAAACTTTAGTATCTATGACAGCAAAATATTTAAGGCTTACGAATTGTTTTTGAGCCTTAAATTTGTTATAATTACTAAAAAAATAAGACTGTTCGAGCAATTACAGTCAGAAAAAGGATTTTCAATACACAGATGAGAAAACAATATTGAAAACCGGGCAGGAGGAATCATGAAAAGAGGTAGTATTTTTGAACTGAATGGTATCCCGAAGTTTCAGGAAGCACTTCCGTTAGCACTACAGCATGTCGTTGCCATGATCGTAGGATGTGTAACACCGGCAATCATTGTGGCAGGTGCTGTTGGCGGAAATAGCCTGAGTGCAAAAGACAGAGTTATCCTGATACAGGCATCTCTGGTTGTATCCGCATTGTCAACCCTGATTCAGCTTTTTCCGATTGGAAAGAAGAATGGTTTTACTTTAGGTTCAGGACTGCCGATGATCATGGGGGTAAGTTTTGCTTATGTACCAAGTATGCAGGCAATTGCAGAAGGTTATGGAATCAGTTCGATTCTTGGTGCGCAGATCATAGGTGGCATTGTTGCTTTTGTTATGGGAATCCTGGTAAAAAAAATCCGGGTATTTTTTCCACCACTGATCACAGGAACAGTTGTCTTTACCATTGGACTTTCCCTGTATCCGACAGCAATTAACTATATGGCGGGCGGAACAAGTAACCCTGATTATGGTTCATGGCAGAACTGGGTGGTTGCTTTTCTGACTCTTGCCGTTGTTACTGCACTGAATCATTTTGGAAAGGGAATCCTGAAGCTTGCTTCGATACTGATCGGTATTCTCGTAGGATATGTGGTGTCGATTCCTTTTGGAATGGTAAATCTTTCAAGTGTCGGAGAAGCAAAAGTATTTCAGCTTCCACAGTTTATGCATTTTGGAATCCATTTTGAGATTTCTGCATGCGTTGCGATCGGGCTTCTGTTTGCCATTAATTCTGTACAGGCCATCGGAGATTACTCTGCGACAACGATTGGAGCAATGGACAGAGTTCCGGAGAACAGAGAACTGCAGAACGGCATCATGGCGTATGGCGTGACAAATATTCTGGGGGCATTGCTCGGAGGACTTCCGACAGCGACTTACAGTCAGAATGTTGGTATCGTAACAACGACTAAAGTTATCAATCGCTGGGTACTTGGACTGGCTGCAGCAATTCTTGGAGTTGCCGGAATCGTACCGAAATTTTCGGCACTTCTTACCACTATTCCGCAATGTGTACTCGGAGGAGCAACTGTTTCTGTGTTTGCTTCGATAGCTATGACAGGAATGAAGCTGGTTGCATCAGCAGAAATGGATTACAGAAATTCTTCCATTGTCGGACTTGCCGCTGCAATTGGAGTTGGTGTCTCTCAGGCATCTGCTGCACTTGCCAGTTTCCCGGACTGGGTAACTACTATTTTTGGAAAATCACCGGTGGTGCTTGCAACGCTGATCGCTGTTGTTCTGAATATTATTCTTCCGAAGAGCCGCGATGAAAAAAAACACGAAAAAGAATTAAAGAAAGAAGTAAAAGAAAAGATCCAGCAGGATCATGAAGAATTTGAACAGGAATAATAAAATCTCCACTCTCTGTCAATCGGGAGTGGAGATTTTGGACTTTATAAGAAATTACTTTGTAATATTCCAATAAAGCCCCAAACGCTCCGAGAGGATGCAGTTTATTTTCGGTATACGAATTTTGGCAGTCCGTCCTCGCCGAGAGGAACCTCTATATTTCCCTGAATGAGCGGACGGGCGTAACGGATGAAATCTTCTGTGACATCATGTCCGTCAGAAGTGATCCATGTAAGTGGAACTGTTTTTTCTTCATTGCAGATTGCGTTGACATCTTCAAGTCCGCATACCATCTGATAATTACCTTCAGAGTCTGTCTGGCGGATAAAAGATACCATTTTGCCTGTTTCACCGTTAAGAGCAGCCTGAACACCAAACTTTCCTGCAGTTATGGCTTCCTTCTGGTCTGTGGCAGAAATCAGAGATGCAGAGCAGCGCTGACTGACATTCAGTTCAACGGAACGGGCTTTGACACCGAGACGGCTGCGTACCAGATTTTCGAGATATTTACCGCAGCCTGCAAGCATTTTGTGACCGAAAGTATCGGTTCCTACGGAACTGTCATATTCACAGATAAAAGTACCATCTGCGTCATGGATTCCCTCGGAGACGCATACGATCAGATTACAGTTCTTTTCGAATGCTTTCTCCAGATTCTTAAGAAAGACATCCTGATCAAAAGCAACTTCCGGAAGATAGATAAACAGCGGATTGTCTCCATCGTATTTGCGGGCCAGTGCACTGGCGGCAGTCAGCCATCCGGCATGCCGTCCCATGATCTCGATGATCGTTACAGATTTCTTTTCATATACATTGGCATCGGTTGTGATCTCGCGGACAGTGGAAGCGACATATTTCGCGGCACTTCCGAAGCCGGGAGTATGATCGGTGTGTACAAGATCATTGTCGATGGTTTTGGGTTCTCCAATTACGCGGATAGAACTTCCGATGTGTTCGGCATAGCGTGAAAGTTTGCTGACGGTATCCATGGAATCATTGCCGCCAATATAGAAGAACCAGCCGATATTTAATTCTTCAAATTTTTTAAAAAGAGCCGGGTAGACCGGATCCTCCAGAGATTCCGGAAGCTTGTAACGACAGGAACCAAGATAGGCGCCCGGGGTTGATTTGAGTCCGTTCAGATCTTCGCCCGGAAGAGCTTCTTCGAAATCAAGAACACAGTCATTTAAAAAGCCTTCGATACCATTTACCATACCATATACATGTTCGATCGTGTCAGGATGGGAGAGACCTTCAGAAACGACACCGTAGAGACTGCTATTGATGACGGCAGTCGGTCCACCGGACTGTCCGACGATAAGATTTTTTTTTGCCATTGATTATATACCTCCGATTGGACTGATAATAGGTTACTGTGTACAGTAACGACAATGAGTTCATTTTATCATATCTGTTGAAAATCTCATAGCCATTTTTTCGCAAAAGTGATAAGATGATAAAAAAATAAAAGAAATGATTTGATTACGTACAGTGCAGAAGAATATGGTATAATATAAAACATGCAGGTACATACTGGAGGGGATGTGTTTCCAGCATAAGAATAAGCCATTTTACGAGGAGTATGATTATGGAAGAAAACAAGAACGGTACACAGGAACAGCCTGAACAGAAGAAAAAAAAGAAAAGTGATGTGATTCTTACGATAGCACTGGTTGTGGCGATCGCAGTGTTCTGTTATGCAGCCTACAATCTGTATCATATCTATACAGAATACAGAAAAGGAACGAATGAGTATAATTCAATTGAAGAAATGGCGGTTACAGAACGTGATCCGGACAGTACGGAAGTAGCAGGACCGGACGCACAGCCGAAACCGCCAATAGATGTTGATTTTGAAAAACTGAAGAGTATAAATGATGATGTGATTGGCTGGATCTACGTAGATGCACTGCCGGATATCAGTTATCCGATCGTGCAGGGAAAGGACAATCAGACATATCTTCATCAGACCTATGAGAAGAATTATAATTTTGCAGGAACGATCTTTGTGGATTACGAAAATGGCAGAGATTTCAATGACTGTAATACACTGGTCTACGGACATAACATGAAAAATGGATCAATGTTCGGACATCTGAAGAAATTTACGGAAGATGAAAAGCTGTATAACAATGACAGATACTTCTGGATTCTGACTCCGGATAAGAATTATCGGTATGAGATCATATCCGCATATACGACTGGAGTGAACAGTGACACATATACATTGTTCAAAGGCCCTGGAGAGGAATTTGAAGAATATCTGAAAAAGATCAAGAGTTATTCGGATATTAAAACAGAAGATACTGAACTGACGATCAAAGATAAGATTGTAACACTGTCTACCTGTACAGGAAATGAATCTACACGATTTGTTGTACAGGGAAAAAGAGTCAATGCCGAGGATGACGGAAGTGGTGAGAATGCGGGAAGTGCTAACAGTGATGCTGCATCGGTAGACAGTGTGACTGTACAGGAGGGATGATCATGGATGAAAAAATCGTGAAATTGCAGGAACTGATCGATCAGCATGACAACATTGTGTTTTTTGGAGGAGCAGGTGTATCGACGGAGAGTGGAATCCCGGATTTCCGTTCCCAGGACGGACTGTATCATCAGAAATATGATTTTCCACCGGAGACGATCCTGAGTCATACATTCTTTCTGAATCATCCGGAGGAATTTTACAAATTTTACAGGGATAAGATGCTCTGCGATACCGCAAAACCAAATGCGGCTCACCTGAAGCTTGCAGAACTGGAAAAGGCAGGCAAACTCAAAGCAGTGATCACACAGAATATCGATAACCTTCATCAGATGGCAGGCAGTCGGAAGGTACTGGAGCTTCACGGAAGTGTTTACCGCAATCACTGCATGCGCTGTGGAAAATCTTTCGATTTTGTATATATGAAACACAGTACAGGAGTACCACGTTGCGAGTGTGGCGGAATGATCAAACCAGATGTGGTACTTTATGAGGAAGGGCTTGATAACTATACGATCGAAGAATCTGTGAGAGCTATATCACAGGCACAGGTGCTCATCATCGGTGGAACTTCTCTGGCAGTCTATCCGGCGGCCAGTCTGATCGATTATTTCCGTGGGGAGGCACTTGTTGTGATCAACAAATCATCTACACCGAGAGACCGTAATGCGGATTTACTCATCAAAGAGCCGATCGGGCAGGTTTTCTCACAGATAAAAGTGAACAAATAATATCATGAGGTGAATAGAAAAACATGGGATTTATCTATGAAGTAGGAGATATCGTTACCCTGAAAAAAGGGCATCCGTGTGGGAGCAAGGAATGGGAGATCCTGCGTGTGGGAGCTGATTTTCGTCTGAAATGTATGGGATGCGGACATATGATCATGGTGCCACGCAAGATGGTAGAAAAAAATACGAAGAATCTGAAGAAAAAGGAAAACTAAAAACGCACATTTATTGACATAAATTTATCAAAGTGGTATACTTGGAAAAAAGAATAACCAGGCGTGGTCTGATTTGGAAAAATCAGTTTAATAAAATCCGGTGTGAAGCCGGAACAGTTTAAGACAGACTTCTGTGAGTATGCATAAATGTACAAGTCAGAGAAAACACGGTGTATAGAGGACAGAGACCCATGGGTAGAGATGGGGCTCTGTTTTTGTTGCTTTAGAGGGGAAAATACAAAATGGAAAGAGTTGTAGATGAAACAGGATGGAATCAGAAAAGGTATGATATCCGTACATATACAGCGCAGAATGAGCGGAGCAGAAGAATCGGTACAGCGGGGGAGATACCGGATGAATATATTTATATAGGAGATAAGTGTTTCCTGAATAATGGGAAAGTGCACGGAGTGACTCTTCCGGCAGGATGCCGTGTAGTTGGGAAGCAGGCATTTGAGGGTTGCCAGTTCCAGAAAGCTGTGGAGTTTCCGGAAAGTCTTGTGGAAATAAAAAGAAGAGGATTTGCGGGAAACCGACGACTTCGAAAAGTAGTTTTTCCATATAATCTGGAACGGATTGGAGCGCAGTGTTATCGGGAATGCAGTAATCTGAGGTCTGTTGAATTTGAAAAAAACAGCAGATGCAAAGTAATCTCAGAAGGCATATTTGATTCATGTACAAGGCTCGAAAAAGTATATCTTCCAGAGACTGTAAAGATAATTGAAAAAAGAGCCTTCTATCGCTGTAAAGAATTAAAAAATATTGTTCTGCCAGATTCCATAACAGAAATTGGCGAGGAAGCATTTTATTTTTGTGGAATGGAAGAAATAGAACTTCCGGTACATCTGAAAAACATTAGTGACAGTGCTTTTTTCAGATGCAAAAATCTCAGAACGGTTTATATACCTGCAAGTGTGCGGACGATTGGCCGCTGGGCATTTCATGGATGCAGCAGACTGGAGCGCATAGAGATTTTTCATGATCCTGACGAAATCGGACCGTGGATCATTAACAAAAGTTGTACGATTGTATGTCAGAAGGGCAGCAGGATAGATGCATATGCACAGGAATATGGCTTTCAGACAGAGTATGTAGAGATTTCAGAGGAATTAGATGGATAAGATCGGACAGAGGGTGTCCTCAGTAAAAAGGAAAAAAATAATTTCGCTATGGATTTGCATGCTGTTGGTATTAAATGTTGTCTGCCTGACAGGGTGTGGTGCCGGAAAGAAATGGAAAGACGGAAAATGTACCATTTCCATTGAATGTTCCAGCATTCTGGATAATATGGAAGCTCTGAAAGAAACAAAAAAAGAATTTGTTCCTTCGGATGGATGGATCCTTAAAGAAACAGAAGTTTCTTTTAAAGGCGGAGAGACTGCATTTGATGTTCTGAAGCAGATCTGCGGAAAAAAAGGAATCCATATGGCTTCCAGATATACCCCTTTGTATAAAAGTTATTATGTGGAGGGAATCAATCAGCTTTACGAATTCGATTGCGGTAAGAATTCGGGATGGATGTACAGTGTGAATGGTGAATATCCAAATTATGGAGCATCCAGTTACAATCTAAAAGACGGAGATAAGGTTGAATGGAGATATACCTGCAATCTTGGATCTGATGTAGGAGATAAATATGAAGGAAAATGATTCCTTTTCCATGTGCCACCCACTATTAAATTTCTTTTATTTTGCGGTGGCACTTTTATTTACAATGTTTAACCAGCATCCGGTATTTCTTGGGATTTCTTATGCGGGTGCATTTGTATACGGGGGATTGCTGAATGGATGGCGAAAGACCCTGAAGCAGGGATTGCTTCTGACACTTCCGGGACTTCTGATCATAGCATTGCTGAATCCTATGTTTAATCATTATGGTGTGACGATGCTTTATTATATAGAAAGCAGCGGTAACTGGATCACTCTGGAGGCGATTGTCTATGGAATCGTACTTGGTGCAGTCATGTTTATCGTGATACAGTGGTTTTCCTGTTACAATACAGTGATGACAAGTGATAAATTTATCTACTTGTTTGGCAGAATAATACCGGCACTTTCACTGGTATTGTCTATGGCACTTCGATTTGTCCCGCGTTTTCTGCGTCAGCTGAAAGTGATACGAAATGGTCAAAAGGCGATGGGACGTGATGTTTCAGAAGGAACCGTCCTGAACCGAATCAAATATGGTTTGCAGATGGTGTCGATCCTTGTGACATGGGCTTTGGAAAATGCAATTGAGACATCTGATTCCATGAGAAGCAGAGGATATGGGCTGCATGGACGAACGGCTTTTTCAATTTATCGACTTACCAGAAGAGACTGTTTCCTTGGGGCTGTGATGGGCGGACTTTTTGCGGTATTTACAGTTGGATGTGCCGGTGGAGCAGCTTACGCGGTGTATGATTCGCGGATCGTAATGGCAGGATTTTCTATTCAGGGTTATACGGCTCCGGTAAAAGTATCTCCGCAGCTTGCAATCATCACATATATCTGTTTCGGAATTTTCTGCTTCATTCCGGTATTTCTGGAGCTTTATGAGAACTGGAAGTTCAGTCAGAGCAGGAAACAGATCGGTACAGAGATCGGCATGACTTACCGCCAGATCTACGAAGAACTGGATGAAGTGGATTTTGTATACAATAATCAGGAATATAAAGAACTGGTACAGGAAGGAAAAATGTTATGAATATTGTAGAAATACGTGATTTTTGTTTTGCATATCCGGATTGTTCCAGCAAAGTACTTGATCAGGTAAATTTGAGCATACAGGAAGGAACTTTAAATGTCATCTGTGGGCGAAGCGGATGTGGGAAAAGCACACTTCTTCGTCATCTCAAAAGTGTACTTATGCCGCATGGCACAGCATCCGGAGAAATCCTGTACAAAGGAAAAAGACTCAGAGAAATCGATCATAGGACGCAGAGTCAGGAAATCGGCTTTGTTATGCAGAATCCGAACAACCAGATTGTGACGGACAAAGTCTGGCATGAACTCAGCTTTGGTCTGGAGAGCCTTGGATATGATAATGCTGCGATCCGTCTGCGTGTTGCAGAGATGGCGAGTTATTTTGGCATTCACCAGTGGTTTTACAAAGGAGTGGAAGAACTGTCCGGGGGTCAGAAACAGCTTCTCAATCTGGCAGCGATCATGGCAATGCATCCGTCGCTTCTGATTCTGGATGAACCGACTTCCCAGCTTGATCCGATCGCGGCATCGGATTTCCTGGAAACGGTAAAAAAAATCAATCGTGACATCGGAACGACAGTGATCATTACAGAACATCGTCTGCAGGACATCGTTCCTTACGCTGATAAAGCTTTTGTGATGGATAAAGGCAATGTATTTCTTGAAGGCAGTCCGCGCGAGATCGGAGCTGCACTTCGGGAACAGAAGCATGGAATGTTTCTTTCGATGCCTGTTCCTATGCAGATCTATGGTGCGACAGATAGCAGAGATACCTGTCCGTTAACTGTGAGCGAAGGGCGTCAGTGGCTGGAACGTTATTGTAGAGAAAAGAACATTACAGAGGAAAAAAGAGAAAAGATCAATGTGGATTTTCTGACTGTTGTAAGGGAGGGAGAACAACAAGACCCAGACAACAGGAAAAATATGGCGATTCATATGAAAGACGTCTGGTTTCGATATGAGAAGGATAGCCCGGATGTGGTGCGGGACCTGTCACTGGAAGTCAGAAAAGGTGAATTTTATGCACTGGTAGGCGGTAATGGGACCGGTAAGAGTACGACGCTATCGTTGCTCAGTCGCGTGAGACAGCCCTACAGGGGTAAGATTCGACTGGAAGGCCGTGATATCCGTTCTTTTAAAGACCGGGAACTGTATTGCGGATGCCTGGGAGTCATGCCGCAGAATCCACAGAGCATTTTTCTCAAGAAGACAGTGCTCGAAGATCTGTACTCCGTGATCGGAGGCAGAAAGGAGAAGCTTTCTCCGGAGTATCAGATTCATATGAAGAAGGAAAAAGCGATCGAAGGTATCGTCAGTCTGACCAGACTGGAAGGATTGCTGGACCGGCATCCATATGACTTAAGCGGCGGTGAACAGCAGAGGCTGGCGCTGGCGAAGGTTCTTCTGCTCAGACCAAGAATCCTTCTGATGGATGAGCCGACGAAGGGAATGGATGCGGAATACAAAGAAGAGATAGGGAAAATACTCTGTAAACTGAAACAGCATGGAATGACGATCTTTATGATCTCACATGATGTGGAATTTGTTGCCGAATATGCTGACAGAGTCGGTCTTTTCTTTGAGGGAAATGTTGTGACCAGTCAGAATACAAGAGAATTTTTTTTCGGAAATAATTTCTATACAACGGCGGCAAACCGAATGGCAAGGCAGCTGTTCCCGGATGCTGTTACCGGAAAGGATGTGATCACATGCTTACAGAAAAGCAGTTAGATCAGTTCCTGGATGAATTCTGGGAGGACAGTCAGAGTGAACAGACAGAGGCAGAGCAGGAAACAGCAGAGAAGGATCTGGAAGAATATGCACTTCCGGTTGATGGGATGATCATCCGGCAGATGGAACGGAAGGGCAGGGTAAGCAGAAGAACCTGGTTTGCACTTGTACTGATGCTTCTGATCGTACCGCTTCTTCTGTATCTTTCAGTGAGATATTTTCATGGAAGAAAGTATCTCATATGCAGCCTGATCGTGATCATAGCGGCAATGATGCCGTTCTTTATGATGTTTGAAGGACGGAAGCCGAAGGCAAGAGAAATCATGGTGATTTCTGTACTGGCAGCCATCGGTGTAGCCGGACGAGCTGCATTCTTTATGGTGCCGAGCTTTAAGCCGGTTGCTGCGATCGTAATCCTGACCGGTATTTCGTTTGGCGGCGAGGCAGGTTTCCTTGTAGGATGCCTGATCATGATGCTGTCCAATATATTTATGGGACAGGGACCATGGACGCCGTGGCAGATGTTTGCGTTTGGGATGATCGTCTTTCTGGCAGGAATCCTGTATCAGAAAGGAATTCTGAAAGCCCGCAAAGCAGATCTCTGTATATTTGGATTTTTGAGTGTATTCCTTATTTATGGAGGAATCATGAATCCGGCAAGTGCGTTGATGGCTTATGGAACGATAACATGGCAGAGTCTTCTGGCTTTTTATATCTCGGGTGCTCCGGTGGACCTGGTACATGCTTTATCTACGGTTATTTTTCTGTGGTTCCTGAGCAGACCTCTGCTTGAAAAACTGGAACGTATCAAGAAAAAATATGGACTTATAGAGTCGCAGAAAGAGGAAATCATTTGATTTGCATCAGTCATTTACTTCCCGATGAAGAAATACAGGAACTGGTCACTGTGACCGGAGCGGGAGTGGAAAGCATTGATTTTTCCATTTCAGACAATCTGGATCATCTGGGAAAGAGAATAGAATTATATCAGAAAAAACTGGAAAAGATGGAAAATCCTCCGCTGATACTTCACGGACCGTTTCTGGATCTGAATCCGGCTGCTTTTGACAGTCTGATCCGTGAGGTGACGATGACAAGGTTTACACAATGCTATCAGGCAGGACTGAAACTGGGGGCAAAAAAGATCGTATATCATTCCGGAATGATTCCCTGTGTGTATTACCGGGAAGGCTGGGCGGATCAGGTGAGCTGCTTTTTTACAGAATTTCTGGAGGATAAAGATGATCTGGAGATCGTAATGGAAAACGTTCTGGATGAGGACTGGCGTCTTCTTCTGGATGTATATAAACAGGTGAATCATCCGAAATTTAAATTATGTCTGGATATGGGACATGCACACTGTTATTCGGAGATTCCGGTAATGGAATGGGCAGAGGAGCTCTCTCCGTATATCAGTCATGTACACGTACATGATAACGCAGGTGACAGAGATTCGCATCTGGGACTCGGAAAAGGAACACTTCCGTATCATGAGGTGTTAAAGCTGCTTCCTGTTTCGAAAGAGCGGACATGGACGATCGAATGTTCACATAAAGAAGATGTACTTCTTTGCTTACAGAAAATAAAGACAGAGGGATTGTTATGAATACAATGAAAAAGAGAGGATGTCAGATTCTTGTACTGTTTATGACAGCAGGAATGCTGACGGGATGTGGTGATGGAACTCCGAAATTAGAGGATGCCCTGAAAAAAACTGCTTCTTATGAAATGAAGACAGTCGAAGATCCGGCTTCGGATGCACTTGGCGGAGAATGGACCGTCATGGCGCTGGCCCGTTCCGGGGAAGAGGCAGATGAAAACTATTTTGAAAAATACCGCGCGAATATTGAAAAAAGAGTTAAAGAACAGGAAGGCGTACTCAGTGAAAATCGATATACAGAGTACTCCAGAGCAGTTCTGGCTTTAAAATCTATCGGAAAAGATCCGACAGATATCGGCGGATATGATATTGAGAAGCCGCTGGAAGATTTTGATACCGTAGTCTCACAGGGGCTCAATGGGGCAATTTATGCCCTGCTTGCCCTGAATGCAGATGATCCGGATGCGAATAAAGACGGAGAACTGGAGCAGAAATATCTGGATTATATTGTAGAGAAGGAAAAAGACGATGGCGGATTTTCACTGGATGACAATGCCGAAAACGGTGATGTAGACCTGACAGCCATGACGCTGCAGTGTCTGGAAATGTATCAGGATGAAAACAATGTAAAAGAAGTGATTGATAAAGGTGTGGAGTTTCTGGCAGATACGCAGGATGATGATGGCGGTTATACTGCTTACGGAGCCAAAAGCTCAGAATCCATTTCACAGACTGTGATCGCACTCAGTGCAGTTGGTGTAGACTGTAATGAGGATGAACGATTCCAGAAAGATGGAAAAGGACTTTACGATACACTGATGACGTTTTACCAGAAAGACGGAAGCTTCAAGCACATTCTGGACGGAGAAAGTGACCCGATGGCAACAGATCAGGCATTTTGCGCGATGGTAGCCTATCAGCGTTACCAGAATAAGAAAAACAGCTTTTTTGATATGACAGACCACAGATAAGGATGGAGGAAAGAAAATGCCGCAGAAGATAAAAGAACTCCAGGATCAGCTGGAGCGGATCATTAAAGGAAAAAAAGATATCACAGATAAGATTCTCATGGCAGTGCTTGCAAAGGGGCATGTACTTCTGGAAGATGTGCCTGGTGTTGGTAAGACCACAACCGCACTGGCACTGAGCCGTCTTATGGGAATGGAATTCAACCGTATCCAGTTTACACCGGATGTTGTCCCTTCCGATGTGACCGGATTTACCATGTATGACAAACAGAGCGGACAGTTTTCCTATCGTGCCGGGGCGGTCATGTGCAACCTTTTACTGGCAGATGAGATCAACCGTACTTCCAGTAAGACCCAGTCTGCCCTTCTGGAAGTAATGGAAGAAGGAAAGGTGACGGTAGACGGGGAAACCCATTGCGTACCATCCCCATTTGTAGTCATTGCCACAGAAAACCCGGTGGGGTCTTCCGGTACGCAGCTCCTTCCGGAATCACAGCTTGACCGTTTTATGATCAGTGTCAGCATGGGGTACCCGGATCACCAGAGCCTGGTGGAACTGTTAAGGGACAGACAGAGGGAAAATCCCCTGGAAAATGCAAAGACCGTAGTCACCCGGGAGGAGGTGCTGGAACTCCAGAAAGAGGTACAGGAGATCTATGTGGCAGACCAGGTGCTTGATTATGTGGCACATCTTGCAGAGGCTACGAGAAATCATGAACTGATCACACTGGGATTAAGCCCGCGTGGAACGCTGGCACTGGTAAGGATGGCAAAAGCAGCTGCCTATATGAAAGAAAGGGATTATGTTATTCCAAAGGACGTACAGGATGTCTTTAAGGACGTTGCGGCACACAGGATGATTCTGGATTCCAAGGCGAGGTATCAGGAAAAATCTGCCCGTGAGATCCTTTCTGAGATTCTGGCAGACGTGGCGGAACCGAAGGTGGAAGGATGATAAAGGACAGGATCCTGTGGCTCTTGTGGCTGGTCTGCATGGCAGCCGGGGCAGTGATCACAGGAGAATATCTTTTTGTATGTGTGCTGGCTGCAACTGCGGTGCTGCTGGTGGTTTCCTGTATCTATGGTGCTTTTTCCGGCAGGAAGGTTCAGGCACGCTTTATCCTTCCGGAAAGGTCAGAGCAGGAGGCAGTATTTCAGGTAAAAATGGGACTTGAGAACCAGTCTTTTTATCCGGTCTTCCGGGGAAACGGAAGTATCCACTGGGAGAACCTGCTTACCGGTGAAAACGGGGATAAAGAACTGGAACTTTCCCTGAGAGGGAAAAAAGAGGAACTGGTCGCTTTTCAGGGCAGAAGCAATCGCTGCGGCTGTATCAGGTTCCAGTATGCAGACTGGAAAGCCCGGGATCTTTTTGGAATCGTTGCCTTTAAACGGAGGGCAGGTATCAGCCGGGATATGGTCGTAATGCCGCATAAGTCCAGAATGGATCTTGCACTTCTTTCCCGGGAAGGGTTTGACATGGAGAGCTTTAAATTCTCCAAAGACCGTCCGGGCGATGATCCGGGGGAAACTTACGATGTCCGGGAATACCGCCCCGGCGACAGTATCCGCCAGATCCATTGGAAACTGTCTGGAAAATTGGACGAAGTTATGATCCGGGAAAAGAGTTATCCGGTGGATGAGGCGGTCCTGATCCTTGCGGAACCTGGTCAGGAGGGGAAAAGATCAGAAGCACCGGAGGCTGTTGCAGAGATCTATGGAGCAGTCCTTTATAGCTTTATGGAGCAGAAGATCCCCTGCCAGACTGCAGTACATGACCCTGCTTCCGGACAGCTCCGGCTGGAAAAGATAGAAACACTCCGGGACTATGAGGACATTCTGTACCGGTTCCTCTGTCACAGCAGTATAAAGGAGAAACCGGCAGTCATCAGGGACTATATAAAGAATCCGGGGCAGAAATCTTTTGCCGCTTATATCTATATCACAGGGAATCCTGATGACCGGGAAAATGAGCTTCTTCCACGTGAGGCTCAGATTGTGACAGTACGCATGGGAAAGAATGCGGCACATAATGGAAATGAGATAACTTATACAGACGATTACCGCCGGGAACTTGGCATCCGTAAGGCAGACAGGAGAGCAGGTTATGGAACTATGGGCAACAGAGATCAATAAGAAAAAGTCCGGGAAATACAGACAGGACATGGTTTCTGTACTGGTCACAATCCTTCTTATCCTGGCTTCTGTCGGTACAGGCGGTTATCTGATTCTCCGGGAACTGTTAGAAAATGTTTTTGGAATGCCATTTCTGGCAGGTGTGCTTATTGGCTGTATTCTGTGTCTGGGACTTTTATCCGGACACAGGAAATATGCCATAGGAAGCAGTGCTTTTCTGGCTGTGGTACTGGCGGCAGGGATATTTTTCTGGAAAGGGATCCTCCATGGCAGTATTTCCTGCTGGGATGAACTGGCAGACACATTGGGAAGCAGGACAGGGATTTACCTGACCCGTTATGGAACCTCTGCAGAAACAGGTGACAGAGAGTTGATCTTATTCTTCCTGTTCATGGGTATTGTGATGGGACTTGCGGGAACACTGGTCAGCTGCATGAGGTTTACGGTGCTCGTAGTCCTGTGGGCACTGGTCCTTCCGGTCTGTATGTTTTACCTTCAGAAATTCCCTGACCTGAAAACAGGACTGGTGTTTTATACAGGAGTGATCCTGGAACTGAATGAGATGATGCCCGGAAAGAAAGACAGGGTGCAGATGGGAAAACGGGGATCTGTCCTGGTCTGGGGAATCCTTTTTTCCATTGTGGTGGTGGCAGTTTCTGTGTCTGCAATGGGGCTGATCGCACCGGAAAAAGATTACAGTTCTTCGGAACTGGTGAAAAATGCAGGGAAAGAGATCACTGATAAGATCGAAGAAATCCGTTATAAAAAAGGTGGGGTTAATTCCCTTCCAAATGGAAGGCTGAAAGAGGCTGGAAGCTGGAAAGGTTCTGAGGATACAGCTTTGTGTGTTACCATGGAGCATCCGGATTCACTGTACCTTAGGGGATTTACCGGAAGCGTTTATGACGGGAACCAGTGGAAAAGCGTTTCTACCGAAACTGCTTACGGGGAAAAGAATCTGTTTTACTGGCTCCATCAGGACGGTTTTTACGGGGAAACACAGCTTGCGTCTATACGGAACCTGGTAAAAGATGACAGTCTTTCCAGTACGGAAGGAACGGTCTCAGTAGAGAATGAAAAGGCAGACAGCCGGTATGTTTATCTTCCTTATGAGACACAGAAACTGCCGGAAAACTACAGGGGCATCACCGGGACAGCTGACAGTATGCTGAATGCCAGAGGGCTTTTTGGAGATCGGAAGTATTCATTTACTTCCCTTGGAAATCTGGTGAAAGACTTTACTGCACTGGGGGCAGAAAGCTATCAGGTCCTTTCGGAGCAGCCGGATTCGACCTACAGACAGCAGGAAAGTTATTATAACAGTTTTGTGTATCAGCAGGATACCGTCATTCCGGACAACCTTACTACACTTTTTGAAAAAGAACTTGGAAACGGTGGGGACCGGAATCAGGGACATACCGATTATTATACAGCAATTTCAAGGATACGTTCTTATCTGGAAGATAATATGACTTACAGCACTGCCACAGATGTTTACAGTGGAACGGGAGATTTTGCAGAGAATTTCCTTACAGAGTCTAAAATCGGGCACAGTGTCCACTATGCAACAGCGGCGGCACTGATGTTCCGGTATTATGGGATTCCATCCAGATATGTGGAAGGCTATCTGGTCACACCGGAAGATGTAAAGGATAAAAAAGACGGGGATAAGATCGGCATCCCCGGAAAAAACGGACATGCCTGGACGGAGATCTATATAGATGGCATGGGCTGGGTGCCGGTAGAGATGACACCGGAATATTACGGAGTTATGGAAGAACCGGATCTGACACTGGGGCTGGAAGCTGAAGGAGCCCGGACAGCACCGGTTCCGGAGACAGAGCCGGAACAGAAAGAAAATACACCGGAGATAAATACCCACTGGAACCTCCAGATCGCAGTCACAGGGCTGGTGAAGTTTATCCTTTTGCTCCTTCTGGTATTTGATATTTTTGGGATCTGCTTCTTCCTTACGGTATGTATCTTAAGGGCAGTGGCAAATATCCGGAGAAAGAGGGCTTTTCATTCACAGGACAGGAGACAGGCAGTGCGGGCAATGGCAGGGTATGCAGGAAGGCTTTATGAACAGGGGACGTTTGATGAAAAACTTTCCAGCGAGTTTCAAAATACCTGGCGTACCGGGCAGAAAGCAGCATTCAGTCCCCATGAAATATCCAGTGAAGAGCGCCAGGAAGTGGAAGAATGCGTAAAGGCTTTAAAGAAAGAACTTCTGAAAAATACAGGCTGGTATGACCGCTGGGTCATGAAGTACATTGAGAGGCTGTATTGACCGGAAAGGGAAAGGAGGAGCATATCGTGGATCACAGAAAAAATAAACACAGAGAAATACTGCCGGGCATCCTTATCCTGCTATGCCTTCTTCTCTTTTCGGGAGCCCTTGTCTTAGGAGTAAGGGCACAGGTGCCGGAAACGATAGAAAATCCGGTGCAGGGGATCAGTGCAGACAGTTCCATGAAGGGTTATCTGGGAAAAGGATATACTTATGCGGATCTGGATACCGATTCTTTACAGACAGAGAGTACCGGCACGCTGGCACAGGTACCTGAAAATGAACCGGAGGAACAGCAGGAGGAAGCTGATCCGGAAGAAGAACCGGAGGTGACAGCTCCTTCTGATGATACGGTGCAGGCTGCGTCTGAGGAAACAGAAGAGTCTGTTGAAGATGGAAATACAGATCAGGAGAATCCATCTGAGGAACCACAGCAGCCAGAGGAAAATACGGTCCAGTATGATCCTGAAGATGGGGAAGATAACCAGGAGGATCAGGAAGCAACACCGGATCTTGACGATGACAGGAACCAGGAAGGGGCAGAGGTACCGGAGGAGGAGACACCGACGCCTGCCCCGGAAGAAAATAAATATCCTTCTGTGGCAACCGACCTGACAGACGGAGAGACCGTCAGTGCATCTTACCGGACTTTTTATGTACAGGCGTGGGACTATCAGGGCAATGTCCTTCCTTCTTCTTCGGTAGAGGTGCTGGGAAATGGACAGAAACTTTATTCTGTCAGTACAGACGGGGAAGGCATCATTGCCTACCGTATGGAACTGACAGAGGCAGAAAATACCGTAGATATTAAAGTAACGGACAGTGAGGGCTGGTCTTATACACTTCCACAGTACCGGATCATAAGAAGTGAAGACGGGGAAGAACAGCCGGCAGGAACGGTGAATATCAGTATTGAAGCCGGATCTGTGGGGCTTGGTACGATCCTTTCGTCTACACCGGTGGAATTTTACCAGGGCGAACAGCTTTCTTCCGTACTTTTGCGTCTGTTGGATGAGAATGGTTTTGACTGGAGGAATGAGGGCAGTGCCACAAGCGGCTTTTATCTCCGTTCTATTGGAAGAAGCGGTCTTACTGCAGGTGCTTCCATACCGGCAGACCTGCAGGCACATCTGGAAGCTGCCAACTGCCAGATGACGGATCATGATAACGACTGGCTTGGAGAGTATGACTTTACGATGGATTCCGGCTGGCTGTATTTCGTGAATGGGGAATACATGAATGTGGGAATGGCAGGTTATTTCCCCGCAGACGGTGACAGTGTAAGGCTGCGTTTCTCCCTGTATGCAGGGGCTGACGTAGGTGCAGGACAGAATGGTGAGACATGGGGGGACTGGTGATGAAGAGATTTCTTGCAGGGATTTTATCGGCGGTACTCCTTATGGGAAGCATTCCTGTCTATGGTGCACAGGATATGGGAATATCCCCGGAAGCTGGTTACAGTGTGGAGGGGACAGAGCTTTCCCAGACGGAGGAAGCCTTAAGCGGAGAAAATGTTCCGCAGGAAACAGCAGATACTTCCAATGAAGAGAATGTGGAAGAAAATCAAAAAGAGAATACAGAAGAGACACCTGCTCCGTCAGAGGAGGAACCGGACAGTCAGGAGCCGGAGATAGAACCGGAAGTCCCGGAGGAACCTGAGATCACAGAGATCCCGGAGGAAGATCCGGAGATTACGGAAACACCGTCAGAAGACGATTCCCTGGAACTGGAATTTAATGACGGTGAGGTACAGATCGAAGATGCCGGGGAAGAGGCTTCTGATTATCTGGAAAACCTGACGGTCTATACAAGTCAGAACAGCAATGCACCTGAGACGATCCTTAAGCCGGAACGCCGGGAAGACCTGGATGAAGCTTTTGGTGGGAAAGTGTATACAGTGGAATATGGCTCTTATGCAACATCTTCCAGCTTTTATCTTTCCGGGGACATCGGTGACAGTGCACCGGAAGGCTCGTCATGGTCTATGAAGGCACTTCTTCTGAATGGAGGGGAAAATGTACAGGAAGACATGAACCCGAAAGCCTATACGGAAGGGGTACGTTACAGAATGAACGGACGTACTTTCGGTAACGGAGCCAATGGTGCAAAGCGTGCTGTGTATACGATCACAGCAGGGACGGAGGAAACTTACCAGACATATAAACTGGTGGTTTTAAGGAGACTGGATCTTTCGTATATTGGCTGTTACCTTCCGGAAGATGAGGATTTGGCAAAGAACCTTATCCCTGGACAGTTTGACAGTACAAAAAGGGAATATGAAGTAGCAGTTGGTTCAGGTACGGAATCCCTGAACCTTGTGGCAAATGCGTATTCAGGCAGTTATTATGGGCTTACGGTCAATGGCGTAGCATATGAAGGAAACAGGCAGGAGATCCCGCTGACGGGGGAAGAAACAGAGATCATTCTTCAGATGAATCAGGAAGAAACATATCTGGATCCGGAATATGCCGGACAGACCTATGTAAGTGAGGGAACCTACCATATCCGGGTGACCAGACAGAAGAGCAGTTCTGTGGCATTTGAAGTATCACCGGACAATGCTGTAGTCAGCCTGTATGACCAAAACGGGGACCGGGTAGTACCAGCAGGAGGAACCGGGTGGAACTTTGAGAACCTTCTTATGTGGGATACCTATACATGGACGGTTTCCTGTTATGGCTATAAAACGCAGACAGGAAGTTTCGTGGCAGGGGATACTGACAATATCCGGGCAGAACTGGAAAGCATAGATTCTTCCCAGCCGGAGATCACAGACAATGACTGGATCAACTACAGGAACAGCGATACCAACAACGGGGTCACCGATGTGGCAGCACCTTCTTCCGGAGCAGAAAGTGTACAGAAGTGGGCCATGCAGCTGGGCGGTGACTGGAATGCGGCAGTCACACCACCGCTGATCCTTGGCGGGGCTCTTTATGTGGCTTCCGGCAAATATATCTATAAGATTGACCGGGCTACAGGGGAGATCCTGGCAGTCAGTGAGGAACTGGCAGGAAGCATGGTCTTTGCCCTGAACCCTCTTACTTATGCAGAAGGAATGCTGTTTGCCCAGATCGGGGGAGGACAGATACAGGCAGTCAGTGCAACGACACTGAAATCGCTGTGGATCAGTGAGTCGGTAGGAGGACAGACGCTTTCTCCGATCACTTATAAAGATGGATATATTTACACAGGAACCTGGAACTCAGAGACAACAGCAGGAACCTATTTTGCTTTGTCTGTTACGGATGAAGATCCGTCCAGGGGAGATGAGATCAAGTACTGCACATGGAAGTACAGCCATAAAGGCGGCTTCTACTGGGCAGGTGCCTATGCATCAGGGGATTATCTGGTATTTGGTTCTGATGACGGTTCCGCAGAAGGAAATTATACCAATACCTCGATCCTGTACTCTGTATCAACCTCAACCGGTGTCATGCTGGACAAGCTGACAGGGCTTAAGGGAGATATCCGTACTTCGGTGGCATATAACAATGGATATGTGTATTTTGCCACAAAGGGCGGTTATCTTTACCGGGTAAAAATGAACCAGGACGGAACTTTCGGACAGGTGCTTGGCTATAACCTTGGTGGAATGGCAACCGCTACGCCTGTGATCTATAAAGGAAGAATCTATATCGGGGTCTGTGGACAGGGTGGTCAGTTTAATCCGGATGGGGGACACCATTTCGATGTGCTCACAGAATCCGAGGATGCACTTTCACTGGCATATTCTGTCCCTGTTGCAGGCTATCCACAGGCAGCACCGCTTCTTTCCACTGCTTATGAAAAGGAAGACTATAATAAAGATGGAAAGGCAGACGGAAGGGTTTATGTCTATTTTACAGCAAATGCCTATCCGGGCGGGATTTACATGCTGGAAGACAGTCCCGGACAGACAGAAGGCAAGGCAGAAGAAATCTTCACGCCGGACACAGCCCAGCAGCAATACAGCATCAGTACCCTGTGTGTGGACAGGGACGGGACGATCTATTATAAAAACGATTCCAATTATCTGATGGCAATAGAGAAAAACGGTGCCTATTTAAGTGGTGTCAGTGTATCGGCAGATACAGGAAAGGTTACATGGAACAAGACATTCCGGAAAGACCGTCTCAGTTATGACCTGATATTGGAAGAGGGGGCAGAACAGGCAGTATTTTCCTTTGAAGCCCCGGAAGGTGTTTCTATCAGCGTAGATGGGAAAAAGTGTGATGGTACTTATAAGGTTCCTTTTGACGGAACCGGAACGAGTATCCAGGTACAGGTATCTAAGGGGAATAAGTCAAGGACATATGTTTTTAACATTACCGGTGATGAGAGTTCCCCACTGCTGAAAAACCTGGCAGTGAGCACCAGCAACAGCTACACAGATGATACCGGGTATCTTGCACTGGAACCTGCATTTACGCAGGAACGGTATGAGTATACCGCAGAGATGTACAATGGAAAAAATGAATTCCTGAATATCTTTGTAGAACCCCAGGAGGACGATGCGTCTGTAACAGCAGAGGGAATCCGGGGTACGAAAAAGATCAATAACTACGGACACACCGCCGGAAGCGGCAGTGCCAGCAGGATTGCGGTCTATTTTGGCGAAGAAGAGGCAGAAGCAGCTGTGAAGGTGACGGTAAAGACGAAAAGCGGAAAAACAGCTTCGTATCAGGTCATCCTCCAGCGGAGGGATATTTACCCGCCGAAACTGAGTGATGCCCGGGCTGTCCGGTACGATGCGGAAAGAGTGCGGATAACCTTTGCATCCAATGAAATGGGAAATTACCAGTATAAGATCGTCAAACTGGGGGAAACACCGGAGTTTGACCTTTCCGGTTCGGTGGAACTGATGACAAGGGGACAGAATTCCCTTGATCTGATGATTCCTGAAACAGAGGAGAGGGAGATCTGGATCCTGGCAAAAGACATTGCAGGAAACCAGATGAGTACACCGGTAAAAATCCCGGTAACAGAGTATAAGGAAATCCCGATAACGATAAAAACAGTACCGGCAGATGCAGGAGTCCGGGTAACAAACCAGGATGGGGAAGAACTGAAAACTCAGAATGGGAAATATATGTTTTTAAAGGGAAATGTATACAAAATTGAAATTTCCAGAAAAGGTTATGAAACACTGACGGAAACAGTCACTGCTGATCCGAAGGTGACAAGTTACAGTTTTACCCTGAAATCTTTGATGAGTTCCGATGCATACCTTAAGTACCTGTATGTTTCCAGTGCGGACCATTATGGAAAGGGCATACAGAAGCTGGAACCTTCCTTTAAGAAAATGGAAGACCATTACACTGCAGTCTATGGTGATGAAAGACAGAGCCTGAATGTCTGGACAGAAGCAGCGGATGCACATGGAAGCATAAAAGTCTATGCAATGTCTGGAATTCTGGGAAGTTCCGTCCAGAAAGACGAAACCATTCTTCAGACAGGAACCGATGAGGGACATCCGTTCTGGAAGATCCTGTTTGCCAGTGGGGAAAAAGAGGCGAAGATCAGGATACAGGTAACTGCAGAAGACGGTACCAGAAAGAACGTGTACCTGACACTGAGACTGACCGATAAGACAGCACCTGTCCTTAAAAAAGTCAGCGCCAGCCGCATTTCTACAGACAAGGCATCGGTGGTCTATAAGACCAGTGAAAAAGGATACCGCTATTATAAAGTGGTGGATGCAGGCAAAAAGATCCCTGTGGTTGATACCTCCGGAAAAGGAACGGAAGTTCAGGCAGGAACGGACACTATCACGCTTACAGGACTTATCAGTGGACAAAAAGACGTTGTGATAGCTGTAAAAGACGGTTCCGGAAATGTGAGCCAGCAGCTGGTGATCCGTATCCCGGACATCAAAAATGCGGGCAGTGGAACCGGAAATAATGATAATAACAGCAGTGTGATCCATCGACCGGGAAGCGGAGGACATAAATCCGAAGCAGGAAGACCGGGCAGCGGCTCAGACGGGAATGGCTCTAAGGCAAACCTGAAAAAAGTCAGCGGTACAGGCTCCAGCGGTCAGGCCGGAGAGAAAAACGGAACTTCCACTGACCAGAAAAAGACCGGCAGCAAAGGGAAAAAGAAGGATGCAGGGAAGTCAGAAGATCAGAAAAAAGCAGATGAGAAAAAAAGCGGGACATCTGGAAAATCTTCCGGGAAAAAGGCAGAAACAACAGATGGATCCTCTTCATCCGATACTGGTTCAAATGGAGATTCCCTGGAAGATGCAGGAAAACCGGAAGGACAGACTGTGACATCACAGCTTGCAGATGGCTGGAAGGGAATGGGAAATTTCTCGAAACTGCTTATCATTCTTGCAGTCCTCATAGCCGGGTATCTGAGCTTCTGGTACAGAGCCAGAAAATATTATAAGAAGAAACTATTAACAAAAAGTAGGAGAAAACCATATGCAGCCACGAAGAGATATAGATGATTACTGCTATAAAGGAAACAGAAAACGAAAAGAGGTTATTCTGCCGCCAGGTTGTAAAACGATAGGCAGGGAGGCTTATGCAAACAGTCAGATCCGCAAACCTGTGATGTTCCCCAAAACCTTAGAGGAGATCGGGGAAGGTGCTTTTGCTGAAAACCGTTCTCTTAAAGAAGTAATCTTTCCTGCATCCCTGGAAAGTATCGGGGCGTACTGTTATAAAAACTGCACATCCCTGGAAAAGGCAGAGTTTAAGACTGGTTCAAAATGTCACAGAATCCCGGAGGGCTGTTTTTATTCCTGCCTCCAGTTAAGTAAGGTGGTATTTCCTGAAAATTTAAAGAAAATACAAAGCCGGGCTTTTTACAGGTGCAAGGAATTGAAGGAGATCAGCCTGCCGGATACGCTGACAGAGATAGGGATAGAAGCATTTTACTTTTGTGGTATTAAAACCCTTGAGTTACCCGAAGGACTTCAGAAGCTGAATCACAAAGCTTTTTTCGGCTGCAAGAGGCTGAAAAATGTGTATATCCCGGAAAGCGTAATTTATCTCGGGGAAGAAGCTTTCCATGGCTGTAACTGGCTGGAATATCTGGAGATCCATCACGATCCGAAATATATCGGAGACAGGATCGTGAATAAAAGCTGTACGATACGCTGCAAAAAAGGAAGCAAAATGGATGCGTACTGTGAAGTGCAGGGCTTACAGCGGGAATATATCTGAAAATATTATCAGTAAAATAGAGAAAATCTTATTAAAAACTTCAACTGTAATGGTTGGAGTTTTTTTCTGGAAATTTTAAAAAATTCTTTCAAAAATCCCCTTAACTATTTTTCATTCTTTTGTATTTAGGAATTGAGCAGGCTACAGAACCATTCCATGAGGGGTGGTATCTGACTGTTCAACCTATATACAACTGAATGAGCTTGCCGGTTCGCTGGAGCTGCTGTAACCAGTTCCGGATAATCTGATAAGAAAAAAGAAACAGAGGTCTGCATTATGGCTTTTACAGAAAGCTGCGGATTTATAATGACACTCCCGATGATGTCGGTCAGGTAAAATGAGGAACCTGAAGACCATGCATGATATGGCTGAGACTGCCTGCAATGGCGTAAACGGACCGGGTGTTCCCTGAAATGGGAAACACATGTGAAGAGACAAACGAGCACTGTTTATGAATTTTTCTGCAGCCCCGGAGATTAATCTGGGGTAAATGACAATAGAAGCTGTGCGGCAGAAGGAAGGGTATGGATTTTTTCTATTCTGCCGCATTCTTGTGCTGTCGTAAGACAGAAAAAAGAGAGAAAGGGGGGAGTGCCAGTGAATATGGTTGTATTGGTGGGGCGTCTCACAAGAGATCCCAGTTACAATGAAGTGCAGAGCGAAAATGGAAGTCATCATATTGTTTCTTTTTATCTGGCGGTGCCGAGAAATTATGGCAGGGAAGTGAATTACATCAAGGTCACTGCTTTTGGAAAACAGGCAGATTTTGCGAGAGAGTATCTTAGAAAAGGAAAACGCATTGCAGTTGCCGGTGAACTGATGACAGGGAGCTATAAGGATAAAGAAACAGGAAAAACAGTCTACACTACGGAAGTAACAGCAAACCGTCTGGAATTTGCAGATGGAAAAGACAATGGAAACTCACGTCAGGCACCGGATTCGGATGCAGACGGATTCAGCAGCGTTCCGGATGGATATGCGGACGAGTTGCCATTTCGATAGGAGGAGCAGAATGAATCAGGCAGATAAAGAATATCTTCAGAAGAAAGGTCTTCTGAGAAAAGATGAAACTGCTGTTGACTGGGCAATACAGGAAGCAGCAATGAAAGAAGCAGTAATATTTGCAGGTGCGTTGCTGGAAAAGGGAAATGGTGTGATGGAATTACAGACCATATCTCTGTATCTGGATGAACTTGCTGCGAAAAGACATTTCATGCATGTACATCTGTATGTACAGCATGTATTCAGGAACTGCAGACCTGACAGGGGATTGGAGTATCTGGATGTGGCATCACTTCATGAAGAGGTGCTGTTTTTATATGTTACCTACTTTGTTTTTCATCTGGGAATGTTAGTGAACCGAATGAATGAGGTGAAAAAATCCCTTGATGTGAGCAAAATAATAGCAGAGCAAAATATGAAAGCTGCGACGGGGACACAGAAGACAGCTCTGGGGAAAGGAGTACAGAAAAAATGAATCATGCAACGGAATTTGTGCCTGTGGAATGTCTGTGTATTCCAAAGGCATTATTTTTTGACAAAAGATACGAGGATCTTTCAGTGGATGCAAAGATTCTTTATTCCCTGCTTCTGGACAGAAAGGAAATGGCAGTCAGAAATGGCTGGATTGACCGGTATGGTGCTGTGTATGTGCTTTATTCCAGAGAGGAAATGGAGAAACATCTGAATGTTCCGGCAGCTCGTGTGGAAAGAGCATTGGCACAGCTGGAAGCACATGACCAGATGGTAGCTGTTGCCAGACCCTATAAAGGAAGGGCTGATCAGATTTATGTCAGGGATATTACAGCGGAACAGATTATAGAACAGGAGAAAGAAAACATGGGAAGAAAAAATACAAGAGAGAAAAAAAGAAAACAGAAGAAAGATATGTACTGTCCTTGTCTGGACGGTGAGCAGGGAATGCAGGGAGTTGTTATGACACTTACAGCAGAAAATATCAAAAAAGCTTTGAAGGAAATCTTCGGAGGCAATGTTGTGGACGATGAAGCAGGAAATGAAGTGGAAGAGTTCTTCATTGACACTGAGGAAGAAAAATGTGCCGATGGGAATGAGGCTGTCTGTGATCAGACGGAAAAACCAGACCGAAGATATGTTACTGATTACAAAAATCAGGGATATTACAGTTTGAGCAAAAAAGATCAGAGAATGGTTGATATGTATGTTCGTAATTACATCGACATGAATGATCAGATGGTAGATGAATATGTCCTTATGGATTCCAGCAGACTGGGAAAAGATCTGATTCTTGCTCTTGGTTGTGTAGTTGATGATCCACTTTCAGTGTCTGAAAAATTGTTTGATTATCTGGAAGACCTTTACATGCAGGACAAACTTCGACAGGTACGTGCTGCAATTCATGCACTTGGAATCCTTCTGTTACCTGAGGACAGTTATCTGGAAGATATGGAGTGTTGTAAAGGGATTGTCAAAGCCTCGTTTCTGGCAGGAGTGTTTGTGGGAATGAAAAGTGAAATGGAAAAACTGAAGGATGGAAATGTAGAACAGGAGTAAAACCATGTCGGATTTTGCTTATTTTCAGGAGCAGGATTCAGAACAGTTTTCATTTTTCAGGATTCCGAAAATACTGTTTTCAGATGAAAGATTCCGAAATCTGTCCTCAGAAGCAAAAATCCTGTATGGTCTGATGCTGGACAGGGTGGGGCTTTCCAGAAAGAATGGATGGGTAGACGCAGAAGGAAATGTCTATATTCATTTTACCATTGAGGAAATGATGTCAGTTCTTAAATGGAGCAGATACCGGATTTTTCAGCTGCTTGATGAGCTGGATGAAAAGGAACCGGGAATCGGTCTGATCGAACGTAGAAGGGTTGGACATTGCAAACCCAATGTGATCTATGTAAAGAATTTTGCTTCTGTAAACAGGAGAAAAGGTTCTCCGGATAGAATTCGTGGTGAGCCGGAAGCACAGAAAAGTGAAGTACGCTCTCCGGATCTCATAAAGTATGACATGTCGGATTTCATGAAATCTGTCAGTCAGACTTCCGGAAGTATGCCAGCCGGACTTCATGAAGTATGTCAGTCGGACTCTAATAATACTGATAAGAGTAATATTGATAAGAGTGATACTGATATTACATATAGGCAGAAATCTGAAACCGGAAATCTGTACGGAACTTTTTCCAATGTGAAACTTGCAGATCGAGAATTGAAAGAACTGAAAGGGAGATTCCCTTATGACTGGGAGAACTGGATCGAAAGATTATCTTCTTATATGGCTTCCACAGGGAAAAGATACCGAAATCATTACGCTACGATTTGTAGCTGGGCGGTGAAAGAACAAAAAAGTATTCCGGGAAAGAATTACGATGTTCCGGATGGAAAGGGCTTTTAGGAATGTTGGATATGGTTGAAGAAACAGTTGAAAAAATACAGGAAAACCAGGAACAGCATGAGGGCGATTATCTTGACGAAGAAGGACTTCACCGATGTGGAATCTGCGGAGAAAGGAAAGAGAACCGCTATCTTCTTATGGGGAGAGAACGACTTTTTCCATGTCTTTGCCGATGTGATAGAAACAGACTGGAGAAGCAGAAAGAAGAAGACCGAAAAAGGGAATTTGCTATAAGAGTAAGTTCTCTGAAATCAGTCGGGCTTACAGAACCACGATTCCGGGAGTGGCGGTTTGAAAACGATAATGGAAGCAATCCGAAACTGGATATAGCCCGGAAGTATGTAAATGAATGGGAAGAAATGCGGAAAAAGAATATCGGGTACATGGTGATGGGACCGGTGGGAACAGGGAAGAGTTTCTTTGCCGGGTGTGTAGCAAATGCTTTGATGGAGCAGGGAATCAGTGTAATGATGACCAATTTTTCCAGAATCCTGAATGAGCTGACAAAATATCATGCGGATAAGAATGAGATCATTGCAGGTCTTGTATCTTATCCGCTTCTTATTATTGACGATCTGGGTATAGAGAGAAATTCTGAGTTTGCTCTGGAAATGATTTATAACGTGGTTGACCGGAGATACTGCACCAGAAAACCACTGATCGTAACTACCAATCTTTCCTATCAGGATATGACAAGGAAAGATCTGGATATAGAACATCAGAGAATCTACAGCAGGCTGATGGAAATGTGTTTTCCGGTTATTTATCAGGGAAAAGATCAGAGGCAGAAGGAACGGGATCTGAAACTGGAATGGATGAAACTGAATGGAGATTAAGTACGAGGGGGTGATTATCATGATTATTATGTTTGACAGTAGCCAGAAATGAGGAAGGGAGGAAACCGGAAAAAATCCGGTTATGAAATAAATGCAGGAAGAAGTTACCAATAAGACTGTGGCACTCTGCATCAGAACTACAAAACTTACAGCAGATGTTTTGAAATCTGCCATGCGAGCGTATCTTCGTTCTCATTCACAGAAAAGCAATGAAAAGAAGCAGGCAAAAATCCAGAAAAAGAACCAGCCAAAACAGGGAAAAATCAAGGTAAAGGAGCTTGCTGCACAGAATGCAGGCATGACCAATATTGAGATTACAAATAAAAATATCCGTTCTTTTGAGAAATATGCCAGACAGTATGGAGTTAATTTTGCCCTGAAAAAGGACAGAACAAAAAATCCACCGGTGTACCTGGTGTTTTTTAAGGGACGGGATCAGGATGCCATAAATGCTGCTTTTCGTGAATTTTCTGCAAAAAGCGTCCAGAAGGCAAACAAAATGTCAATTCATCAGAAACTGCTGAAAAACAAAAATATTGCAAAACAGTCAAAGAAGGACAAAGTAAAAGAGATGCATCAGACACAGGAGAGGTAATAGTTTTGGAAAAGATAAAAAAACTGGTGATCCCCAACTTGCCTTACCTTTTTATTTTTATTCTTGCAGACCGTACTTCATTTCTATATCAGAACAGTCCGGGAAAAGTGCCAGGTGATAAACTTCTTTATTTATGTACACATTCAGATAGAATCCCTGGTATTGTACCGAGCATACAGGTTAAAGACCTGCTTATTGGACTGATAGTGGCAGTTATTGCAAAACTCCTGATGTGGGAGAAACAGCAGAACAGTAAGAAATTCCGAAAGGGAGTGGAATATGGTTCAGCCAGATGGGGAGACAAAGATGAAATAAAACCCTATATGTCAGAAAATCCATGGCTGAATATTCCCCTTACTGCAACGGAATCTATTACTATGGAAAGCAGACCAAAGAATCCGAAGTACGCCAGAAATAAAAATATTCTGGTTATTGGTGGCTCAGGATCAGGAAAAACAAGATTTTTTGTGAAACCTTCCCTCATGCAGCTTAATTGCAGCTATGTGATTACTGATCCCAAAGGTACTCTTATTGGTGAAACCGGAAAACTTCTGAAAAGAGGGGCACCGAAGAGGGATAAGACAGGAAAGCCAATCAGGGGCAAGGATGGGAAAATTATATACCAGCCGTATGTCATTAAGGTGTTAAACACGATAAATTTCTCGAAAAGTCTTCATTACAATCCGTTTGCCTATATCAAATCAGAGAAGGATATTCTGAAACTGGTGACAGTTATCATGGCGAATACGAAAGGTGATGGAGAAAAAGAAAATCAGGATTTTTGGTACAAAGCAGAACGCCTTTTGTACACAGCACTGATCGCTTATATCTGGTATGAGGGAGATGAGGATGAGAAGAATTTTTCAACGCTTCTGGATCTGCTGAATGAATCAGAAGTAAGGGAAGAAGACGAAGAATTTAAAAATCCGGTAGATCTTCTGTTTGAAGAATTGGAAGAACAAGATCCGGAACACTTTGCTGTACGTCAGTACCGCAAATATAAACTTGCAGCGGGTAAGACTGCGAAATCTATACTGGTAAGTTGTGGAGCAAGATTAGCTCCTTTTGACATCAGGGAGCTCCGGGAAATTATGAGTTACGATGAAATGGAGCTTGATATGATCGGAAATCGTCTGACAGCACTTTTTCTGATCATGTCTGATACAGATACAACTTTTAATTTTGTAATAGCCATGCTGCAATCACAGTTATTTAATTTGCTCTGCGATAAAGCAGATGATAAATATGGTGGTCGTCTACCTATCCATGTGAGAGTGATATGTGACGAATTTGCCAATACCGGTCAGATTCCACAGTTTGACAAACTGATTGCTACGATACGAAGCAGGGAAATCTCTGCTTCTATTATTTTGCAGTCACAGTCACAGTTGAAAACCCTTTATAAGGATGCAGCAGATACGATAGTTGGAAACTGCGATACTACGTTATTCCTTGGCGGTAAGGAGAAGACCACGTTAAAAGAGATTAGTGAGATCCTTGGAAAGGAAACCATTGATCTGTATAACACATCAGAGACAAGAAGTAATCAGAAATCTTACGGGCTAAATTATCAGAAGTTGGGAAAACAGCTGATGACGGAAGATGAGATTGCAGTTATGGACGGTGGAAAGTGCATTCTGCAGATCAGAGGTGCAAGACCGTTCTTTTCAGATAAATATGACATCACGAAGCATCCCCATTATCGGTACCTGGCGGATGCGGATCCGAAAAACTGGTACCGTTCAGATAAAGAAATCCACCCGATGTATCTGCCAAAACCGGAAGAAGAGGTCGAGGTAATCGAGGTGGATTTATCACAGGCTGAGTGATCTGAAGCCTGAATGACAGCTTCCGAAGCAGAAGCATGTGTTTGTGTAACGGGAGCGTACAAAAGTAAAAATGAAGAAAGGAGAACATCGGTGATGGGTCCGGAGAAATCTGGATTTGCTTCCGGATCTGTCTGAGAGGGCAGTCGAAACAAATTACAGAACCGATGTGAATAAGATATATGGGATTTTTCACAAGTGCAGTGAGCACTCTGTCTACTATGGTCAGTGCCATTGGTGCCGGTCTTGGCGTATGGGGTGTCGTCAACCTTCTGGAAGGTTATGGAAATGACAATCCGGGTGCGAAGAGCCAGGGCATTAAACAGCTTATGGCAGGGGCCGGGATCATGCTGCTGGGAACTACCCTGATTCCCCAGCTTTCTTCCCTTTTCGGGTAAAGGAGAAGAATATTGAATACCATCGTTGAGCGAATTACGGAAGCGATCAAAGATATACTGATCAATTTTATTCAGTCAGGGATGGAAGATATGTTCGTAGAGGTAAATAACAAAGTCGGCACGATTGCCACACAGGTAGGACAGACTCCACAGAGTTGGAATGGGAATGTTTTTTCTCTGATTAAGAGCTTATCGGATACGGTAATGGTCCCCATAGCCGGGTTGATCATTACCTTTGTCCTGTGCTATGAGCTGATTAGCATGATAACACAAAAAAACAATTTCCATGAATTTGAGACTTTTAACATTTTTATCTGGGTGTTTAAGGCATATGTGGCTATCTATCTGGTGACTAACACATTCAATATTACGATGGCTGTTTTTGATGTAGGACAGCATGTGGTGAATAGTGCCGCCGGTGTGATCAGCAGTTCCGCAGAGATTGATGCGACAACAGCAATCGGGAATCTGCTGGATAAGATGCAGGACATGGAAGTAGGAGAACTGTTTCTGCTTGCATTGGAAACTATGCTGATCAGCATGACGATGAAGATTCTGTCAGTGGCGATCACTGTTATCCTGTATGGACGTATGATTGAAATATATCTGACGTGTTCCGTAGCTCCAATCCCATTTGCAACTATGACTAATAAGGAATGGGGGAATATTGGAAACAACTATTTAAAAGGATTGTTTGCATTGGCATTTCAAGGCTTCTTCATGATGGTTTGTATTGGAATTTATTCCGTTGTCGTTCAGTCGATGACAGTTTCCGACAACATTCATGGAGCCATGTTTTCCGTTGCAGCCTATACAGTTGTTCTTGGTTATTCACTGTTTAAAACAGGAAGCCTTTCAAAATCAATATTTAATGCACATTAAGCAGGAGGAAAAGATAAAAAATGGCATATGTACCAGTACCAAAAGACCTGACACAGGTCAAAACAAAATTAGTATTCAATTTAACAAAACGTCAGCTGATTTTTTTCAGTCTGGCGGCGGCAGTGGGAGTTCCATTATATTTTCTGCTCAGAAAAAGAATAGATTCAGGGATTGCTGCAATCCTTATGGTGACAGTTATGTTACCGTTCTTTCTGGCAGCCATGTATGAAAAAGATGGACTCCCTTTTGAAAAAGTAATGGGGAATATCATCAGACAGAAGTTTATCAATCCAGGTACCAGACCATATAAAACGGAGAACTTCTATTTTCAGATAGGTATGCTCCTGAAAAAGGAGGGTATGCCGAATGGCAATAAGAAAAAAACGGGAAGAGCAGCTGCAGCGTATGGAAGCAGATATGAAGATAAACCGAAAAGAAAAAAGAAGCAGAGAAGATAAAAGGCTTGAAAAAAAAGAAAAAGAGAGGAGAAAAAAGGAAAAACAAAGAAGAAAGCAGGCGAAGATTCCCAGAACAGCACAGCAGTCGATCCCTTATCTCAGAATGTTTCGTGATGGAATCTGCCAGGTGACAAAGACGTTCTTTTCAAAGACGATTCAGTTTTATGATATTAATTATCAGCTGGCTCTTAATGAAGATAAGACTACGATTTTTGAGAACTACTGTGATTTTCTGAATTATTTTGACTCTTCTATCAGTGTGCAGATGTCATTTATCAACCAGCAGATGGATGTGAAGGAATTTGAAAAAAGTATTGACATTCCGGATCAGGATGATGACTTTAATGCTATTCGTGAAGAGTACCGGACAATGCTGAAAAATCAGCTTGCAAAGGGAAACAACGGACTAATAAAGACAAAGTACATTACATTTGGAATTGAAGCAGAGGATTTGAAGACAGCGAGATCAAGACTGGAAAGACTGGAAACAGATATTTTGAATAATTTCAAGGTACTCGGTGTACAGGCACATTCCTTAACTGGATCGGAGCGACTTGAAATCATGTATCATATATTCAACCAGGATAAGGTTGAATCTTTTCAGTTTAATTATGACATGCTTCCGGAAACAGGAATGAATACAAAAGATTTTATTGCTCCAACTTCTTTTAATTTTAGCAAGAGCCAGAATTTTTGGATGGGAAAGACCATTGGAACGGTCAGTTATCTGCAGATCCTGGCACCGGAACTTACGGATCGTATGCTGGCAGATTTTCTGGATGTGGAGAGCAGCATCAACGTCAATATTCATATTCAGTCCATTGATCAGGCAGCTGCGATTAAAATGATCAAAAGTAAAATTTCTGATCTGGACAAGATGAAAATTGAGGAGCAGAAAAAGGCAGTAAGGGCAGGATACGACATGGACGTGCTTCCATCTGACCTGATTACTTATGGAGAAGAGGCAAAGAATCTTCTGGAAGATCTGCAGTCGAGGAACGAAAGAATGTTTCTGGTGACTGTGCTGGTCGTGAATACAGCAGAAAAACGCCAGAAGCTGGATAATAATATCTTTCAGGTGCAGGGGATAGCACAGAAGTATAACTGTTCACTAAAAGTGTTGGACTATCAGCAGGAACAGGGGCTGATGTCCAGTATTCCACTGGGGTTGAACCAGATTGAGATTCACAGGGCACTTACTACTTCCGCTACAGCAATTTTTGTACCATTTACCACGCAGGAGCTTTTCCAGACAGGAGAAGCTCTTTATTATGGTCTGAATGCTTTATCAAATAATATGATCATGGTGGATCGAAAAAGACTGAAAAATCCCAGTGGTCTTATCCTTGGTTCTCCAGGTTCCGGTAAATCTTTCAGTGCAAAAAGAGAAATAGAAAACAGTTTTCTTATTACAGCGGATGATGTTATTGTCTGTGATCCTGAAGCTGAGTATTATCCGGTTGTTCAGGAATTACATGGACAGGTTATTCGTATATCACCAGCTTCCAATCAGTATATAAATCCCATGGATCTGAACCTGAATTATTCAGAGGAAGACAATCCATTGTCCTTAAAATCGGACTTTATTCTTTCACTTTGTGAGCTGATCGTGGGAGGAAAGACAGGACTGGAACCAGTGGAAAAGACCATTATAGACCGTTGTGTAAGACTGGTATATCAGGATTTTCTCTCAGATCCATCAGAAGAGAAGATGCCTGTTCTTGAAGATTTATATAATCTTTTAAGGAAACAGGAAGAGCCGGAGGCACAGAGACTGGCAACGGCACTGGAAATTTATGTAACGGGTTCATTGAATGTATTTAATCATAAAACCAATGTGGATATTAAAAACCGCATTGTCTGCTTTGACATTAAGGAGCTTGGAAAGCAGCTCAAAAAACTTGGAATGCTGATTATTCAGGATCAGGTATGGAACAGAGTCACAGCGAACAGATCAACGCATAAAACAACCAGATATTATATTGATGAATTTCATCTGCTTCTGAAAGATGAGCAGACAGCCGCTTATTGTGTGGAGATCTGGAAAAGATTTAGGAAGTGGGGCGGAATAGCGACAGGTATCACCCAGAACATAAAGGACCTTCTTGCTTCCAGAGAAATCGAGAATATTTTTGAAAACTCAGATTTCATTTACATGCTGAATCAGGCAGCCGGTGACAGACAGATCCTTGCAAAACAGCTGAATATTTCACCAACGCAGTTGTCTTATGTTACTAACAGTAATGAAGGAGAAGATTATTGTTTTACGGAAACGTCATCATTCCGTTTGTGGATCATTTTCCGAAGGATTCACGTCTTTATAAGATTATGACAACAAAACCGCAGGAACAGGAGGCAGTATAAAGTGGAAGTCGGTGTACTTATTGGAATCGTAATTGGATTTGCGGCAGGACTGCTTGTATCATTCAGCATTTTACTGATGATGTCTTTTGCAGACCGCCCGGAGTAAGGAGAGAAAAAATGGACAGAACAGTAATTTTTATTTTATTAGGAGCAGCATATATCGTGGGAGTACTCAGTGGAGTATTTTCCTGTTGCCTGATGGTTGCATCTGGCAGATACCATGAGCAGGAGGAACAGTTTATTGGCAGGAAAGAGGATGAAAGCCAGGGACAGGAAAGTCCAGAAGATGACCAGAGACGGGCTTGTAGAAAAGAACCTGAATGATCAGACGACTGTACGTGTGAGTTCAAGAACCGGTGATCTGAAACTTGAACGAAAAGAAAAATCTGGCAGAAATGAATCTTTGCGGGCTGTGCACCTGGCAAGAGATGAGCCAGTGGCAGGTCAGAAGATCAGGAGCAGGCATCGGACAGTAACACCTGAGAAGCCACAGAGAAAAGAAAAAAATGTATCAAGGCTGCGGACAGACGAAAAATCTGCTGGTGAGGGAAAGTTTAAGGAAAAAGAAGAACGTATCCTTGCTGAGAGCAGGGGAGATTCCAGAAAAGCGACGACTGGTGGCACTACAAGACCGAAACAGAAAAAGCGACTTCAATTTGTGGAAAAGGAGATGGAAAAAAGTCCGAGGCAGCATTCTAACCGTCAGAAGGTTCTGATGCAGGAAACTCAGCAGGGGATAAAAAGAAAAAAGCTCCTGTTTGAAGGAGAGAAAGATGCTCCTGAGAAAATATCTGGAAAGAAGAGTGTGCCAGCTGGTGGTTCGACAGATGTTGTTTTAAGAAGTGCAGCTTTGGCAGCTCGCCAGAAACTGTCAGAAACAGAAGATGAGAATGCTGCTGTAGAGGGAGTCAGTCATCTTGAATTGAATGCAGAACGGGCAGTGAGACTAAAACAGAGAAGTGTCCGGGCAGTGAAAAATCATCATGCAGCCAAAAACAGACGAATGGAGAGGCGAAGGGATAAGGCACAGGTAACATTGCTTTATCGCGAAGCACTTGAAAAAGATGAGAAACTCAAAAACAGTTTAATACTGAAAAAAAGGATTCAGAAACAGCGGATCAAACGGGAATATGCCAAAGCCAAAAGGACTGAGCAGTCTATGGGAACAGCAACAGTCGGAACGATTGACTACATAAAAAAAATTGGTGGCAAAGTTACAGATTTTTTCAAAGAAAACAGGAAGGTATTTATAAGCATCGGTGTACTTATGGCATTGATGCTTTTAATTATGTCTTCTTTTACCTCATGTGCTTCCATGTTTTTGCAGAATGTAGTGAATTATGCAGGAGCCGGATATATGTCTACAGATCAGGCAATTCGGGATGCAGATCTTTATTATACGCAGCTGGAAGCAAACCTTCAGGAACGCATTAATCAGATGGAAACCAGCAATCCAGGATATGACCGTTATCGTTACAATGTTGATGAAATCGGGCATGATCCGTTTATTCTGATCAGTTATCTTTCGGCAAAGTATGAAGTTTTTGAATTTGACAGCCAGATAAAAGCAGATCTGGATGCACTTTTTGCAGCACAGTATGGTTTAACGTCAGAGAGTTCTACGGAAACCATAACCGAGAAAAAGATGGTACGGGTTGGTGAGTCTTTAGGACAGGTAGTAACGTCTGGATATTGTCCATGTGCGATCTGTTGTGGGGTATGGGCAGGCGGTCCGACTGCCAGCGGAGTATATCCACAGTCGAAACATACGATTGCAGTTGATGCGTATACACCTAAATTACCACTGGGTACAAAGGTAGTTATGAACGGAGTGGAATATACGGTTGAAGATACAGGGGAGTTTACAAGATATGGCGTAGATTTTGATGTTTATTATGATACCCATGCAGAAGCAGAAGCTCATGGACATCAGACCTGGGAAGCATATCTTGCAGATGATAATGGAAGCAATCAGGTTGAAGTAGTTACTACTTCAACAGAATCTGTTTACAGTGTCACGCTGACAAACCGAAGCCTTACCGGAATCTGTCAGAACAGGTTGAATACACAGCAGAAAGCACTGTTTTCAGCGTACAACGAGACAAAAGGAAATCTGCAGATGTTTGAGAGTCCGTTGGATTTTAACTGGCATTACAGAATCAGCAGTTATTACGGGTATCGTATTCATCCAATTTCAGGACTCAATGCGATGCACAACGGTATTGACATTTCAGCAGCGGAAGGAACTTCTATAGAAGCAGGACTGACCGGAACAGTAAAGGTATCCGGTTATGATAGTGGATATGGAAATTATGTAGTGCTGACAGATGAAGATGGATATGAAATTACTTATGCCCATCTTTCTTCCAGAAGTGTGTCGGCAGGAGAACAGATTGAAAAAGGGACAGAGATTGGCAAAGTGGGAAGCACCGGAAATTCAACCGGACCACACCTGCATCTGGAACTTTCTCATAACGGGGAACACCTGAATCCAGTATTTTACTTTGAGACCGGAGACAGTATGCCAAATGGAAATGTGGAGTATTCTTCAGAAGCTGCCAAAAGGCTGGTGGAATATGCCTTGCAGTTTCAGGGCGTGCCATATGTGTGGGGAGGTTATTCTCCTGCGGGATTTGACTGTTCAGGTTTTGTCAGTTACTGTCTGACGAATTCGGGTGTATTGAATACAGGACATATGGATTGTAATGGGCTCCTTGGAATGATGACAGTGATACCGGAATCTGAAATGCAGCCGGGAGATATTATTTTCTTCCAGGGAACCTATGCAACAGAAGGTGCATCTCATGTTGGCATCTATATCGGAAATGGTCAGATGGTACATTCTGGAAATCCAAATAAAATTTCTGATATATACAATCCATATTATCAACAGCACTGGATGTGCGTGGCAAGATGGTGAGAAATTGTGGGACAGAGAAAGCTCTGTCCCAGGAAAGGAGGCAGATATGAAAACACTGGAAAGAGCCAGAGCAGATCTGGCAAAAGCAGAGAAAAAGAGAAATCTTACAAAAAAGAAACTGGAAGCGGATGAATATGCAGTTAAGGAATGTGAAGCAGCCCTGATGGAAGCAGAGAACAACGAGTATGTAAATGAAATTCGTGAATGGGGACTGACAGTTGAGGAACTGCAGGAGCTCCGAAGATCACTGCAGAAACAATCTCTTGCACAGACAATCCGCGAAAAGGAGGAAAAGGAAAGAAATGATAAACCTGAAAGTGTTGAAAAATAAAAAAAGTATGAATAAGCATATGGTGAAAAAAAGGATAAAGGCAGCCTTTACTTATGTTCTACTATTTGGAACAGTTCTTTCCTGTGCCGGTCCGGTTATTCCGGTACTGGCAGGAACAGGAGAGATGATCAGTATAGAGAAGCCCTCCGGATGGAAACAGGGAGAGACAACCATTGCAGTAACTGTTGATGACAGTAATCTTGGAGAAGGCATTACAATCAGTAAGATTGAAGCGAAAGTAGGAGATGACGGTTCCTGGATGGACATTACATCTAACCGGAGTATCACGATCTCACAGAATACAACTGTATATGTCCGCATTACGGATTCGGCAGGAACAACTTATGAGCAGAACCGGTCAATCAGGTGTTATGACAGTGAAAAACCGACACTGATTGCTTCTCTTACAGATGGTGTGCTGACAATTCAGGGACAGGACCAGGTATCAGGGATTCAGTCAATTACTGTTAATGGAACGGAATATACGGATCTGAAAGACGGGCAACTGAAAATTCAGCTGACCCAGAAAGATTTTACTACGAAACAGATTGAAATATCTGCAAAGGACGGTGCCGGAAATGAATCTGACATGTACTTTATACAAAATCCTTATTATGAATGGGCAGTAAAACAGGCGATTGCACAGTCTGCTGACTCAGAAAATAACAGTACTGGTCAGTCATCAGGAGGGGAGCAGACAGAAACGACAGCCCCTCTTCCGCAGGATTCTACTCCCAGTGAACCAACAACTTCAACCGGAACTGTAACAGAACGTACAGTTACAGGGATTGAAAAAGAACTTCAGGAGAAGAATGAAACGGTTGATACAATTTCCTCAACAACTACGGAAGGAGGAAAAGAATTTTATACGATCTCCACAAAGAGTGGTAAAGTGTTTTACCTTGTGATTGACAATGATCAGAGCCAGGATAATGTTTACTTCCTGACTGAGGTAGATGAAAAGGATCTGATGAATTTTACACTTTCTGATACTGTGGAACTTCCGGCAGTAGATACTGTGTATGCTACAGTTGGTGAAGAGGAAGAAACAGCAGTAACTCCGACTCCAGAACCAACAGTGACACCAGAAGAGGAAGTAGAAATGCCGGCAGTGAGGTCGGGAATTGGATCGTATATTCTGATCGGACTTCTTGCGGCTGGTGCAGGGGCAGGAGCATGGTATATGAAAATCTACAAACCAAAGCATGAATTTGATGATATGGATGAGTATGAGGAAGAAGAGGAATCCGAAGTTGTAAACGAAGATTCACAGAATAATTCTTCTTTACAGAATCCGGGATATGAGACACTAGATCTGGATGATCTTGAAAGAGAAGCCAGAATCAGAAAAGTAATGGAAGATGACGAAGGAGAGGAAGACGAGGAATGAAACTTGTGATAGCAGAAAAACCCTCGGTAGCAATGGCACTGGCTCAGGTGGTCAGTGCCACAGCACGAAAAGATGGGTATATGGAAGGAAATGGTTATCTTGTTTCCTGGTGTGTGGGACATCTGGTGAGACTGTGTGATGCAGCGGACTATGACGAGAAATACCGTAAATGGATTTATGATGACCTGCCAATTATTCCTGTACAGTGGAAAAAGAAAGCACTGGAAGGAACCAGAAAGCAGTTTGAAATTCTGAAAAGGCTGATGCACAGAACAGATGTTGAGGAAGTGATATGTGGAACTGATGCCGGAAGAGAAGGAGAACTGATCTTTCGCTTTGTGTATGAACAGGCAGAATGTACAAAAACGGTAAAAAGATTATGGATTTCTTCAATGGAAGAAAGTTCAATCAGGGAAGGTTTTGCAAACTTAAAAGATGGCTCGTGTTATGACGATCTCTATCACAGTGCTCTGTGCAGAGCAGAGGCGGACTGGCTGGTCGGTATTAATGCAAGTCGTCTTTTTTCAGTTCTGTATAACAAAAACCTGAAAGTAGGGCGTGTACAGACACCAACGCTTGCTATGATTGTTGACCGAGATCAGAAAGTGAAAAATTTTGTGAAAGAACATTTTTACGAAACACATCTGCGTTGTGGCAATCTGGAAGCGGTCAGCGGAAAGTTTTCTACGGAAGAGGAGGCACACAAGCTGGCTGATCTGTGCAGGGGAAAGACCTGTAGAATCACAAAGGACGAAAGTGAGACAAAAACAGTCCATCCCCCGAAGCTGTATGATCTCACTACCTTGCAGAGAGATGCAAACAGAATCCTTGGTTATACCGCACAGGATACGCTGGATGCTGCCCAGAGCCTGTACGAGAGCAAGCTGGTTACTTATCCCAGAACAGACAGTCAGTATCTGACGAATGATATGGAAGTAACAGCAGAAGAATTGGTAGAGATGTTGGAAGATATACAGGATTTTCTGGAGCCGGAGGATCTGGAAAGTGAACCGGAAGTAAAGCAGACATTGAATTCACGCAAGGTTTCTGATCATCATGCGATTATCCCTACAGGACAGGTGAAAAATATGGATGTGAAGAAATTAAAGGAAAGAGATCGAAATGTGCTGTATCTGATTGAAAGCCGGTTCCTGATGGCTGTAGGAAAATCCTATATATATGAAACTCATCAGTGTGAGGTGCAGTGTGAAAAACAGATATTTTCTATGGTACTGAGGAGAGTAAAACAGAAAGGCTTCAAAAGCATTGAAAAAAAGATGCTTCTGTTTTTCGGGAAAAAGCCACAGACAGAAGCTGATGATTTTCCGGAAATTCATCTGATGGAGGAAACAGAGCCATGTGAAGCTGATGTAAGGGAAAAATGGACACAACCGCCGAAACAGTTTACAGAAGATACCCTGCTGGCTGCAATGGAACGGGCAGGAAATGATGAACTGACGGAGGAGAGTGAGAAAGAGGGAATGGGTACTCCGGCAACCAGAGCAGGAATCATTGAAAAACTGATAAGTTCCGGCTTCGTAGCCAGAGATAAAAAGAATCTGATCCCTACAGATGATGGGAATGTTCTGGTCACAATCCTTCCGGAAGAACTGAAATCTCCCAAAATGACAGCTCAATGGGAAATGCAGCTTAATGAAATTGCACAGGGCAAGGCAGATTCCGATGATTTTCTTAAAGGCATTATAACGATGCTGAGAGAGCTGACAGCACGTTATTCTGGAATTTCTGAATCTGAGCAGAAACGCTTTTCAGAAAAAGAAGGAAAAACAGAAATTGGAAAGTGTCCGAGATGTGGTTCCTCCGTTTATGAAGGACAGAAAAACTTTTGCTGTTCAAAGAAAGGCTGCGGTTTTGCATTATGGAAGAATGACCGTTTTTTTGAAAGCCAGGGAAAAAAGATGGATGCAGGAGTGGTAAAGAAACTGCTTTCCAAAGGAAGAGTTCATTATCGTGATCTGCATTCGAGAAAAACAGGAAAACAGTATGAGGCAACTATTGTGCTGGCAGATCCAGGAGATGGATATGTAAAGTTCAACCTGGAATTTCCCCAGCGATGAAAGATTAAGAAAGAACGAGGTAGAAGAGAATGAAAAAAGGAAGAATGAAAAAAGCAGTATCAGGTTTTCTTGCGGCACTGACATTGCTTTCGACTGTGTTATCACCAGTTTATGCGTCAGAAGTACAGCCTAAAGAGCCAAAACCTCCTCTTTATGAAGAGGTAAAAAATCAGCTGGATACTGATGAAGTGGTAAAAGCAGAAGACTTGGAACTGGATTACGGAAGTACATTTGATGTAAAGCTGGATTTTACAAAGATTGAGATTCCAGATAAAGAGAAAGTAAAAGTAACTTTTGAAGAAGCAAAAAATGAAACGGGTGAGGAGTTCAGTACAGAGAAAGCAGATACCTATAAAGCTGTTTATTATGTGGAGCCGACGAAGACAGACCATCCCAAATATCAGATCAGCAGAAAACTGATTGTAAAAGAACCGCAGCAGGAAGAAATCCAGACAGTGGGAACGACAGATATTGTTCAGAACGATGCAGAAATCTCAGAAGAGGAATCTGACAGTGATGGGGAGACGCAGCCGGGTGAAGAAACTGATTCGGATATAGATTCTGCAGAAGACCAGGAACCTTCTGATACTCAGGAAACTCCTGTAACAGAAGTTCCTGATGTGGAAGTGGAACCATCGGCAGATCAGGAAATGGAAGAAACTCCTGTTGAACCGGAAGAACCAAAGGCGTCTGAAGAAATTGAACAGCTGTTACCGGAGACAGAAGAGAATGAGGAAATCGAAGAGAAGACAGATGATGGAAGCTATAAAGTCGAGATTGTAAAAGGCGATGAGTATAACATCACTCTGAATCACGAAGATGGAAAATATGCTCCGGGTGAAATCGTAGAGTTTTCTGCTGACATTGCCGGACTTCCAGCAGTTGAAACTACCATGGTGGAAGCCAATAAAGATGAATCTAATGCGGATCTGATGTATTCCGAAGTAACCTATAATGAAGAAACCGGTACATATAGCTTTGTAATGCCGGAAGATGATATTACGTTAGGGGTAAGTACTGATCAGGCAGAAGGTGGAATTATGCTTACCGCTTCTGGAGATCCCTGGGACGATGCTACTGAGATTGAGGCAAATAAATATTATTACTATTCCGATGGTCAGCTTCATCCGTTTGACTCGATCATGGGGCAGGGCGGAAACGACAGTTATAAGTATGTGCGTTATAAAGTAGATGGCAAAACATATACGGTAAATGCCTATTGTATGCAGCATTCCATGCAGTCACCACCGAGTGGCACGACATACACGAAGATGGTAGAGTTAAGTGAAGGCGGCGATGACAGGTATCTCAGAAAAGCTCTTTTTTATGGGTATGGTGGACCTGGCTGGGGACATACTTTTAATGGATATAATATCAAAAGCATTATGCAGAATGCAGGCTGCAGCTCTGAAATGAGAGCTATGCAGCATTATCTGGTAGATTACTTATATGATGGCGAATCAGGTTTTGGCGGAGCATTATCCACCACAGCAAAGAACATGCTGAAAGATATTAAGGCAGCACTCAAAAACATGCCTGATCCGACAACAATGGAACTTCTTCCAGGACTTTCTACTACTGCATCAAGCAGGAACACAGAAACCTTTACATGGAAAGCCAACAGTGCATTTACGATTACTATTCAGCTTGAAAATGGTGTAAGCCTTGTAAATGAAACTACAGGCAAGACAGGAACCGGAAATGTGACAGTAAAAGGTGGTGAGAAATTCCATCTGACTGCAACTACAGATAATATCAGCAGTTTAAAAGGAAGTTATAAAATTACATCTAACTATCCGCTGGATTTTCATGCAATGCTCCTGAAGCTGCAGAGCTCACAGGATATTGGATTTGGTTATTATACTGACAGTTCAGATATCAGCCTGAAGGTAAAATGGCCTGATGATGCTGGAATTGAAATTATTAAAAAGGACAAGAAAACTGGCAAAAATCTTGCAGGAGCAGTTTATGGTGTTTACAGTAACGAAGCCTGCACACAGCTGATCACACAGATGCCTGCAACAGATACGAATGGTTATTCAAAAGTTACCATTACAAAGTCTCAGGATACGGTGTATCTGAAGGAGATTACAAGCCCAACTGGATATGTGATTGATACAAAGGCATATGGAGTAAAACTTGTTGCAGGTTCTTCAACCAGTCATACATTCGGTGATGACTACGTGACTGCCTCCATTCATCTGGTAAAGAAGGATAAAGAGACCGGAAATGTAACTCAGGGTGATGCGAAGTTTGAAGGTGCAGTATATGGGTTATATGCCAGGGAGGATATTGTTCATCCGGATGGAAAGAGTGGAGTCCTCTATAAGAAAAATACACAGGTAGCAACAATGAATGTGGATGCTGCCGGAAATGCACAGGTAGATAATCTGTTCCTTGGTAAGTATTATGTGAAAGAAATTACACCACCGGCAGGATACCTTCTGGATGAGGAAGAACATGACGTAGAATGCAGCTATGAAGGTGGAAAGGTAAAAAATATTGAGAGAACTATTGAATCTTCTGAGCAGGTGAACAAACAGCCATTTCAGGTGATTAAGGCAGCCAATAACGGAAAGACAGACGCAGATCTCTTAAAAGGAGCCGGATTTTCTGCATATCTGGCAAGCAGCCTGAAAGAAAAAGAAGATGGCAGCTATGATTTTACTGGTGCACAACCGGTAGTAATCACAGAAGATGGAAAGACAGAAATGTTTACGGACGCAAAAGGATATGCAAAGAGTATTCCACTTCCATATGGTAAATATGTAGTGAGAGAGACAACGACTCCTCATAATTACAATCCGGTAGATGATTTTATTGTAATTATTTCAGAGAATTACCCGGATGAACCACAGACATGGAGAGTACTTCTGGACGATGAGTTCAAAGCTAAACTTAAAATCATCAAAAAAGATGATGAAACAAAGAAATCTGTTCTGGTCGCAGGCACAGAGTTTAAAATTTATGACATGGATCACAAGAAATATGTAGAACAGGTGACCAGTTATCCGACAGTACAGAAACACACTTCATATTTCACAGATTCTGACGGCTATCTGATTCTTCCGGAAAACCTCAAAATTGGTCATTATCGTGTAGAAGAGGTAACAGCTCCAGATGGTTATACAATCAATAAAAATTATGTAGAAATCAGTGTGGATGCTAATACCGCATATCTGCAGGAATCAGAAACCGGTGATACGATCATTGAGGTAGAATACGAAAATCATCCGGTAAAAGGTGAATTATCCATCTATAAAAAAGGTGAGGTACTTGCTGATTATGATGGGAAAGATTTTCAGTATGAAGAAAAATACTTATCCGGAGCAGAGTTTGAGGTATACGCAGCAGAGAATATTTTTACAGCTGATTATCAGAAAGACGCAGAAGGCAATCGAATTCTGGAATATGCAGAAGGTACTCTGGTAACAACGGTAACTACGGATGGCTCCGGACTGGCAGTTGTAAAAAATCTGCCACTTGGTAAATATCTGGTAAAAGAAGCAAATGCACCGACTGGATTTGTATTAAATTCTGTTCCGCAGGAAACTTCTATGGAATATGCTGACCAGAATACTGCGGTAATTAAAGAATCGGTTACTTTTGATGATACACGTCAGAAAGTCGAAATCAACGTAGAAAAACAGGATGCTGAGAATGGAGCAACTGTAGCTGGTGCCGGATTTGGAATTTATAACGCAGAGGATTTAGTGAATGATGAAGGTAAAATAATTGTAAAAGCAGATACCCTTCTGCAGGAGATGACTTCTGACGAGAATGGTAATGTGACATTTACATTAGATCTGCCCCTTGGCAAATATTATGTAAAAGAGCTGAAAGCTCCTGCCGGATTCGTTTCTTCTGATGAAATCCTGAATTTCGATGCTTCCTATCAGGGACAGAATACAACCGTAGTCAGCTTAAAAGAAGTAAAGAAAAATCAGCCAACAACAGTAGAAATCACAAAATCTGACATTACTACCGGAACAGAACTGGATGGTGCAAACATGAGAGTTCTTGATAAGGAGGGCAATGTTATTGATGAATGGACTTCTGTAAAAGACCAGCCGCATGTGATCAAGCGTCTTGTTGTTGGAGAAGAATATACGCTGAGAGAGGAAATCGCACCGTATGGATACCTGAAAGCTACAGATGTGAAGTTCAGACTGGAAGATACTGCTGAGATTCAGAAAGTAGAAATGAAAGATGAAGTACCGATGGGACTTCTGATTATCAATAAAAAAGGAGAATTTCTGGATAAGGTAACACTTTTGGACAGTGCAAAAGGCACTGTAGAGCATCTGTTTGAGTATATTTCCGGAAACCTGACAGAAGTTACTTTTGAGGTATATGCTGCAGAAGATATTAAAGCAGCTGACGGTGTGAGTGCAGACTATTATAAAGCGGATGATCTGGTGGGAACAATCACTACAGATGATAAAGGAATTGCACAGCTTGAAAATCTGCCAGCTGGTAAGTATTATGTCAAAGAAACTGCAACAGCACATGGATATGTTCTGGATAGTGAAATCAGATATGTGGATCTGAGCTATCGTGATCAGGATACACCGGTGATTACTTTTGATGAAGACTGGCAAAATGCCCGCCAGAAAGTAATTGTGCAGGTACTGAAGAAAGAAAAAAATGTTGATCGTGTTCTGGCTGGCGGAGTTTTTGGACTGTATGCTGCCGAAGACATCAGATCCGTATCTGGTAAAGTGCTTCTGAAAGCAGATGAGATCATTGAGCAGAAAACAACCGATGAAAATGGTCAGATCAGTTTTCTTGCAGATCTTCCAGTCGATGGTAAGTATTATGTGAAGGAACTGAAAGCACCGGATGGATTTGTCACTACAGAGGAAAAACAGGAGTTTACCTTTGAATATAAAGGTGAAAATGTGACAGAGGTTCCGTATGAGTTCACTTGTGAAAATGAGCCAACTACGGTGGAACTGACAAAATCAGATCTGACTACAGGGGAAGAACTTCCGGGGGCACATCTGAAAGTGACAGATAAAGACGGAAATATTGTGGATGAATGGATTTCAGAGAAAAATCCACATGTAATTAAAGAATTGACGGTTGGAAAGAAGTATACTTTAACAGAAACAAAACCAGCGGATGGATTTGTAACTGCTGAAAGCATTGAGTTTACCGTTGAAAACACAGCAGAAATTCAGAGACATGAGATGAAGGACGATATAACGAAGGTTCAGATCAGTAAAACCGATATTACCGGTGACAAAGAAATTCCAGGTGCGAAACTGATAATCCTTGACAAAAATGATCAGGTGGTAGAGAGCTGGATTTCTACTGATAAGCCACATTATGTGGAGAAACTGCCGGTTGGTAATTATACCCTTAGAGAGGAACAGGCACCGAAAGGTTTTGTTCTGACCAGTGATGTGACTTTTGAAGTAAAAGATACTGGAGAAGTACAGACTGTTACCATGAAAAATGATACTGTAAAAGGCAAGATTATTATTAATAAAACAGATGCTGATACGGAAAAACCACTGAAAGGTGTGGAATATGAGATCCAGAACAGCAAAGGAAAAGTTCTGGAAAAACTGGTAACAGATGCAGCCGGACATGCCGAAAGCAGTTTGTATGAGATTGCATCTTATAAAAATGGCAAATTCAATAAAGCCATCAAGTATTATCTGGTAGAAACAAAAGCCCTGGACGGTTATGAACTGGATCAGACAAAATATGAAATTGTATTTGAATATGCTGACCAGTATACTCCTGTCATTGAAGTGAAAAAGGCTTTGACGAATAAAGAAACTCAGCCTGGGGAATCAGATGAGGCACAGCCTCATGACAGTGGCAGTACAGAGAGGACAAGTCCTAAGACCGGAGATACCACGAATCTTTTACTTCCGGTGATTCTGTTGTTTGCTGCGGCAGGAACTATGGCGGGAATCCTGATTCGGAGAAAAAAATTGAATACAGAAAAGAAAAACAATGACTAAATTTTAAGCTGGTCATTAAAAACGTAATAAGAGGGTGCTCTCCAAAATGAAGTGGAGAGCACCTTTTTTCAATGAAAATCAAAATAAGGAGGACTTCACTATGAAGATATTTGAAAAAAAGAATAATTTACAGGAACAGGAAAAAAGAATGAAGAGTCGTCTTATTGCTTATCAGAAAGCAGCGGAAAAGATTGAGAGAAAACAGCCCAGCCGGCACATGATCAGAAGGGGGTAATTGTATATGATGAATTTTAAGGAATTTCAGAATTATATAAAGGATAACATTAAAGAATATCTTCCGGGAAGCTATGAGAATGCGGACATCAGCTTTAACGAGCAAATTAGAAATAATGACATACATCTGACAGGAATTACAATTCGCAGGGGAAATGAAATGACAGCCCCTAACATTTATCTGAATGATTTTTTTGAGGCTTATCAGAATGGGAAAGATCTGGATGAAATTGTAGGGGATTTGGCAGATAAACGTATAGAAATGGAAATTCCTTTTTCAGGAAAAGATCTGATGGGCAAACTGTCAGATTACGAAAAAGCCAAAAAGAATCTGGAGATCAGACTTTGTGATAAAGAAGAAAATATTGGAATGCTTAAGCAACAGGTTCATACAGAACATGGAGATTTTGCAGCTACTTATCATATTGTAATGGGCGAACTGGAAGGAGGAAAAGCCAGTGTAGCGGTGACACCATGGCTTATGAAAAAGTGGGGAATTGCAGTGGATCAGCTTCATCAGGCTGCCCTTCAATCTGACCGGGAAAAAGGTGCAACTTTTATGGATATGGACTTCATGGTGATGAATTTTATGGGTTTTGCACCGGAACCATCGAACCTGTTGGACACTCCAGATGGAACTATGGAATATGAAGGCGATGGACCTGGAATGTATTGCCTGCGTCATGGAGAAGAAATGGAAGGAGCCAGTCTGATTCTTCAGGATGATATTATGCAGAAAATCGGAGAACTGATGGGAGGCAATTACTATATTTTGCCTTCCAGTATCCATGAGGTTCTGGTCATTCCGGAGAACGCAGGCTTAACAACCAGGGAGCTTTCTGATATGGTTCATGAAATAAATCAGACAGAGGTTATGGAGGTAGACAGACTTTCTGATAAAGTGCAGTTTTATGACAGGGAAGCAGCGGTTATTGAAAATGCTGAGAAGCGAGATGCCAGACTTGCAGCTCAAAAACAAGAAGTAACAACTGGAAAGAAGAGCATTCATTCTCGCCTTGGGGAAAAGAAACAGAAGACCAGTGAAAGAAAATCTGATGGGAAATCAGTGAACAAAGAGCAGGTAACTCTTTGAAAATGTTCTTCTCCGAAAAGAAAGGATCCATTATGGTTGATATGAGAAAAGTTGACAGGTCAACAAAGACTGTTAAGCAGAGGAAAGAAGCATCAGAGATTATCCGAAAATATCTGGACAGATTGAAGTGCCAGGAATTCATTATCCAGATCCCGTTGGGAAAGGAGAAATGACATGAATCAAAAATATCAGCTGGATCAGGTTTCTATCCGTATGGTAAAAGAGCCACCGCTGCTTAGTAAAATGCCAATGGATTCACCAGAGGCTGCAGTTCGGGTTTTGGCAGATACATTTCGGGATTATGACAGAGAAATCATGGGAGTGGTGCATCTGCGGACAGATAATGTACCGATTAATATGGTGATCGCAAGTATGGGCAGCCTGAACTATTCATTGGCACATCCGAGAGAACTCCTGAAAGCTGCATTTTTGTCAAATGCGGCTTCTGTTATGTTATTTCATAATCATCCCAGTGGCAGACTCAACCCTTCAAAAGAAGACATTGCATTGACTGCAAAAATGCAGAAATTATGTATGTTGGCAGGGATTCCGATTCTGGATCATATTATACTGGGAGGAAATCACCAGTATTTTTCTTTCAGAGAAAAGATGATTCTTCCGTTAGATGAACCAGTTTTTTCTACGAATCTGGAAGAGATTGATCTGAAAGTGGCAGAGAAAGAAGCAGAGAAATACAGATACCAAAAAAAGAGTTCTTCTGAAAATAGGATTCATGCATCTTTAAAGAAAAAGAAGGAAAAAGCAGCTGAACAGAATACAGGAAGAAAGGATACAAAATCAAAGAAAATGGAACAGGTTCAGGAAGTAGTTTTATAAATAACAGCAGTGGTTACATAAATGTGTGTGACCGCTGCTTTTTTTGTTTCTGTCAAGAAGAAAGGGGACACAAGTGAATGGCAAACAGATTATATGAGATACAGTGGCTGGCAGAATCTATAGCACAAGATGTAGCTGCCAGTCCCGAAGAATGGACAAAATTTCTGGATACAGCAGCCAGATTATACCGTTATACGTTTCCAGAACTGTTGCTGATCTATGCCCAACGTCCAGATGCAACTGCAGTTGCATCAATGGAAATATGGAATGAGAGAATGTATCGCTGGGTTAATCGAGGTTCCAGAGGGATTGCGTTAATTGATAATACATCCGGACCGAGAACGAGACTGAGATATGTATTTGATATTCGGGATACACATAAAATAAAAAATCTGGGGAGAGATCCAAAACTATGGAGGATGATACCTGCTGGAGAACAGTTGTCAGCGGAATATCTGCAGAATCAGTTCAGCCTGGAAGAAGTTGACGGAGGACTGTCAGAAACACTCAGACAGGCAGCGAGGGAAAGCGTACAGCAATGGTTACCAGATGCTTTTGATGAACTTCTTTTGAATGTGCAGGGCACTTATCTGGAAGAATTAGATGAACAGAATCAGAAAATTGAATTTCAAGAATTGATGGAAAACAGTACATGGTATATTCTCCTTAAACGGAGTGGGCTGGACGTGCAGGAATATCTTAGTGGCGAAGATTTTCGGAAAATTACAGATTTTAATGAACTGAAAGTTCTGGTACATCTGGGAACTGCCATAAATGAAATCTGCCGACCTATTCTTATGCAGCTTGGACGCTATGTGTTGACAGAATTGGAAAAAGATCTTAAAGCGGTTGCAAATGAAAAAGATTCGGTTTATAATGAATTTAACACGTTAATTCATAAAAGCAACAATAAAAAAACTCAAAATACAGAAGAAAATAAGGAGGACGTTGAGTATGAAGGAAATCACTTACAGTCAGAACGGAAACTATCAGATTCCAAACATCAGCCTGAAAGAGAGCAGTGGAATGATCGGGAAGTATGGAATGATGAGGAGAGAGTATCTGAGAAATCACAAAATAGCCAGATTCAATCTGATGACTCTGCAGGGAACCCTGGACGATCATCTGGCAGCAATCGACAGCGAAGCCAGACAGAAGGTAGAGAACCTGAGCGAACAGCTCCTTCTGCAGAATCCGGCACCGGACAAAATGAAAGACGGACTGGCATGGACACAACATATGAATCAGATCAGGAAGCAGGCAGAGGAAGTCGTAATTCAGGAGATTATTTACAATTAAGCCTGTTCCAGACAGAAGAGGAACAGATTGCGACGATAAGGAAAGCAGCGGCTGATGTAGAACAGTCAGCTGCTTTTTTCATATCTGATGAAGTGGTTAATGACATTCTCCGTACTGGAAGCGGACGTAAAAATACACTGTATCATATTACAGCAAAAGTCATTGAAGGGCTTGATAATAAAGAGATGCAGGATTTTTTAAAGGCTGAATATGGTACTGGAGGTAAGGGATTTAGTGTAGATGGACAGAAAATCAGCATTTGGTATGACAATGACGGTATTCGTATCCGGAGAGGGGAAGCGGCCAGAAGGAATTATGACCGTATAGTTACATGGGAAGAAGCAGCTGACAGAATACGAGATATGTATGAAGGTGGCAATTATGTTTCTAATAGTATTTCCAATAATGCAATAGAAAATGAGAGAGAAGAACTGACTAATCGACTGTCCCTTCATTTTCGTGATATAGGCAGAAATATGGAAAAACAACTGTCATTTTCTGAATGGCAGGATATACTGCGGGAGGCATGGACGGATCCGGAAACAATAGATGAAATTTATCAGGGATTAGAATTTTTACAGAATGATATGAGCGAAAATCCTGGTTCCTATTTACGATGGGAGATTCAAAATAATCCGGTTTATTTTCAGAGATTTCGTGATTTACAGAGAGAGTTTTCATGGGTAGATCAGAAGCAGACAATAGAGCCACTACAGCTTTCTCATATTACACAGGACGAAATAGATGCAGTTTTAAGAAGAGGGGGTATTACAGCTGGTGGGCGAAATCGTATTTTTGAATATTTTCAGGAGAATCATGATACTAAAGAGGCTGCTGACTTCCTGAAAAATGAATATGGAACTGGTGGAGCTTCACCGGGAATACCTGGTGCTGACCAATCAGACGAATCTCATGATGTAAAGGGATTAAAACTGGGAAAAGGAAAAATTGGCAATCCTGAAGTTGGAATCTTGTTAAAGTGGAATAAAGTTGCAGAACGTATTCAATATTTGATTCATATTAATGAATTTTTATCTCCGGAAGAGCTGGAAAAGTATGAAGATCGGCAGGAAGCACAGAGTTTAGCAGATCTGGAAGAAGTACAGCAGGCAGTGTTAGATGAGGAACAGGCACAAGAAGAAATAAGAACAATAAAGGAACCCGAAGCTTTAGAAACACTGGCGGAAATACCGGCGGTCAATTTTCATATTACAGATGATGAACTGGGACAGGGAACATCGAAAGAAAAATTTCATGGAAATATCATGGCGATTCGGCTTTTGAAGAAATGTGAAAATGAAAACCGTCATGCTACGCCAGAAGAACAGGTGGTTTTATCTCGATTTGTTGGCTGGGGTGGTCTTGCCGATGCTTTTGATGAAACTAAATCTGCATGGAAAACAGAATATATGGAGTTAAAGAGCGTTCTTACACCAGAGGAATATGCGGCAGCAAGAGCGTCCACCTTAAATGCCCATTATACACAGCCAATCGTCATTGCAAGTATGTATCAGGCTCTGGAAAACATGGGATTTGAAAAAGGAAATGTTCTGGAGCCTGCGATGGGTGTTGGAAATTTCTTCGGTATGCTTCCGGAAAACTTAAACCAGTCAAAGTTATATGGAGTGGAACTGGACAGTATCAGCGGTAGAATTGCAAAATTGCTTTATCCAGAGGCAAATATCCAGATTAAAGGTTATGAGAAAACGGATTATCCAAATGACTTTTTCGATGTGGCAGTCGGAAATGTGCCTTTTGGAGCGTATAAAGTCAATGACAGACAGTATAATCGTTATAATTTCATGATTCACGATTACTTTCTGGCAAAGACTATTGACCAGCTGCGTCCAGGTGGGGTGGCAGCACTGATTACCACAAAGGGGACCATGGATAAAGCGTCACCAGAAGTGAGAAAATATCTCTCAGAGAGGGCTGAATTACTTGGTGCGATCAGACTTCCGAACACAGCATTTTCAGCGAATGCCGGGACAGAAGTAACAGCAGACATTTTGTTTTTCCAGAAGAGAGAAAGTATTTCTTATGATGAACCTGAATGGACTCAGCTTGGCAGTGATGAAAATGGGATAACGGTAAATCAATATTTTATAAATCATCCGGAAATGATTCTTGGAAAAATGGAAGAGGTGTCAGGCCCTTATGGTATGGAAACAACCTGTTCACCGATTGAAGGAGCAGATCTTGAGATTCAGTTGTCAGAAGCAATCAGGCATATTCAGGGAACAATGAAAACGGAACCGGACCGCGAAACGGAACTTGATGAAATAGTTGAGAGTATCCCGGCTGATCCAAATGTAAGAAATTACAGTTTTACAGTAGTCGATGACCAGATTTACTACCGGATCAATTCTCTTATGAATCCGGTGAAAATGCCAGCAACCACAGCAGAACGTGTAAAAGGAATGATTGGTGTCAGAGAGATTGTCAGAGAGCTGATTGCACTTCAGATGGAAGAGTATGCCAGTGATGAAGACATTACTGCTCTTCAACAACGATTAAATGAAGTTTATGATACTTATACTAAAAAATATGGTGTAATTGGCAGTAATGCCAATAAGAGGGCATTCTCAGATGATTCTTCTTATTGTCTGCTTTGTTCATTGGAAGATCTGAATGAAGATGGAACTTTAAAGAGAAAAGCAGATATGTTCTATAAAAGGACCATTAAACGTGCTGTAGCAGTGACAAGTGTAGAAACAGCCAGCGAAGCACTTACTGTATCCATGAACGAGAAAGCCAGAGTTGACCTGCCTTATATGGCACAGCTTACTGGAAAAACAGAAGAGAAAATTGCGGAAGAACTAACAGGCGTGATATTTAAGAATCCATTGACAGATCAATGGGAAAATGGAGATGAATACCTGTCAGGAAATGTAAGAGAAAAACTGCGGCTTGCAAGATCATTTGCAGAAAACCATCCAGAGTATACAAGCAATGTCAGAGCGTTGGAACAGGTACAGCCTAAAGATCTGGAGGCTTCTGAAATTGAGGTGAGGATAGGTGCAACCTGGATTGAACCAGAAGATTATCAGGATTTTATGAAAGAGTTGTTTCACACGCCCTGGTATTTGCTGAAAGATAATGGAATTAAAGTACGGTATTCCAATGTCAGCGGAGAGTGGAGAATCAGTGGAAAAAATGATGACAGTACATCGAACTCGCTAGTTTATGCTACTTATGGTACAGCAAGGGCAAATGCGTATCGTATACTGGAAGATTCCCTGAATCTGAAGGATGTGAGAATTTATGACAAGGTTATAGATGCTGAAGGCAACGAAATCAGGGTATTAAATAAGAAAGAAACTATGCTTGCATCTCAGAAGCAGGAGGCTATAAAAACAGCTTTTAAGGATTGGATTTTTAAAGATCAGGATCGACGTGAGAGACTGGTGAAAGTTTATAATGAGCGTTTTAACAGTATTCGTCCTCGTGAATATGATGGAAGTTATCTGACTTTTCCTGGCATGAATCCGGAAATAGAATTGAGACCACATCAGAAAAATGCAGTTGCTCATCAATTATATGGTGACAATGTACTATTGGCACATGTAGTTGGTGCCGGAAAAACTTATGAAATGGTTGCAGCAGCAATGGAAAGCAAAAGACTGGGACTGGCACAAAAAAATCTTTTTGTAGTACCGAATCATCTGACAGAGCAATGGGGAGCTGAGTTTTTACAGTTATATCCTGGAGCAAATATTTTGGTAGCAACGAAAAAGGATTTTGAACCTGCAAACCGGAAAAAGTTTTGTGCCAGAATTGCAATGGGAAATTATGATGCAGTGATTATCGGGCATTCTCAGTTTGAACGTATTCCAATTTCCGATGAACGACAGGAAGCCATGCTACTGCATCAGATTGATGAACTGGAAATGGCAATTCAAAATGCAAAGCAGGAGAAGGATGGGGAACGATATACAGTAAAACAGATTGAGAAAACAAAAAAATCCCTGATGGTCCGGCTGGAGAAACTGAACAAAAAAGAGAAAAAAGATAATGTGGTTACATTTGAAGAATTAGGCGTAGATCATCTTTATGTGGATGAAGCCCATAACTATAAAAATGCTTTTCTTTATACAAAAATGAGAAATGTTGCAGGTATTGCACAAAATGAAGCACAGAAATCAGCAGATATGTTTAACAAATGTCAGTATTTAGATGAAATTACTGGTGGGAAAGGTATTACTTTTGCGACGGGCACACCGATCAGCAACAGCATGACGGAGCTTTATGTTATGCAGAGATATTTACAGTATAACAAGCTGCAGAATATGGGATTGGGCTTATTTGATGCCTGGGCTTCCACATTCGGTGAGGTGATTACCAGTATTGAATTGTCACCGGAGGGAAGTGGATACCGGGCAAAGTCCAGATTTTCCAGATTCTATAACATTCCAGAACTTATGAGCATGTTCAAGGAGATTGCAGATATTAAAACTGCCGATCAGTTAAAGCTTCCAGTACCAGAAGCAGAGTATGAAACAGTTGTATTAAAGCCCTCAGATTATCAGAAAGATATTGTTAAAAGCCTTGCAGAACGAGCTGAAAAAGTAAGAAACAGATTGGTAGATCCGTCGGTTGATAATATGCTGAATATCACAAACGATGGACGTAGATTGGCATTAGATCAACGCCTGGTAAGTGAGGTCCTGCCAGACAATCCGGAGAGTAAGGTTGCTGTATGTGCTGAAAAGAGTTATCAGATATGGAAGGAAACAGCAAGTAAAAAATCTGCACAGTTAATCTTTTGTGACCTCAGCACACCGAAAGGAGATGGGACTTTTAATGTATACGATGACCTGAAACAGAAGTTAATGGCAAAAGGTGTACCAGAAAAAGAGATTGCTTTCATTCATGACGCAAATACGGAGACCAAAAAGACGGAGCTGTTTAGCAAAGTAAAAGCTGGACAGGTTCGTTTTTTGTTTGGTTCTACAGCAAAGATGGGAGCTGGTACAAATGTACAGGATCGTCTGATTGCCTTACATCATTTAGATATTGGCTGGAAACCGTCGGATCTGGAGCAGAGAGAAGGTCGTATTATCAGGCAGGGAAACTATAATAAAAAAGTGAAAATTTTTCGATATGTAACGGAATCAACATTTGATTCGTATATGTGGCAGTTGATTGAGAACAAGCAAAAATTTATCAGTCAGATTATGACGAGTAAAGCTCCTGTCAGGAGCTGCGAGGATGTAGATGAGGCTGCACTTTCTTATGCGGAAGTAAAAGCACTTGCAACCGGGAACCCTGCTGTGAAGGAAAAGATGTCTCTTGATGTTGAAGTAGCAAAGCTGAAATTATTAAAAGCAAACCATATGAATAATGTATATCGAATGGAAACGGATATTTCCAGAAACCTTCCGCAGAAAATTGCGAAGCTGACAGAAATCATTGAAGGATATAAAGAGGATATTGCACATTATCAGGAAAATAAAATCTCAGATCCGGAAACATTTGAAATGGAGATTGGTGGAAAGATATTCACAGAGAAGAAAGAGGCTGGTATTGCCCTGCTGTCTGTCTGCAAACAGATTCAGTCTGCAAATATCGCAGAAGATGTAGGAAATTATCAGGGATTTCATATGATGGCACGTTTTGACAGTTGGGATAAAGCATTTATTCTTTCGGTGAAACATACAACAGTAGCTTCGATTCATTTAGGGTCAGATCCAGTTGGAAATATTACCCGTATAAATAATTTACTGGAGAGTTATCCGGTTAAAATGACAGAGGCAGAGCAGAAACTGGAAACAGTAAAGGAACAGCTGGAAAATGCAAAACAGGAAGTAGTAAAACCGTTTCCAAAAGAACAGGAACTGAATCAGATGTTGGAAAGGCTGGCAGAATTAAATGCACTTTTAAATATGGATGAGCAGGAAGAAAATGAAGAACCGGAGAATAATGGAAAGCAGACAATTCACGATAAATTGAATGAAATAAAGCAGAACGGTCAGCAGGAAGGTGATCATAACAAAACATCAAAGAATAAAGATATAGACCTTGGCTGATAAAAATAACTGGGACCGGTGGGAGATACCTGCCGGTTCTTTTGATAAGGAGGAAGTATAAATGGCATTGAAAAATTATTATACAAAAGAAGAACATGAAATGCAGGAACTGGTGCAGAAGCAGATTGATCTGGCAGGATTTGGTGGAGAAGGATTTACAGAAAAACAGGTCAATCAGATTCACGAGTATGCACAAATGGTGGGAGATGAATTGAGAGTCCGTAGTCTGATATGGAATGTTGCAGGGGCAAATGACAGATCTGATCAGGAACGGATCACACAGCTTATGGATGATGCCAGAAAAGAAGTGGAGATTTATCCAGACAGAAACGTAGGTATGAGTGCACTGCATGGATATGGTTATTTTGCTGATGACATGTACCCGCTTGGAAAAGAAAAAGCATTGGATTTACATAGGAGAGGACTAAAAGTTTATTGTCTTCAGACTGATGGAAGCAAAAGTGAATATGCAAGCAGGGAGATGATTCAGGATCATGAAGGTCTTTTTGGTGTTGAAAGAAGAGAGTGGGACGCTTTGGAGGCAGACGAACCAGATTATACAGAAGAATTTAATTCTTTGCGTGATCCTATGATAATAGTGGATAAAGATGAGGCATTGAAATATTATGATGCAGGTGCAACCATTTATCTGATAACACCATTTTCACAGCCGATAGCAGCAATCGAAAGGACGGAAATTGAAAGAGGTTCCGATTATTTTCAGCTTCCAGAAGCTGAACAGACATTATTAAAGGATTTGGAAGCAGAAATGAAGAAATATCCGCAGCTGCAATCTTTAAAAGAAACAAGGCTGCTTTTGGGAAATGAGAAAAGGTATGGGATCTATCAATTCAAGGAAGGATCTTTTGCAGAGACATATGCTTTTATGAATATGAATTATATTATGGATCATAACATTATAATTCGTAAAGAAGATTATGAGCTTGTTTACAGCGGAAAGATGTTTATCAATGATTCATTGGATAGTCTGTATGAACGCTTCAACATTGACAGACCAAATGATTTTACCGGGCATTCCATGTCAGTGGGAGATATTATTGTTGTAAATGATGGTGAAAGGTTGGCGTCATATTTTGTTGATAGCGTCAGCTTCAAAGAACTGGATCATTTTATAGATATGGAAATTGTGTTACCAGAAAAAGAACAGGAAGAATCGCTGAAAGAAGAATACAAACCGCTGACAAAAGTAGAGGAACTTGAAGAACAGAATTACAATATGGTCGATAACGTACTAAACAATGGTTTTGGAGAGAAAAACCGAAGAGAAGAAATAAGAAAAACAGCAGAGGAGTATCAGCAGAAAACAGGAGCTACCATTACTTTTTTTGCAGCGGTATGCGAAGAGTTTCCGTCAATGGGAGATTATTTTGACGGGCTGACCATTGAACAGGCAACAGATAAATATGAAAAGATTTTGGAAGATCCCAGGTTAGGTTACATGGGAAACGGAATGGGACTTGAATTACATGATCCTACGCTTCCAGATTATCTTGATGGTCCTCTGACCCTGATAAAGGGACGTACTATATATGCGGATAATATTGATTCAATTTCATATTACCGAGAGCATCCATTGGTTCTGGAAGCAGTACAGCAGCTTAAAGAACATTTCCCGAATTTTAAATATTTTATGACGACACAGGAAAAGCAGGACATTTATCCAGAACATATGACAGCAGAATCCATCGCATATGCATTGGTAGATCTGGCAGAAAATTTTGAAACATATGAGTTTCATGATAATGTTGATAATAAGGAAACATTGGTCAAAGAAATAGAATACAATTTATATGCAGGACTTGGGAAAAAAGAATATGCCAGTTTCTTAAAAGATGTGATAGATGAGAGTGATGAACTAAGTACAAAAGTACAGATTCTTTTGCAGAGAATCAATGGGTATTCTATTCCGGAAAAAATGGATTTGGAACCACTTGTAAAAATTGTATCCAGTGAATATAGAGAAATGGAAACTGGAAAGTATCTACCGTTTAAAGAAGCAAACGAAAAGCTGGGAATATTAGATCAGAATTTCCTGAAGGAAAATCAGGCAACCGACAAATGGGACGATCTGTATTCGGTAGAATATATGGTACTTTGCTCCATAGATTCACAGATTCGTCGAGTAAATGGAAAGATTATGTTGGGTAGTGGTGAAGGTGATATTATTGAGCATATGAAGGGAATTGAAGACCAGCGTGATGTTCAAGAACATATTCTTCCATACTTGTATGAGTATTGTGGACTGGTAGAAAAATCTCCAGAGATAGCTGCAGAAGTAAAAGAAACAGAAACAGGAGCTGTCGCTCACAAAGATACACAACCAGTTGGCATTATGGAAAAAAGTCCAGTTAAATCAGAAGGAGAAAAAAAGAAATCTATCCATGATCGCTTGAAAGAAAATAAAAAAAATCTTGGTCAGAAGTTGGGAAAAGATGATCCACAGAAAGGGGTTGAGCTGACATAAAGGAGCCTGTGAAAAAGATAAAATAGTCCTGAGAGAAGGAGGCCAGACCTATTGCTCCACTCATTCTAACAGCTTAAGCAACAAGATGGATAATTCCTTACTGGCTGTAAGGGATATTAACCATAAATATATTGTAGTAGAGATGAGGGTATCACGCTGAAAAATAGAGGTGTGATACCCTCATATTTTTTTGTTTAAATGGATTGCTCTGTTTCATCAGAAAATAATTCTGGAAGAATATCGGTATCTTGAAGCATGGAAGAAAAATTGCTTTGCACAATTCGTAGGGTTCGCTGATCTGCCTGGAGTTGTATGCGTTCTTTCTGAACAGATGCTAATTCATTCTCAAGTTTCTGGATCTGCTTTTGCAGTTTTTCCTGAGATGGCAGCTTTTTGATTCCAAATTCAGACAGTTCTTGGAGCGTAGTATCATGTAACTGATATTCTGCCTGATGCTTTTTTCGGTAAGCATTTTTGTTTAAAGCTTTTTCTTCAGCAAGCACAATGTTTCGACAGTGACGGTAAACATCACAGCGTTTTTGGAGTAAGCGCTGTGTGTCCAACGCTGCCTGTAAGTTTTGAATTTTGGTTTCTGTAGCCTGAACAGCAGCAGTAATATCAGCGACATGATTTTTAAAATCTTCATAGTTCAGCAAATTATGTTCGGACAGATAGTTGTATGTCCGGGCTGCTTCTTTCAGATTATTTAATTTTACCCAGTGTTCATAACCCGCTTTATCATGCTCGGAAATGCAGGCAGTCATTTTGGCGAATAGTCTGACGGATTGCTCTTTTTTTATTGGAGTACGAGCTTGGCAGCGATTCTTTTCAAGACGTGCAAGCAGGTGATCATCCGCATAGTAAGTTCCCAGAGTTTTTACGTTAATAAAATTAATCGCACCAGGGGCACGAAATGCAAGATATTTTCCCTGTCGTATTTCATATCCGGCTTCTTTCATTTTTATAAGAAATTCATCATAGGTGACGGAAGTCCAGATGGCACGATCAATCTGATATTTCATTTTTGCTTTCCAGCTTCTACCGGCTTTATATGCCAGATTTTCTTTATAGGATCGTCCCGTTTCCGAAGTAGGCATAGAAGGGGAAAGATTATAGTCTTTGCAAATTCGATTACTTACCCGGCAGATTTTGTGGTAGGTGCGTTTATTGGAAATGTATTTATGGTAATCTGTAAAACTGGTGGCATTAAAGATCAGATGGCAATGAACATGGTCCTTATCTGTATGGGTTGTAAGCACATATTCATATTTTCCTTTCAGAACAGAATCAGCAATTTTAGTGCCGACTTCGTGTGCAAGATTGGGATCGGAAAGCTCATTGGGGTGAAAAGAAATAACCATATGCCAGGCAAGATTGTTTCCTTTATCCATTACATTATTTTTTCCCATTTCTGCAGTCATAGCAAATTCCAGATCAGCAGTTTCGGGAGAGCATCCAAAGGAAGAGACAAGCAGCTGATCATCTGTCTTATCAGGATTTGTAATATATGATATGGCTTTTTTTACTGTAACTTTGATTGGGAAGATCTTAATATATGCCATATTTCTTTTACCATACCTTTCAGTTCATCAATATCTTGTGGCGTAGCTGCACCTACAGTATTGGCAGTTTTGGCAAGCTGGTTGATATTTACACCAATCTTGTGCATTTCCTGATATGTCTTTTTTAAGTACGTGGTATCTACATTGACAATCATTCCATCAATAGCCATCTTTCGGAGGTACACGCTCATATTGGAAGTCTTTGATAAAATCATTCGCTTGCGGATCATTTTCTTTTCTTCCGGGGTAACCCATAGCAATATTTGTACATTTCTTTTTCTGTTTGCCATATAAAAATCTCCTTTATATTTTCATAAAATCGAGCGAAGCGAAGATACCAAAAGTGGGGAGGGTCCCGCTTTTGAGGCGAATGCCCGGCAGTGTATATACACTGCCTGTCCTTGCTGTTTTTAGTTCCTATGTATTTTAAATACGAAAGCAGTAGAAGAAGTTTAGGGTCTTGGGAAAGAAAACTTGTGAGAGTAAGTGTTATTGTTTTATAATTATATTTGTGTATAAATCAAGAACTGTATGTATTAGAAAGACTTTATAATGAAATGGGAGGCTTTAAATTATATGAAGAAACAGATTACAATTAATCAGCATTATGTTCCGAGATTTTATATGAAACCATTTGCAGAAGTTATTAGGAAAAATTCAAATAATGAGAAAGCACTTATAGCATTTTATCAATTTAAGGATAAGATTGTTAAGGATAAAATCCCAACTACTTCAATTTGTTCAAAGGATTATTTTTATGACAAAGATGGTCATATTGAAAACAAATTGGCTGATAAAGAGACTATATGGTCAAGAGCAATATCAAAATTTAATAAGAATGAAGAGGTAACAGAGGAAGAAGTTCAAAGTGTTAGAGAATTTATTATATATCAAATTGTTAGAACAAAAGTTATGTTGGAATATACACAGGAAATGGCAACAGTTGCTATAGCTGATTCACTTTTTAATATTAGCCATAATTTAGATAGAGATAAAATCCGAAATTTGGTCGAAGAAAGAGTGAATGGGGAAATAACACCGGAGTTTATATTAGAATTAGCAGATGCGTTAATTCCATCTATTATTGATTTAGATATAATAATGATAAAAAATAATACAAAAATTCCATTTATAACATCAGATGTTCCAATAATTGTTGTGAACCCTTTAGGAGTTACAGAGGCAGGCTTAGAACATATAGGTGAAGTTATTTTTTTTCCTATTTCTGAATCAAAATTAATTTTATGCTATGATAGTAAAGTTTATGGAAAGATTAGAGATAATATTGATGAGGAAGACACGATACATACTTTTAATAAATATCAATATGTTAGTGCAGGGGAAAGAATTTTATCATTAAAAAGTTCAAATTTCTTGGTCTATACAGAAGACGAAGAATTGAATAAAATTAGAAATAGATTTCAATTAAAAACGAAGACTAATACAACATGTGATGGGGCAGGGACATTTATCGCAGCAAAAGGAAGAAGCATAAATTATTATTACGATATACCTATTTTGAAATTACCGATACAGTTAAGAAAAATTCCTGAAAAATATAGAAAAACTTTTTCAAGAAAATATTCAAGGGAGACTAGAACATTCTTATTATGCCAAATATATAGACAACCTGATTTTATTACAAATGATGTAATAAAAAAAGATTGGAAAGATCGGCAAAAATATTCAAAACAACTATTGAGATATTTTGATTATTATTGGCAAACGCCAAAAGAAGATACTGTTATTGGAAAAGATTACATGTATAAATTAAGAACGGTACCGGTTAAAATGTGGAAAACAGAAATGGAAGACAATTAATATTCGATTGATATGAATATTGTTTTTTTAGGAATTTAGCAGAGTAAATAAATTAAGACCAGATGAGACTCATTCTCTCACCTGGTCTTTTTAACTTATAAGATACTTGCAAGCTCGCTCCAAAAGTCGTTGCTTTCAGTTAAAGGTTCTTCATCTGAGTAAGCCTCGGAGTAAATTTGAGAGGCAATGGAAAATGCTACAGCAATGTCATTATCGGTATTGAAGAATTCGTTCCATGTAAAAAATATACATTGGAGCTGGTCCATGTACTCATAACCGTCTTTCGCTATTTCAACCATTTTGTCAATAAAATCTTTTTCTGTGATCATAAAAAGTCCTCCTTTAATTTATGGTTATGGGTTATCCAACAACTTTACCAAAAGTTTTTAATGTAGATTCTGAAGAAACATTAATGGGTGGATATTTGCTGTTTAAAGAAATAAGCTGAATGCCAGAAGTTGAGTGATGATATTTCTTCACGTAAGCATCGCCATCAAGGAAAAAGATACCAATTTCTCCTTCTTCAAGAGTTTCCTGTTTGTGAATCCAGATAATTTGTCCATCCAGATAAAGCGGTTCCATACTGTCTCCAGAAACACGTACACCGAAATCTGCATTGGCAGCTACTTCATCACCGACTTCAATTTCACAGAACCGATCAGAATCAAGAAACTGTCCAGTACCGGCTGAAACAGGGAGATCGTATAAACTGAGGGATCTTCGAGGAAACTGATAAATAACAGATTCTTTACGAAGATACATGCCACTCTTAAATAACAAATTTATATAATCAAGAGCTTTGTCATGCCCTTCTTTATTTAACTTTGATAGAAGAGTTGCTTCGGTTCCTACCTGAAAGGTTTGGTTTATATCTGAAATTTTGAGAATTTCACAAAGAGCGAAGAACTGTAGTACATTTGGAAGATTAACATTTTTTTCCCATTTGCTGATGGAGTGAGCTTTTACATTCAATCCTTTTTTACACATAAGGGCTGCCAGCTGAGGCTGTGACAGTTTGCATTCTTTTCTTTTGGTAGCAATAATAGATCCAAAATCTGCTTTTATCATTATACACCTCCATATTGCAGGTATTTATTTCCCATATACACTATAAACTAAAATAAAGAATAAATCAATAGAAATAGATTTAAAATCTAAAAAATAACAAAAATGATGCTTTACAAAGATTTAAAAGCGATATATAATACACGTAAAAGAAAAGAACACTCGTTCGTTGAAAGGAGCGAAAAGATGAGGCGGATAATGCAAATAGAAAGTCGTTAGCAACAGGGGATATTCTATAATAGTAGCCAAAGTATTATGCTGGTTGCAATTATGTACCAAAGAAAATGGGAGGTAATGTAGTTTAATGGAGAATACGAAAGTATGTGTGGAAGTAACTGCAAAATTCGATACAGATGGTACAATGACTCCGGTTTCTTTTGTTTGGGAGGACGGTATAATTTATAATATTGATCAGATCAAGGCAAAGGAACGGTGTGTAAGTCAGAGGTCTGGTGATACTGGAATTGTGTATACGGTGGTAGTAGCAGGAAAAGAATGCCATCTTTTCTACAAATTTGACAAATGGTTTATGGAACGAAAGTGACTGATTGACATTAAGAAGATTTATAATAGGATCTGCAGGAAAGCTGACCTTTCCCTTTAGCATTCTGCGGATGGACAAAAAGGACAAATGTGTCTGTTTCAGCACAGGGAACATCCCACTGTTTCCTGAAGACATCAGTTCTGCAAAGAAGCATTACATAACAGCTTCCGTCAAAATCAAAGGGGATGGGAGTGAGCGTTCGGAAATGGACGATTCAGACGAAAAGGAGATTTTGATAAATGACAGAAAGAGATTACGCAATCCGTTCTTTTAAGGAAATTACATTGAATGCATCACGTCATACAGAAGAGAGGATGGATGCTTATTATAAAAAAATCAAGGAGCTGATGAATGATTACCAGGATTTGATTCTTGAGAATCAGATGGTCCTGGACGAGCTAGAAGAAGAGTGCCAGGAAAAGATTAATGAAAATATGGCTTATGCGCTGCAATATATGGATGCTTATGATTACCGAATGAATCTCGGAAAATTAAAACGGGAAGTAAACAACATTATTCTGATCTATGGACTTTGTGATATGGTGAACCGGGCAATGACTTTGGTGAAATATTTTACACCGAACTGTGGCGTGGAATACTATGATTTACTGTACGGATGTTTTTGCAGGCACAGGAAAATGACAGACACAGAAATTATGTTGGAACTTGGAATGAGCAGAGCTAGCTTTTACAGAAAGAAAAAGACAGCTCTCCGGTATCTGGGATATTATTTTTTTGAGATTGTAGTGCCGCAGTCAGCACACAAACGTTATAAACCATCTTTTCCGGAAACGGAAGAGTGAAATAAAAAAGCCTGATGGATTTTTTACCACCAGGCTTGTATCCTGTGAAAAATTATTATTGCGATTCTTTTTCAGTAGAAGATGTTTTTCTTTTTCTGGATTTGCCTGAAATCATTTTATGACCAGAATAGATGGACATAATCATGCAGATCAGAGAACTACAGGCAAAATATTTATGTGCTGATTTCATATTTTTATAACCAGTGTAGAAAGTACCAATCATAGAAAACAGGGCACCGAGTGACCAGTATTTATGTGATTTCATTTCAATTCCTCCTGAGTCTTTTCCAAATATTTTTTGGCTTCATCAATAACCAGCTCTGCTGTCTGAAACTGTTCTGTAGCTTTTTCTTTTGATGCAATATAAAAATCATCATAATCGCTTTTTTC